>Ga0307512_10006370_pt1 | contig 11965 bp, 16 predicted proteins | sample 14_EM_MG_FD_200267 | JGI IMG/M metagenome (GOLD analysis project Ga0307512, IMG submission 200267) | Populus trichocarpa ectomycorrhiza microbial communities from riparian zone in the Pacific Northwest, United States - 14_EM | ecosystem: Host-associated > Plants > Roots > Unclassified | place... | reverse complement strand
TTTTATTGATCATCCCCGAGGGTTCGTATATTGTGCTCAGCGGTCTTGGACCCTAACAGGGAACCTGAGTTCCCTGGGTTACTCACACTCAAAGGGGAAGGCATTGAAAGGGTGCTGGTGACTGAGTTCTCATTCTGGGGGTTCAAAATATGAATGGCTGGATAATCTATATATCCAACCCTTAAGCTCAATAACAGAATACCTCCAATTGAAACCCTGACACATCCTACCCATCAGTCAACACAGGCCTTTGAAGCTTCACCCAGGTCCCATGATCCACCCACCAACCTCCATGATGGCTGCAGGGTACAGGGAAAAAACATCAGAACTTCCAGCCCATGCTTGCAAAACAAGTTACCACTCTGTTCTTGAACTTTCCCTGCCATCCAACAACCTTCAAGAATGGGCTCTGGCATTTGGAGAAAAATTTGCATACCCCCAACTCTTGCTGGACCACCTCCCATGATATGATCTAGACAACATACAACCCTCCCCCCTAGTCAGTAAAACAATGCCACAGACCTTGGGGGACGAAAACTCTGCCACCAATCATGCATTAGAAATAAATAGATAAACATGCTGGTAGCACTCGAGTTAGAAACCATTTGTGAGAGAACATAGCACATTCCTCATGTAAAAGAGAAAGACTAATTACAATTCCTCATGAACCGGGGTATCCTCACGCATCTCAGAATCCTGGCTAAACTCATGCTGAGCGTCCGAACCAACCACCTTCCTCTTCGGTGTGAGGTCCGCCTCGCCCTTAATGACCGAAACAATGAACTCTGACAATTCCTTTTGCTTCAGAATACCTACCGGAGGGTCAGTACCCAGTCACCACCAGGGGGATCCACGGTATACACATCACATCTGCACACTCACCTTCATACAACACAGGGTCCGTCGAACCAGCAGCGAAAAACAACACCTTATTCTCCGACCTGGACCCATCCTCAAGCCCCAAACTCCCAAAGTACAACCCCCCCTCATCATAGAACCCACCAAACTTCATCCGGTGATTATACTTGTTCGCGATCACCTTCCACAATAACGGGATCTTCGTCGACGTGTTCAAGAGGATAGCGTGGGGCTTGTCGGAGGGTTGCGATTTCTATTAGCCCGAAGAAACCGTTGTGAATTTAGTTTACCACCGACCCGGGTCGAGAACGTTTCCCTCCTCACCTCTACCCATCTTTTTATGTCGTCTTGGGTTTTGAGTCTTCTGATTCCGTGAGGGATCTGACCCATCGTCCAGCTGAATAGAGCTTTCGAGGTACGTTCGCCCCTGTATTCAATCGGCGGCGCTTGAGTCCCTCTGGGGAACAGCTAAAGGTTCAACGTTCAATCACCGTCAGAATCCAGCTCGACGAAATACGATACGCCTCCACTACACTCCACCACCGACTCCCTGGAAACTCACTTTCACAGTAGGAAACCCTTGAACACCCTATAGAAGTTATTTGTCAGCGTCCCCTTCGGTTACCCAGGGCATGGGTCCGCAAAAGTTCGCTCACTTGTTGGCTACACAATGGTTTATTCGCTTCGGCGTCGCAGTCGATCGCGTATAACGGTACCAGCGAGTTGAATGATTTGGCGACTTTCTCGTATTCTGGTGCCAAGTTCCTACAATGCTGAGAAAGAAAGAAAAAGGAATGCAAACGCGTCAGCTGGGTGAATTGTCCTCCCCGGATAGTCTGGGGTCTTGGGAAGGAAAAGAGGTAAAACAGTACGTACCCCACACCAAGGCGCAACAAAAGCCACAACGCTCGTTTGCTATTCACACACACACCCAAATCCAAAGAAAACAAAACACATCCGCTAAATGAGGATTCAAACCAACCGCACTTCAAACAACCACCGAACGCACATTCTCTCGCATGGCCTTCTTGAACGATTTAGCGTCGAGCATCTTCACAGCCGAGCCCTTGTAGAACAGCCCGGCCTCGGCGAACGACGGTAGTAGCACCGCGGTCAAGAGTAGGATCGGTAGCCGGGTGAAGAGCATTTCTTCTTGAACTGAACTGAGATTGAGATTGAAATGAAGATGGGAAGGGCGGTAGGGGACGGGGTCGTGGCAGGTCGTGGGTTGCGGCTGACGGAGCTCTGATCAAGCGTTCAACGTGACCGCGTGCGTGATCGGTTGACGTGGAGGTGGTACTTAGGGCGGACAACTGATACAGTATAGGGCGGCGTCCCGAAAAATACGGGATATGCTTAAATTTGACGATCGTACTGTACAGCATGTAATTTTTGTGCAACGGTCTAAACTATGGGTTTATGATGCGATGAGAACCTACGGAAAGGTCAGAAAGGTTTACCAAACATCAGGTACGTGATAGATACACTCACAGCGGAAGGCGTTAATCCAAGTTCACGCAGCGTTTTTGAGAAGTCCGTTCGAGAAAATTGTTTCCTACAGCGCATTCGTCAGTCAAATGACCTCCTCCCCAAAAAAAAACTTGGAAAGGATCTCAAAGAACCTTGGGAAGTGCATGGCAAAATTAACAGTCTCGACATCGACCGTGAGTGTCTGACCGGCCAAATACTCCGCAACTTCTCGCAAAGCTGTAAAATGCACCATCATGAGTTTTCGGTTAGCGCGAGGGAGGGTCCAACTTCAGTATATACACTCACTCGCGTTGCTGGAGAGAGTGGTAACGTAAGGCTGTCCGCCGCTCGCCATACGAATCTGCAACCTGGTCTCCGGGAAATCCTTCCCAGCTACCGTCGGCTTCGGTGGAGGAGCCGCAGACGCCGTCGCAGGCTCTTGGGGAAGGACAACACCCTCCCTCAGTGCCTTTTCCCTCGCCGCCTTTTCAGCTCGCTCCCGCTTGTCGGCCTCGATCTGGGCTTTAACCTTTGCCCGTGCCTTTGCGTCCTCGAGTTTCTCTGTGTCCCTAGTTCACTTGACCAATGCAAAAGGTATCCAGATCATGCACGACTTTACCTTGCCTCTTCTTTTCCATATCCTTCATACTTTCCTTCGCCTTTAGTTCTTCTCGTAATTTTCCGACATCCTTGAGAAACCCAAGAGTCAACACCTTCATCAACGGAAGTTTATGTCTCGGACGCTACCTTTCCGGATTTCCGCCGAATCTGCTCATTCGCTCGAGCCTCTTTTGCCTCCTCGGCGGCCTTCTTTGCTCGCTTCTCCGCCATGTGAGCCTTTAATTCAGCAAGTTTCTGAATCTTTTCTTCCTCCGTGAGCGGCTTGATCTACACGACGAGGGGGGGGGTCGATCAAACATTCGACAAGGTCAACCAGTCGAAAGAGATTGATCACACACGACGTACTTACCGCCTCAGTAGATTCCTCGAACTGATCGTGACCGCTCTTCTCCGCATGAAAGTTCGCGAGGGCGGTATTCTTAAACACCTTTCCGCACTCACTACACTTGATGCTCTGCAAAAATGAGAAATATCCCGATATAGTTTCAGCTCGAAAATAAAAACGAAACTCTTAAGAGGGATCTAAACGACATCGCACCTTTGCTTCCGCCTCAGCCGATCCACCCTCCCCACTCCCATACACGGCTCTCACAGCTTCAAGATCATCATCCTCATCCATTGGATCTCCCCCACCCGCCGGCCGCGTCGTCGTAGTCGCAGTAGACGATACAGACGAAAGATCAGGCACAGGTTTGTCTTCGTTTTCCTCAAGATGGTCTAATGCGGGCTGCAATCCACGGTTATTCGTCGCCTTCAGCGCCCCTACGTAACAAATCGATAACATCCCAGAACGATTAAGAAACACGAGGGTTGGAAGGTAAACGCGGGTGTAGCAATAACACACTCACAATCGACTCTGGCTGGGTCGAAACCCATGTCCAAGAGATTTTCTCTATCCGACATCTTATCGTGGCGGAGATGATGGAGATGGGGTGGATCCCCGAGCGCCGCACGCGGGCAAGTGGCACTCGGTGCCTGGAGAAAACCGGATTTTCCCACGATTGCAACACCTGCAGCCGAGTAAGGGATCCCAGTCACTGAGGTGGAATCGACCGTGGGAACGCCTCAGCTGTAGCCGAGCCCTCGTTGCAGGGTAGGAGAGCCGGGGTAGGGAACCCCGACGTCATCCCCCGCAAACCGGCTCTGTCGACGTTGGAAACTCAAGGACAGTTGACAGAACTGCGTGGAAGGATCAGCGGAAGTACGCATCACGAGTACGCATTGAATAAGCTTGCCTTGTCAAGACCCGTAACCCAAAAAACTTCACCATTGCAAATAGCTTATCGGTTGCATAGCGAGCACGACACGACCCTTGAGACGGCAGATGATGGCGATCAACAACCCTTGTATAGTAAGTAAGAATTCTAGTGAATTACTCTCTTATCTACGGAGCAAAAAAGATCACCCTTCCGGAAATTCGATTCAGGCTGGGGTTAGAAAAGTCACGTATATCACCCACCGCACCGCGGTATATACACCCTATAAAAACCGATCCTAATCGTCGGTCATATACAACACATTGCGGGAACGGTCACAGCATAGAGAACCGTTCAAACCATTGTAGCGTCCGGTCCGAGATAGCGCCCTGCATGGCCACTAGACTAGGCGACAGAAAGGTGTTGACTCGACATCCGAGCAACAGACGAATTTGAGAGAGAGAGATTACTCGACGCGCATTCAAAGCGGAGATCAAGCAAAGGCTCAAATTGGAAAACACCGAAGGGGTGCAAAACAGCAGGTAATGGAAGCCCAACCCCAAAAAAAACCGCGAGCCTGCATTCAGATAGTGCGCAGCAGTAGGCAGCAGCCGGACACAAGCAGGGAAGTCTGAAGATCGACAGACCTCGCTGGGCATCATCTCCTCGGAGAAGGCGCAGACTGTAATCTGGTGGCGCGTATCCAAGAGACCCCTTGGAAAGAGAGTACAAACTCTCCCCCGCCCCGTCAGGGTCCAAATATGTCGACAAGAATGAAGGGACGGGTGGGTACGTGATGATCAATTCCAAACGTCAAACACCCTGAGACAGGGGCTTATGCGACATGTTTTTTATGTACAAGCCCCTGGAAGAGTTGGCGCCTGCTGCGCACGATCAAATGAACTGAATCGTGGCTCGGATGAAATGATTTGGCGAAAGACGGATCGCCGTGGATGCCGCGGCAGGGTCATGGCAGTCTTCCAAGTTGAGGTCGCTCAAGGATGGATTATGACGCGGCTTCATTGGCGTCAATAATGTATAAGGGAGGGAACAAAAAACGAGACTACTTTGCATAAAGATTCCATAACATATGGATAGGAGGGAAACACTACAATACAGAGGTTGAGTGACCGCGAGGAAAGCACAGCAAAGGAGACGAGAAGCAAATGTCTGACGGAGAAAACGAAGGGTGGAGGCCTATTGTCACGGTAGAGGACTCCTCACACGGGTAACGGCACCTGGTGCAACGTCCTCAATTTCTAATAGTCGATCGCGGTCGGTAAACGTGGTTTGGGAGGGCCTGAACATGCTCATACTAGAATCCGACCTCCCGCTCTGACTACTTGCGTCACTAGCCCAGGGTGAGTAGGTGTTGTCCAGCGGCATCAAGCGGCGACCGGGACGGGAATCCTCGGAGCCTGAGAAACGACTGAGGTTGAGGTGACTGAGACCGCTTAGAGACGGAGAAGGAAAGTATCCAGAACCAGAAACGGGACCATTTGAGAAGTTGCGTTGGTTCAGAAAGGATGCAGGGTGATGAGGATGAGGATGTGGGTGTTGTGGATTATGGAGGGGTAATGGTGGAATACCGTTAACCGAGTTGGGTTGTGGGGCGGTCAAGAAGTCCAACCAGCTGGGACCGTCATCGTCTCCACGACCTGTGTGATGAGTTGAGTAAGTGGGTTCGAGGGTAGGGAAATGGGGACGGACTTGTCGAAGGCTGTGGTTCTTGGGTATTTGAAGTTGAAGCGAGGCCCATTGGCCAATCAAAAGCGCCTGCACCACCACCGAGGCTGTAGCCGCCGAGACCGTTGCCGATACCATCACTGATGGTGGGGTTGGCAGAGGCGAGTTCGGCAAGGGAAGCAAGGAAGCCTTCGGAGAGATTTTGGTTGGACTGCTGAGAACTGAAGCGAGCGGATTGCAAACCTCCAGATCGGAGGAGGTTTAGGAGAGCAGCAGGGGACTCGGATGAATGTGACTGTTGTTGTTGTTGTTGTTGTTGTTGTTGTTGTTGAACCATGTTATAGAGATGGGTTAGCGACAGCTGTGGGTTGGGGGAGGGTATGTGGGACTGAAAGGGGTGTGCGAGAAGAGGTTGAAGTGATGGGTGGAGAAGGGACTGGGGGAGAGGGGGAATGGAGGAGGAGCTGCTAGGGGCGGCATGTGAGGGGATTTCTATCGAGTCGATACGTGCGCGTTTGTTTGGTGGGGGGACAAAGACGGAGACTTCTGGCGGTCGGGATTTGGGGGAGGACTTTGGTTTGATCGAGCCGGACTCGGTGCGCTTCTTGGATGTGCGGGTTGGGGTGTGGTCTCCGTCCTCGTCGTCTTCCTCTTCGTGATCTTCGAGCGAACGAGAGCTGAAATCTGAGGGTCGTTTGATGTCCCGATCACCCTCGAACTGAACAAGGTGAGCGGGAAGAAAAGAAGGAGGGGTGGGTGGGACGTACGCCCATAGCGCGTTCGACGATGGTGATGACATCGTCTGAGCCATACTGGTAGAGACGAGGGCCACCCTGCTTGTTGTCAAAGACGATGACAGCGACGTCTACAGAGCACAGGACACCAAGCTCGTAAGCTTTTTTGAAGAGACCGTTCTTCCTCTGACAAAGAGGGTGAGACGAAATACAGGGTGGATGAGAGAGAAGAGAACCTTTAGGAAGGTTACGGATCTGTTCCTCTCGTGCTGCGTTTCGAAAAAAAAGATTAGAGAGAGACGAGACGAGGGCGAAGAAACGAACGGTGATTGGTTGAATTTCGATCTTTCTTCTGCCCATGGTTGAGAAACCGAAGGAGGGATTTCGTTGCAAGGGACGAGGAAAAGGGAAAGGGTCTTGCGATATATATATCCGTTCTATTTTTGGCCTCCACACCGAGCGTCTCTCTCCCTCGGCACGGCGCGATCGGCATCTCCGGAATTTCTCAATTTCTCAATCATCTCCTCTTCGACACCGATAATCATGGCCACCCGCCAATCCACCCGAACCCTGGAAGAACCTGATGACTTGCCTCCTCCCTACTCCCTCAACCCGACGGACGAAATCACCCTAGAGTTTGGCCCAACACGTCCCTTCCAACCCCCTCCGCAGCAACCTCGTCTCCACCGACCTCAACGACAGCCTCAGAGAGAGCTATCCGACTTTGCCAGAGATTTCTACGCCGCAGGAGACGGCCCATCACGATCTGCCCAACACCTTCCCCCTCAACCGCCCCAAGCCCAAAATTCTGTCCCTGATGATGGGAGACCTACCCGAACCCCCGTTCCCGGTCATCCGCTACTCAACAACGGCAAAACGTTGGTCTATCCACCCGGTTACGAGTGTAACAAATGTCTGTCCGTTTCTCTCCCAGTCGTTCCTCTCTATTCATCTTTTGCCAGGTCGTAACACTGGCTACAAATCCTTCGACCCCTCTCATCCGTGCCGCAAATGCTGGGACAAGCACTCCAAATCCTATTCGGGTCCTATCATCTACGCTTCTTGGAACGACGGTCCGTCCAATAGACAGAGACCTCTCTCGAATCTCCGATCAACCGCAACGAACCCCAGTCTCAGTTTCACCCGATCCCTCTCTTCAATCGTGAATCAAGCTCGGGACGACCTTTCTTCCTCCTCCGCTAATCCGGCTAGACGTTCACACCCTTCCCCATCCTCACCAGTTCATCCGTCCCGCCGTTTTCCTGTCCCTCCTCCTTTACCCGCTCGTCCTCGCTCTGAATCCATCACCACCCAAGTAAACCGCAACACTTCTTCTAATTGGCCTCGGAGTCCTGCTCCACCCCCAGTCTCCCTTCGACCAGGTGACCCACGGATTGGCGGCAATCTCTGTTGGAATTGCCTCGGTTCCGGCAGAACCTTTGGCTTCCTTCTCTTGACTAACAACACTTGCGACCTTTGTGGTGGTGTTGGACGCCTGCTCTGATCTCCTTCACTACCTGTAAACCACGCAGCATACATGGTCTTGCCGGATTCGATTGTATTGGTCTCGTTTCCAGTTTCCTCTCCCCGTATTCTAACCCACAGTATTCCTATTGTACCCGGTCGCTTTTTTTTCCCTTTTGAATGAGATTCGCTCATGTTTCCATGCGGTCCCGACAGATTCGAGGCCTTATCTGGCCTCAAATTTCAAACCGTCGTTCCCATCTTCCCGAGACTCGCCGAGCCCTTTTCACCTCGAGACCACAAGGCCAGATCTTTCACAACTCGCGCTCGAATTCTTTTCCTTCTCCTCGACCTTTTCAGCGCCACTACGAGTTGTCCAATCCCTTGTGGGGTGACACCCGCGATTGCAGGAGCGGGAATTATGCTATGCGTCCATGCGGTTCCGAGATGCCAGTTTGACCCGTGCCTTGCCGTCAATCTGTCAATCTTACATCTTTTCCGACTTCGGCTCTCAACTCTCCCTGTTGATCGAAGGGCGGAGGGGAAGTGTCGTCACCGGAGTGTCGTCATGAATTATCGTCTCCGTTTCGAAACTCTCCCGAGTCCGTCATGTCGAGGTTGATCAGGCCTTCGTTTCTATCGAACACACCCCGCAGCTACGGCACACGGTCGTCGAGTACATAACCCGGATGAGATCCGGCTATGTTTCTCCACGATATCGTTTGCTGTAGCATCATGTCATGCAGATAAGTGAAACGCCGTCCCACAAGATCTAGTAGGCAGTTGGACATACCTGCTGCGCAGTCTACACAATTCACGCGCCCAATTCGGTTTCCATAACAGTCAGTCGGGCTTTGAGCTAGGCTTGAATGCACCGCGCTAACCCGATTTCTGGGGTTGCCAGGGTAAAAAAACCATGGACAAACTCGGCTTGATCGCCCCAAGGCTTCCCGGCTTCACGAAGGGGGTAAGTACAATAGAACCCCCTCGTAGAATTCCAAAGTAACCAATGGGAAAACGGTTCGCTATCTTTCCCTAAACCTTGCTTCCTACGCAAAACTGCCATGCGACACACACTGCACACATCGCCGTGCGGGCTCTATCATATCTCGCTTAGGCCCCGGTATATTGGGCGCCAATTCGGATGGGCGTTTTTTTTCTCGCTGCTGTCGCGAGAGAGACATATACGGGATAGAGTTTCCTTTGTTTCGGAAGTCACAGGCGGAATTAGTTTTCGGGTGTTCGGTTCCGCCGGTGTGTGGTTCTAGCTGAGTCCGACCCCCTCCTCCTTCCTTGCACGGGAGAGTGATGTCCCGTGCGTGATGCTTGAGCCTGTTTGTAAGGTTCTTCGAGATGGCTTGGCATACTGCTTTACTTACTTGGGAACCCTGGCCTGTATATACGCACAGGCCTTCCCGGTGCGAGGGATCGCTTTTTAGTTTACTGCAGTCCGTTATGATCGGGCGGTTATGGATCATGGCGTGGTACTCGTGGTTCGACGGCATGGAAGAATTTCCCCTATTTTTTTTTTCCTTCTTCAGTGTTATGGACCTCGCCCAATGAGGGAGAGTGGGGAGAGTATAGGTATCCTCTAGACCGTCCGTGCTCTGCCGGTAGAGATGTGAAGCTTAGAGGTCTAGAGGCCCGAATCCCGACGATTTGGTAAATGCCTATTACAGTACATGGAAGCTAGCCAGCCCCCCCCGCAACCCGCTGACCCACACATGGCCAGCGCTAGCCCTTAGGCTAGGGAATTTTCCATCGGGCGGTTATGTATACACGGTGCGGTCAACTTTTTCACACAAACCTTTTTTTTAAACGCCCTCTCTTCTCTGTGTGGTAAGGTATCAACTATCATGCGCACCTTAGCGCTCCGTTTTCTTCCGTTCTTCGGACGTTGCAAATTATGAAGGGTGATTGGTGTCGACTAGCTGGTTTCTAGCTGATCCTTTCTGTTGGCCGCTCTTCCACTCTAGAGCACGCGGGGATGTATGCAAATCATATGTACGGTTGGAAATCGAAACGCATTCATGCCTACGGTTCGAAGTTTTCGAAGAGGGGGAGGCGGAGGGCCATCGGAAGGCGTTATGTAGTATGTAACGCGGGTTGTAGAGTTGGGTCGTATTGAGTGAGGTGGAACCTCTCCGGTTATCGATATTCTACTGGGGCTCAGTAGGCAGCGCCGCGTCCAAGGGCTTGGGCGAGCGATCTTCTGGAACACCTTGTCGACGATGCCCGTCTGGCGTTCAATGCGCTGTGGAGTACTGGCTTATCTGGTGGTCCTTTCATTCCGCCTCGGCCTTCCGCGCGTATCGTGAGACATTGGTTCACATGATCATTGCGCGATAGCTGTTCGATGCAGAGTGATCTCCGGGAGATGAAAGCCTTGAGTGTAAGTCACGGTATCAGCATGCCGGCGTCTCCTGGGTGAGTCAGTTCCTCAGGGCAAGTATGTGTAAGTATTGTGGTGTGTTGTAGCTTGAGTATCAATAATTAAAAACATACACCCCGCCCGCATGGTCGAGCCCTTCATAAGTAAGTACTGCGTGCTTTGCTTTTTTTTTTCGCATGACGTACGTTTTGCCTTTGTTTCTCCTCTCTTACGTTGCACTGCGGTTCCATGCTTGACTCCGCACCTACAGCTCATGCATACCGGACGCCTGCAGCTCAGCGCTCATTACTAACTCACCCGGTTTCCCTCGATCCCGCAGTCCATGCGATTACGAGACACTCCGAGAAAGGGCGGGGAGTGGGTTTTGTGGACGGCTTATTTAATGTTGCTTTTGGGGTTTCGGGTCCCTCAGGGTTTGTTTTACAAATCCGTATGAGGCTGCTAGCCTACTCTTATCAGAGACGATCGAGCGCGCGTGGAGTGGTAACACAGTTTTATCGGGTGGCGCTCAGGTTCCTGACCCAGTTCTCGGACTTTGTTGCCTCTTTCTATGAGCGCGGCTTGCTGCGCAGTTGTGTAGTACTTTATTGTAAGGCGTAGTGCCGAGGTTTATCGGGCCGAAGACCATAGGATCATTGTACGATCTTGTCATGGTGCGGCCCTCCGATTAAACAGATTTATCGGCCCGGCTTCGGTTTCCGCCGAGGCTATATAACTTACTTACCTTCAGATACCGTCGACGAATACCGCGCGATCTTAGCCTAGTGAAGATCCCGAGATGTTATGCGCTAAATCCCGTTCCCAGCTCTCTATCCCTCAGACTCTCACGATTGCGGTTTTTCGGGGTCTGCTGTGGGTGGATCGGAGATACCGGTTTCGTAATTTCGGATTCCGCGTCCGCGCACGGCTGAGACTTCGGTTTTAACTTTTTGTGCGACGTGCTGCAGGGTGTAACTGTATGCGAGTGTGTGAGTGTGGGGGTGAGGGATAGGGGTAGGTGGAACCTTTTAGTTCTTGACTCTCATGATTCTCTTTCTCTTTCGTTAGGCTCAGTCGATCTGGGCCCGCTTCTGTGGTGTTTTGACTTGTCGCTGCGCTGCATTATGGAATGTAGATGGAAAGGGGGTCGTTTCCGCAATGATCTCTCACGCCGTTTGCAAAGACGCGAGACCCTCTATGGTCTCTGGTACCGTCCGTGGCCATGGCTGTGGCGCGGGTATACCGTTTTTTCTTCTGGCTTGTGACCCTCTGGCCCCACCACGGTGGCATTCATAGATTCAGCCTGGATCTACGCATGTACCTACGCGTTTCACATGGCTGTGCGCAGGTACACGTGAGCGGACGAATGAACTGAACTAGCACGAGCTCCATTCTTGACTAGTGATTGGGTCGTCGGGTTCCTCCTTGACCGCCTCGACTTCTCCCCTTTTGGGAGGTGGTGTGGAGTCTGCCGGGTCTCGATGATCGATGGTCGATGGTTATAACGTACACGGTCCAACCTATTGTGTGTAGGCTTCGCCTCTCTGGGCCTGTCTTTTCAATGC
>Ga0307512_10006369_pt1 | contig 11966 bp, 10 predicted proteins | sample 14_EM_MG_FD_200267 | JGI IMG/M metagenome (GOLD analysis project Ga0307512, IMG submission 200267) | Populus trichocarpa ectomycorrhiza microbial communities from riparian zone in the Pacific Northwest, United States - 14_EM | ecosystem: Host-associated > Plants > Roots > Unclassified | place... | reverse complement strand
GTCATCCCGGTCTTCAGCCGCAAGCCGGTGTTCGGCTACAAGGGCCTGGTCGGCGCGACCCTGCTGATCGGCGCGCTGTCGATGTCGGTGTGGGCGCACCACATGTTCGTCACCGGCCAGGTGCTGCTGCCGTTCTTCAGCTTCCTGAGCTTCCTCATCGCGGTACCGACGGGCATGAAGTTCTTCGTCTGGATCGGCACGATGTGGCGCGGCCAGATCAGCTTCGAGACGCCGATGATGTTCGCCCTCGGCTTCCTGGTGACGTTCCTCTTCGGTGGACTGTCCGGCGTGCTGCTGGCCGCCCCGCCGATCGACTTCCACGTCTCAGACTCGTACTTCGTCATCGCGCACTTCCACTACGTGCTGTTCGGCACGATCGTCTTCGCGGTGTTCGCCGGCATCTACTTCTGGTTCCCAAAGATGTTCGGTCGCATGCTCGACGACCGGCTCGGCAAGGTCCACTTCTGGCTCACGTTCATCGGCTTCCACGCCACGTTCCTGGTCCAGCACTGGCTCGGCACCGAGGGCATGCCCCGCCGGTACGCGGACTACCTGCCGAGCGACGGCTTCACCTTCCTGAACACGTTCTCGACGCTGGGCTCGTTCGTGCTGGGCCTGTCGACGCTGCCGTTCATCTACAACTGCTGGAAGTCGTACAAGTACGGCGAACTGGTGACGGTGGACGACCCGTGGGGGCACGGCAACTCGCTCGAGTGGGCCACGTCCTGCCCGCCCCCGCTACGTAACTTCGACAAGATGCCGCGCATCCGCTCGGAGCGGCCGGCATTCGACGCGAAATTCCCGGAACTGGCCGCCGGCGGCCACTCGCTTGCAGGCCCGCCCGAGGGTGGCGCCCGCCCCCTGACCAGCGAAAGCGACGGCGGGGCAACGTACCAGGAAGACGTCACCGCCAACCGCGACAGCCACTAAACCACCGCAGCCGCACCTGGCCGCGGGACACACGGTCGTCGACCGCGCGCAGCCTTATCGCCGAAACGGCCCGCCCCCTTCGCTGGGGCGGGCCGTTTCGCTTCACCCACATGGCGCGACGCTCCCTTGATCATCAAGCCGCTTTGGCCGAGTAGAGCCCATTTCCAAGGAAAGTGAGCCCTCTGGCCAGATTGAGGCCTCTCGTTCAAGGAAAATGCGCTAACCCAGCGGGCCAAGGGCTCGCGAGATCTTGCGGGTACGGCGTGCGGTCGACGGTGGCTGGTGTGGCGGGCGGCTACGGTAGGGCGTGGCTCACGAACGCGTCGCCGTGGTGGGTGATCGGGTCTACCGGCCTGCCGGGTGGTGGACGCCGGCGGTGCACGCGCTGTTGAATCATCTTCACGGCGTCGGGTTCACCCGGGTGCCGAAGCCGCTTGCTGTGATGGGCGACCAGGAAGTTCTCGGTTTCATACCGGGCGATTCCGGAGCGGATGGCTGGCGGCGCGTGGTGCCGGAGGCTGGGCTCCGCGCCCTGGCCTGGCTGCTGCGCGAGTATCACGAGGCGGTTGGCGATTTCGTGGCACCGCCCGATGCCCGCTGGGCGTTGGCGGACGGGTCGGCCGGACCGGGTCAGGTCATCTGCCACGGCGACGTCGGCCCGTGGAACGTCGTATGGGACGGCCTGGTGCCGGTGGGTTTGGTGGACTTCGACTTCGCCCAGCCCGGTGCTGCACTCGACGACGTGGCATACGCCGTCGAATACACGGCGCCGTTCCGCGACGACGTGCAAGCCATGCGGTGGCAGGGCTTCGACACGCCGCCGGATCGCACCCGACGCATAGCGATCTTCGCCGAGGAGTACGGCCTGCCAACCGTCGACGGCCTTGTCGACGCGGTGATTCGCGGGCAGGAGCGGGCCGAGGAGCGTGTGCGCGCGTCCGCGGATCTCGGGCTGGAACCACAACGCACCTGGGTCGCCCAAGGATTCGGCGACGAACTGATCGCCCGAGCGCAGTGGTCGAAGCGCAACCGAGCGCTCTTCACGTCGTCGCCGGGTTGACACGGGCCCGCCCTAACGCTCAGTCCGGAGCTGTTCCCATGCTGGCCAATGCGCCAGTTGCCGGTCGGGTTTCGCGCAGAATGATCGTCGGTGCCGGGTGCCGGGTGCCGGGTGCCGGGTGCCGGGTGCCGGGTGCCGGGTGCCGGGTGCCGGGTGCCGGGTGCCGGGTGCCGGGTGCCGGGTGCCGGGTGCCGGGTGCCGGTGGCCCGGTGGCCCGCCGACTGACGACCAGCGGCTGGTGGTGGGTGGTCGTGTTGGGTTTGGTTGGGCTGTTAGGGGTGCCCGAGGATGGCGGCTCGGGTGGGGCGGCGGTCGATTTCCATGAAGCGGTCCGGGCCTTCGAGGGGGGCGAAGCCGGATCGCCGGTACACCTCGTGGGCGTCCTTGGTGGCGAGCAAGAGCCGGGCGATGCCTGCGGCTGACAGGTCCTCGACGATGCTGTCGACTAGCCATTTGCCCAATCCGTGCCCGCGGTGGCCGGCGTCGATGAACACGTCACAGATCCAGGCGAAGGTCGCCGCGTCGGTGACCACGCGGGCGAATCCAACCTGGTCGGCGCCGGCGAGGATGGAATACGGCACGGAGCCCTCGATGGAGCGGGCCACGACCTCCCGGGGACGCCCTGCAGCCCAGTAGGACTCCTCGCACAGCCACTGATGGACACGATCGACATCCACCCGGGCCGCATCGGTCGTCAAGACATAGCCGTCGCGTTGACGCTCCGCCACCGATTGCCTCCTCATTGACTCTCGTTACCTGATGCCAGGGCAGCATTCGCTGCCGATTGTGTGCGCGGCGAGGACGCGGCCCGGGGCGCGGGGACAAGCCGAGGCCGTGGTGCTGGCGAGCCCGACGGCGCGGGGTCAGCCAGCGCTGCTGGAGCGGGCTGTGCTGTTGCGGGCGCTGCTGTTGCAGGTGCTGCTGTGACGGGCGCTGCCGGACTGGGCGGTGCTGTTGCAGGCGCTGCTGGCGTGGGCGGTGCTGTTGCGGGTGCTGCTGTTGCGGGCGCTGCTGGCGTGGGCGGTGCTGTTGCGGGCGCTGCTGTGACGGGCGCTGTCGGATTGGGCGGTGCTGTGACGGGCGCTGTCGGATTGGGCGGTGCTGTGACGGGCGCTGCCGGACAGGGCGCTGCCGTGGCGGGCGCTGCTGTGGCAGGTGAGGCTGCGGCGGGCTGTGCTGTGGCGGGCGGCGGTGTGGTGGGCTTGGGGTCGTTTCGGCGGCGGCGTAGCTCGGTGGGTAGGACCAGCATGGCCACCAGGAGACCCACCGTGCCCACCGAGGCGAAACCCCACGCCGGCGATAAGGCGTCCATTGCTGCTCCGGCCAGGGGAGCGCCCAGCGCCACCCCGACGGTCAGGGACGAATTGTGCAGGCCTAGTGCCTCGCCGCGGGCCGATGCCGGTGTCATGCGGCTGACCGCGTCGGCCGTTGCGGTGATCGTGGGGGCGCAGAGCGCGCCCGCCGGGATCAGCAGCAGCGCGAGCAGCCACCAGTGCCCGCCGCCCAGGCCGACCGGGATCGTGAGCAGTGCCATGGGCGCGAGGATCGCCACCGGTGGCAGGCCGCGTTTGATCGTGCCGTAGCCGAACCCGCCGATCAGTGAATAGGCAGCCCAAAACGCCAGCACCAGGCCGACCCAGGAGATCTCGCCGCCGTGGCGCAGCACCGCGACCACCGCGACGTCCGTGCCGCTTAGCACGAGTGTTGCCGCGGACGTGATGGCCAGCACGCCCAGCAGGCGTGGGGTCAGCCAACTGCGCCGGGGCACGCGCTCGCCGGCCGTGATCGGGGCCTCGTCTCGGCCGCGGATCGGTGGGTTGAGTCGGTAGAGCGCCACGCCCGAGAGCAGCACGCCGGCGCCGACGGCGAGCATGCCGGTGCGGGGGCCGGCGGTGGTGGCCACGAACACGCCGAGTGCCGGGCCGGCCATGAAGCTCAGCTCGGTGGTGATCGAATCCAGGGCGAAGGCAGGTAGCCGGTGTGACTCCGGCGCCAGCGCGGCGATGGACTGGCGGGTGACCGAGAACACCGGCAGGACCAGGAACCCGCCGATCAGGGCGGCCAGCAGCAGCGCCAGATAGGGCAAGGCCTGGCCGGTGCTCCAGAACACCGCCTCGGCGACCGTGGTGAGCGCCAGCACGGGGCGCAGACCGCGGCTGTCGGTGATGCGGCCCATTACCGGGGCGCCGAGCGAGTTGCCGATCGTGAACATCGCCCCGGCCAGGCCGGCCGCGCCGTAGCCCAATTTCAGGTCGAGCACGACATGCAGCGTCAGCGTCACCGTGCCCGCGATGACCGGGACGCGGGCCAGCGTCGCGACGGTGAGCAGCGATTTGATGCCGCGCAGCGCGAGCGTTTCCCGGTAAGGCGTTAGTGTCATCGCGGTCCTTAACCTCCGCGGGACATCCTCCGCCAGGGGTATGACATTCCCAAGCCGATTAGACGCGGCTCACCTGCCACCAGGCTGGCTAGGCCGGGTTCACCACCGGTACCCCCGTGGTCTGCACCGATGCGGTGCGGAACTCGTCCAGGGCCGCCTCGGTGGTCGTCGCCGCCACGCCGGCGGTCAGGTCGAGCAGCACCGTCGTCGCGAAGCCGGCCGCAACCGAGTCCAGCGCGGTTGCCCGTACGCAATGGTCGGTGGCGATGCCCACCACGTCGACCTCGGTCACGCCGCGCTCGCGCAGCCACTCAGCCAGTTGCTCACCGGCGTCGGTGTGGCCCTCGAAGCCCGAGTACGCCGCCTTATGTTCGCCCTTGTGGAACACCGCCTCGACCCGGTCGGTCGCCAGGTTGGGGTGGAAGTCGGCGCCTGCCGTGCCGACCACGCAGTGCGCGGGCCACGTGTCCAGGAAGTCGGGATGCGCGCTGAAGTGCGCGCCCGGGTCGACGTGGTAGTCCTTCGTCGCGACGACGTGGTCCCAGGGGCCGTCCGCCAGAGTTTGTGAGATGGCTGCGGCGACGCCTGCGCCGCCGGCGACGGGCAGCGAGCCACCCTCGCAGAAGTCGTTCTGGACGTCAACGATGATCAGAGCGCGAGACACGGGTGAGCCTTTCAGGCCGTGGGAACGATGGTGACCGGGATCGCCGGGTCGCCCGCGGAGAGCTTCAGGCCCTCCCACGGGATTGAGATCAGGCATTGCCGCAGGTGCTCGCGGGACTCGGCCAGCGACACCGGCGCGGCCACCTCGCCGCCGACCACGAACGATCGTTGCAGCACCCGGTCGTTGCTCTGGTGGTCGGGGACGCCTTGGGAGAACACGATCTCCTCGGTCGCGGTGCCGGTGGGCTTGTGCCGCCGGATCGCCGTTTTGCGGCCGCCGACCGTGGCCTTGTTCTCCGAGCGTTTCACGACCGGCCGGCCCTCGACCTCGACCAGTTTGTAGACCAGGTTGGCGGTCGGCGCGCCCGAGCCGGTGACCACGGCCGTGCCGGCGCCGTACATGTCGACCGGCTCGGCGGCCAGCGTGGCGATCGAGTATTCGTCCATGTCTCCCGAGACGACGATTTTTGTCTCGGTGGCGCCCAGCGAGTCCAGCAGTTCGCGCGAGTGCTGGGCGAGCACCGACAGGTCGCCCGAGTCGATCCGGATCGCCCGCAGGTCGGGGCCGGCCACCGCGATCGCGTTCCGGATGCCCTGCGCGATGTCGTACGTGTCGACCAGCAACGTCGTGTTTTTGCCCAGCGCGGCGACCTGGGAGGCGAACGCCGCCGGTTCGTCGTCGTGCAGCAGGGTGAAGGCGTGCGCCGAGGTACCCGTGGTGGGTATGCCGTAGCGGGCGCCCGCCGCCAGGTTGGAGGTGGAGGCGAAACCCGCGAGGTAGGCCGCGCGGGCGGCGGCCACGGCGGCTTCCTCATGCGTACGCCGGCTGCCCATCTCGATGATCGGCCGGCCCCGGGCGGCGGTGACCATCCGGGCCGCGCCCGCGGCGATCGCGCAGTCGTGGTTGAGCACCGACAGGATCAGCGTCTCCAGCACCACGCACTCGACGAAGGTGCTCGACACGGTCAGGATCGGCGAGCCCGGAAAGTACAGTTCGCCCTCCGCGTACCCGTCGATGTCGCCGGTGAAGCGGTAGCTCGCGAGCCACTCGGCGGTGGTGTCGTCGACGACCTTTGCGGCGCGCAGGAAATCCACGTCCTCGGTTGTGAAGCGGAAGTCGCGGATCAACTCCATCAGCCGGCCTTGCCCGGCGACCACGCCGTAGCGGCGGCCGGTGGGCAGCCGGCGGGCGAAGACCTCGAAGACGCTGCGGCGCTCGGCGGTCCCGTCCTTGAGGGCGGCGCTGATCATCGTAAGTTCGTACTGGTCGGTCAGCAGGGCGGGCGCGAAGTCGGTCACGGTCTCACCTTATTGCGACGAGGAACGCGAAGTTGCGACGGGAACGCGATAGCGCGACGGGAAACTCGAAGTTGCGACGGGAACGCGATCGCGCGGCGGGACCGCGATAGCGCGGCGGGAACGCAATGCTCATTGCTGCAGGGAACGCAAAGCGGGTGCCAGCTCGACCCGGCCGTTCACGCCCAGCTTGGCGTAGGCGCGTTGCAGATGATTCTCCACCGTGCGCGGCGACAGGTAGAGCCGGTCGGCGATCTCCCGGCTGCGGACGCCCTCGGCCGCCAGCTCGGCCACCTCGCGTTCCCGGCTGGTCAGCGCCGGCTGCACCGCGAGCAGCGCGGGCGTACGCACGGTGTCGCATTTCGCCAGCACGTCGGCGAGCAATGTGCTGGCGGCCAGCGCGCGGGGGTCCCGGGCGGCCCGGAACAGCCGGACCGCGGTCGCGGCGGCTTCCGCGGCGAACAGCAGGAAACCGCGGGCCGCAAACTCCCGGGCGACCGTGAAGAGCGTTTCGGGCTCCCGGCTGTCGGCCGCGACGGTGTGCCGCAGCAGCAGCGAGGCCGTCCGCCCGCCGGGCACCTCGCCGAGCAGCACCGCCATCCGGGCGGCCGCCAGGTCGGCCCGGCCGAGCCGGACCAGGTCGTAGAGGGCGAGCAACTCATGCCCGGCGAAGCCGTCGGCGTGCAACCGAACCGAAAGAGCAAGCTGCAGGCGTACGGCACCGGCGACATCGCCGGTGGCGGCGGCCGCCCACACCTGGGCCCGGTAGCGCCACGGGTAGAACAGGCCCTCGGCCGTGCGGGCGGCCTGCTCGGCGGTGGCCAGCGACTCGGCGGCCAGCCGGTTGTCGCCGCAGAGGGCGGCCATGTAGGCGCGGGCGATGTGCGCGCCGTCGCCGTACAGGGCGTGGCTGGCCAGCGCCGCACAGGCCTGTTCGCTGGCCTGAAGCGCTTCGACTGTGCGGCCGCGCAGCCAGCCGGCCTCCGCCTGGAGCAGCGAGATCCAGCCGGAGCCGAAGCCGAAGCCGCCGGTACGGGCCAGGCAGGCGAATTCGGCCGCGAGGATTTCGTCGAGCGCGGGCAGGTCGAGGGCGACGCCCACCCGGGTGCCGTACGCCAGCGTCAGCGCGTACTGCAGGGCCGGGGTGTCCTGGCGCCACGCGGACCGATCGATTTCGACGGCCTTGAGCAGCCGTGCGCTGTTTTCCGGGTCGCCTTGCACCGCGGCCAGGAACGCCAGCACGCAGCGGGCCACCGCCTGGGCCGGAGCCGGCGCCGCTGGCGCGTTGAGCACGCCGCGGGCGAGTGACCGGGCGGCCTCGATCTGCTTGAGGTGCAGCCGGATCAGCGCCTCGACGGCCTGCCGGCGGGTTTCCTCACCCGGGTCGTCGGCCGGCCGGGCCAACTCGTCGAGCGCGTCGCGCCGGCCCAGGCCGAAGAACGCGACGGTGGCCCGCGCCGTCCGGGATCGGTCGCTCGGGCCGGTGTCGTGTTCCGCGGCGTCGAGGACTCGGATGGCCTCTTCCGGCCGGTTGGCGAAGAGCAGCACGGTTGTCAGCAACTCGGCGGCGGGGTAGCCGGCGCCGGCGTCGCGGGCGGCTACGGCCAGGCGTTCGGCCAGTTCCAGGTCGAAGCGGCCGAATGCCTGCGCGGCCGCGTCGAGCAGCAGCGCGCTTTCCTGCGCGGTGCCCGAGTCGAGCCGCCACACCGCCACCCGGAGCAGGTCGTCGCGGCGCCGGGCACCCGCCTGCTCGACCAGGTCGGCGAGCGTGGCCAGCAGCCGCCGGGCCCGGGTCACCGGGCACTGTCGGCGGACCACCTCGCCGTACAGGGGGTGGGCCAGCCGGACGTCGCGGCGGCGGCCGTCCTCGACCACCCGGATCAGGCCGCGTTCCTCGGCGGCCTCGGTGTCGGCCGGGTCGGCGGTGCGCAGCAGCAGGGTGAGCCCGATCGGCTCGCCGAAGGCCACCAGCTCGACGACGTCGCGGAGCTGCGGGGTGAGCCCGGTGATCCGGGCGTCGACGAGGTCGGCCAGGCTTGGCGCGAGCGCCGACTTGCCGGTCCAGCGCCACACCCCGTACGTGCTGGTCATCTCGCCGCCGGTGTGTGCGGCCAGGACTAGCTCGCGCAGCAGCAGCGGGTTGCCGCCCGAGAGCAGGATCAGGCGTTGGGCCGTGCCGGTCTCGACCGCGCCGCCCAGCACGGTGGACAGCAGGTCCCGGGAGGCTTCCGCGTCCAGCGGGGCCAGCTCGGTGTGCTCGACCAGGCCTTCGGTCCAGAGCGCGCCGATCGGCGGCGGCACCCGTTCGGCCGTGCGCAGCGTGCCGAGCAGCGCGGCGCCCTCGCGGACGAGCAGGTGCACCAGCGCGGCGGACGGGGGGTCGAGCAGGTGCGCGTCGTCGACGGCGAGCACGATCGAGCGCTCGCCGGCCTCGGCGAGCAGTCCGTCGACCGCCCAGCGCAGTAGCCCGGCGGCGGATAACGCGGCGGGCGGGTCGGGCGGCAGCACCTGGGCCAGGCCGCCGAACGGCAGCCCTGAACTGGCCACATTCGCCGAGGCGGCGAGGACCAGGTAACTCTCGGCGGGCAGTGGCTCGATCGCCTCGTACAGCAGGCGGCTTTTGCCGATGCCGGCCGCGCCGCTGAGGATCAGGCCGGGCTCGGTGGCCTGGGTCGCCGCGGCTGTGAGGCGGGCTAGCTCGTCGACTCGCCCGACGAAGTCCCAGTTCCGCACCCCGCCAGCATATCGAGATCCGTCACCTTCGCATCACTGCGCGTACGCCGTCCGAGAATGAGTACCCGCTCGGGCGGCGCTGAGTAGCCGGTTGACTGTGCCCGGTCGCGGCGGGCCCGTAGGTTTTCGCCCGCCGGCCCGGAACGTGCCCGGGTCCCCAACCGGGGTGGGCCCGGGCGCCTAGTCCCTGGCCACAGGCCCTGGCGCGGGTTCGCCGGCCGCGCCGGTCTCTTTGCATTTCCTTTCTTCTGAGGCTCTATTGAGCTGCGCTTCGGCGTTCCGATTCCATGGTCGCGCGAATCCGGTGGCACGATGGGGGCATGGCGTTGCCACAGGTCGCTCCCGCTGAGACGCCAGAGATCGAGGAGGTGCCGGCTGATGACCGGCCGTGGGTGACCATCGTTTGGGACGATCCGGTCAATTTGATGTCCTACGTGACCTGGGTCTTCCAGAAGCTGTTCGGCTACAGTCACGACAAAGCCGAACAGCTCATGATGGATGTACACAAAAAGGGTAAAGCGGTCGTTTCCATCGGTGCGCGTGAGCGCATGGAGATGGACGCCAACCAGCTCCACGGCTACGGTCTGTGGGCGACGGTCGACCGAGCGTGAGTGAGCGGCAGGTGGGTTGAGGATGTTCCGACGCAACGGCAGCCAATGCGTGGCGACCTTCGCCGTGGACGAGGTCCGCGTGCTGCGCAAGGTCGCCGGCGAGGTGGTCGGTCTGCTGATGGACGGCTTCGACCACGGTGACCCGGTGGTCGGGCGGCTGTTCCCCGACATTTACCCCGACCAGCCCGACGACTCGGCCGAGTTCCGCCGCTACACCGAGGGCGACCTCAAGACGGGCAAGATCGATCAGGCCGGCGCGATCCTCGCGGCGCTGCCCGACGAGGGCCCGGGTGAGGTGCGGCTGGACGGCGAGGCGGCCGAGGCCTGGCTGCGCGCGATCAACGACGCCCGGCTGGCCATGGGCACCCGCCTCGAGATCCAGGCCGACACCGACCTGAGCGACGAGCTCGACGAGGCGATGCTGAAGGATCCCACCTCGAGCCGGGTCTTCCAGCTCTCCGTGTACGCCTACCTCGGGTACCTGCAGGAGTCGCTGCTCAACGCCCTCCCCGAGGTCCGTTGACGGCCAGTGTCGGGTGAGCACTGCCACGCCGCTGAAACCCGGGCAACACGTTAGGGTTACAGGTGTGCTGACCATTGACAGCGCGATCGTCGCGGCGATCGTCGCTCACGCCCGGCGGGATCACCCCGACGAGGCCTGTGGCGTCGTCGCCGGCCCGGCTGGCAGCGACCGGCCGGCCCGGGTCATCGCGATGGACAATGCGGCCCGCTCGATGACGTTCTACGAGTTCGACTCGATGGAGCAGCTCCGCGTCTGGCGCGAGATGGACGACAACGACGAAGAGCCGGTGGTCATCTACCACTCGCACACCGCGACGGAGGCCTACCCGTCGCGCACCGACGTCTCCTTCGCCGGCGAGCCGGGCGCCCACTACCTGCTCGTCTCGACCCGTGAGCCGGAATCCGAAGAGATTCGCTCGTTCCGTATCGTGGACGGTGTGGTGACCGAGGAAGAGGTCAACATCGTGGATGCGACGGTGGACGCGTGAGTGTGAGTGTCGTGCAGTCCTACATGTTCGGGCAGAGCCCCGTGTCGGTCTTCTACGAGTGTCGCTGAGCAACGCCTCCCGACCCGCTCGTCCGACCTGCCTGCCTGACTATCGACATTCCTGAGGAGCAGCACAATCATGGCTATCGAGGTTCGCGTTCCGACCATCCTGCGCAGCTACACCGGCGGTGCGAAGGTCGTCGAGGGCTCCGGTGACACCCTGGCCGCCCTGATCGACGACCTGGAGGCCAAGCACAACGGTCTCAAGGGCCGGCTCATCACGCCCGACGGCGGCCTGCACCGCTTCGTCAACGTCTATGTCAACGACGAGGACGTCCGCTTCCTCGGCGCGCTCGACGCCAAGCTCAACGACGGTGACTCGGTCACCGTCCTGCCGGCCGTGGCCGGCGGCGCGCTGGGCTTCGCAGCCGCCGCGGCAATGCTAGGCCGCCCGTCCGACCGCCCCACCACCGCCCCTAAGCGGACTGAAGGCCAGTAATACGATGGCTCGCTACGAGAGCCTGCTGGACGCGTGCGGGGGTACGCCGCTGGTCGGCCTGCCCCGGCTCTCACCGACGGTGCCCGAGGGGGCACCGCCGGTGCGGCTCTGGGCCAAGCTGGAGGACCGCAACCCGACCGGCAGCATCAAAGACCGCGCCGCGCTGTTCATGGTCCGCGAGGCGGAGGAGTCCGGCCGGCTCCGCCAGGGCGACACCATCCTGGAGCCGACCAGCGGCAACACGGGGATCGCCCTGGCCATGGTCGCCAAGCTGCGCGGCTACCGGCTGGTCTGCGTCATGCCGGAGAACGTGTCGTCCGAGCGCGTGCAGCTACTGCGGATGTACGGGGCGGAGATCATCTTTTCGCCGGCGGCGGGCGGTTCCAACCAGGCCGTGGCGGTGGCCAAGCAGATCGCGGCCGAGCATCCCGACTGGGTGATGCTCTTCCAGTACGGCAACCCGGCCAACGTCCGCGCCCACTTTGAGACGACCGGCCCCGAGCTGCTGCGCGACCTGCCCACGATCACCCATTTCGTGGCGGGTCTCGGCACCACCGGCACGCTGATGGGCACCGGGCGTTACCTGCGGGAAAAGGTCGACGGCATCGAGATCATCGCCGCCGAGCCGCGCTACGGCGAAGTGGTCTACGGCCTGCGCAACATCGACGAGGGCTACGTGCCGGAGCTGTACGACGCCTCCGTGCTCAACCGCCGGTTCTCGGTCGGCACCCGGGACGCGGTGCTTCGTACCCGGCAGTTGGTCGAGGTTGAGGGCATTTTCGCCG
>Ga0307512_10006368_pt1 | contig 11971 bp, 16 predicted proteins | sample 14_EM_MG_FD_200267 | JGI IMG/M metagenome (GOLD analysis project Ga0307512, IMG submission 200267) | Populus trichocarpa ectomycorrhiza microbial communities from riparian zone in the Pacific Northwest, United States - 14_EM | ecosystem: Host-associated > Plants > Roots > Unclassified | place... | reverse complement strand
AGGGATTTTGCCATCGGGAAGAGGGTGGGGAGGGGGAATTATGGAATTTCAGGCGCACGACTTGAAGGTGACAGTATTGAAACTTGGAAGGAAGTCAAGTTGTTTGGGCGGTAGAAGATTGAGGGTGTTTTTTTTTCGGATTTGGAATCAAGGAAGCAAATGATCTCAACGCCAACGACAACTGCTCCTCCGTCTACCACTACCCCAGCTACATACTAAACACCTCGGCTCGCAACAATCTTGAGGCTAAAGCGCTGATAAGTCATCCACCGCCAACACCAACCCTACAGTACACAACCTAGTAAATCCCCAGTGCGCCCTGAACGCCATGCCTAATCCTCGTTCACTTCGGACTCTCTCCATTTCCTCAAATACGAATAAACACCCTAACTTCGGCCACGGTCCCCCCTCACCTACCTTCTCCGACGCAACAAACGCGTCCGCCATGAATTTCGGATCCGATGGGCCAGAAAAGATAATAACCAGGGCCGATCTCAAGGCGAGTTTGCAGGCTTACGATGATGTGCGTACACGTACCCTCGGACTTTATTTAATATCACAAATCACAAATATGCTTATCCGAGTCCTTTGTTGGTGATTCGGTCCAGCTCTTGAACGCCTGCGCAAACTATCGTTCGGTCCTCCTGTCCCTGTCCAAGGCGACCTCGCAGTTCGCAGATGCCATGGAAGCCTGTTCAAGGTATAGATAGTATTGGATTCCCTGCTTCTACGTCTATGACTGAGAGCACCCAAAAAACACAGACTGAAAGGCCCATCCTACGAAACTTCGACGAGGATACAAGGCGCTTCTGGTCTCCACCACCTCATGGGAAACCAATGGCACATCATGGTATGTACCTCTACCCCTAGCCCCTTCAAATTTTCACTCAGTCTTTCTGTATTTCAGGCCGACTCCTTAGACCGCAAGGTTGAGAAGCCATTAAGGCACCATCTCGATGAGTACAAATCTGTCTTTGCAGTCAGTGTCCCTTCGGACCCCGTAGCACACAATTTGACACACAAAATTACATAGGAACGTTCAGCATCCTATGAACGTGCGCTTAAGGAGAAGAGTCATATTATCCGGCAGATAGAGCTCAGTAACCTAAACAAGCGAAGCCGGAGTACGTGTCATGGTATAGTGACATCATAATCAGCCACACTTATATCACGTCCCCAGACCTTCAGTCCTTCAGGGAGGCTCTGCAGGCGTTGCAACTTCAGGTCGATGACTTGGATGAGATCAAGGCACATCACTACCAGGAGATCATGGAACATGAGGATGAGATTTGGGATTTTGTGCAGGGAAAGGTGTGTTTCATCCGGAAGCTGCTGCGACGGAACTTTTGCATTGACATATTTCGAAGATATGCCTCGTAGTACGATCAAGTATGGACGTGTTTGAGAGGTTTACGGCCAAAGCGTACGCGTCCCATCGTGGAGAAACGTTCTGAACAAAACTCATTGTATTCTTTGCAGGTCTGACCCAGTAATTGAGCCAATGCTTCAAGCCGTCCCAGATCCCTTTGATTGCTATGGTCCACCAACGACGGAAGACCAAATCTTCTCCATCCTCCCACCGCTGATGACAACGACTTCCCCTGGGCCCACGAGCATCGCTTCTACACCGCACCTTGGTATACGAGAATTGGGAATCAGTCCTACGAGGCCAAGCTGGATGCCTACCGTTACGCAAGTAGGAGTGGGAAGTTACTTCGCAGAGACTAACTCGGCGTGGGCGGATCCCTCTTCTCCACCACGAACGCTTCCCATCACCTCACCTCCAAAGTCGCCACCACAACAAAGGTCCAAGTCGCCGCACCAGAAGGAAGGAGGAGCATTTGGAGTGTTCAGGAGGAACTCGCACCCTCCAACATCTAGCAGTGGGATGAAGGCGGAATCGAAGCTGAGGAATGTATTGACGTCCATTGGCGAGTCACACACTCGCCAAAGCAACGGCTCCAATGGATCCGAAAAGGATGTAGGGTCACCAGACACCCCCACGAACCCAGAAATCTCCGATGGAATCAATGGGCTGACCAGCTCCGCATCGGACAAGCTGGGTCAGACTTTCGGTGGCAGTGGCGGTGGCAGAGTGGGGAGTTGGAGCCACGATTCGTTGGATCCAGGTGACGAAAGCGAGAGCAGTCCGACTACGCCCAAGCACTCTGCTACGCTCATACCGACTTCGTCCGTCCCATCATCCCCAACGCTAAAGGGGCACGAAAGAGAGCCGAGCAGGACACCGACGGCGGAACCTGTGGCATTGCCAACCTGACGGTTGCACGTTTCAGCCTCTTAGTCCTTTTCTGGTGCTCAGGGGCTTCTCTGCCTCGTTTCTTTTTCGCCACGCATACACTATATCTTATCTCGACCACTCTTCGTTCAACCCACTCGTGTGACCACCTTCGCGCATTCCTCTCGTACCTTATCCCTACTCGGATATCTCGCTTCTTGTTCCAAACATTCCCCCCCGCAACACCCTCACACCCATTGACCCCTCACGGCTTCCGGTGTTATAGGCCCACTACGTCTGCCGGCACTTACGAAACCCCGCGTATGATCTTTTGCGCGATCCCTATTACCAGGTCACATTACAAAAACCTTGGCTCACGTGCAAGACCAAGAGGCCTCATCTCCGTGTTCATTATAGTCCCACTTTCCCCCACAACCCTTTTCACCTCTTATCACACATCTCTCCGGCCGCCCTTTGTCTTGCAACTTTTGATACCCCAACTAAGAGTCATTTGGCTCGGAGTTCGGGAAGTCGGCCACGTGTCACTGTCGGGACTTTTCTCACCTTCGAAGCGTGGTCAGGGTCGCTTTTTATTTGTCACTCCGGTCGTTCGAAACCTCCTTCGTTTATCTGTCATCTGATGCGATCGTTATCAAACCCAAGATTAACGCGCTCACACGCGCCTCACTTATCTCACATACAGTGTTCGTGAAGGGTCGCGCGAGGTTCAGGCGTGGTATATGGATATGGGGGAGGAATGCGGGGAAATTCTCGATCGGGACATGGGGGGGTGAACAAAAAGAGAGATCGGAAGGTGATGTGCGGAGGGCGGGTTCGGAAGCTTGGGACTGTCCTTCATGTTGAGATCTTTGGAAATGAGGCTGACCATGTGCGAAAGCTTTGGAAAGTTTTTTATTTTATTTTTGTTCTTGTTTTCCTTTCTCTTGGTTGGGACCTTGGGGGTTGTTGTCTGTCACCCCTTTGTTTGTTTGACTGATCTCTGACATTTACGAGTCTGTTCTACGTACACGGCCTCGGGCACACTGCTACTATATATATTAAGGGATTAAGGAATTCATTGCGGTTGACAGATAAGTTGGCGCTGCGGGTTTTTTCCGATACTTTTCTCGATCAGGCTTACAACCTTTCTCGACATCCACCACCTGAACGACTCGATAGACGTGCTCGATTTCTGTGGCGTTGGAATGGCACCGTCGAGTGCTTTCGAGTTTTTCCCGAAACCCGGATCTCCGAACTCTACTTAGCGACTCTCGAACATGTTCGGTCTTGATTTCTTCAACGCTTGCGTTTCTTTCACTTGGGGTTCCTTTTCGATGCCTTCCGGTGAGTGTACCGCTACATCGCCACATTGAATTCATTAAACTTTCACAGCGTTGACACATCGTACGTCAAGGTGAACTTGCAGGTTATGTGCGTTCAAAGCGGTCGTTCAGCGTGAGGTGGCCATCCAAACATTCAAAAACGCATCAGAAACCTCATACACACACACACACACACACACACACACACACCCGCAGTAGAAACTTATCTAGAGCAATCGCAATAAAGTCCCTTTAGCTACAATGTACATAACCCGACTCCCAAATGACAAGATGCACAATGAACGGGTGTTCTTGCCTTTTGATTAGGTGGTCTAATGATTATGTTCGCATTAGGTACTTTTTGTCCTCACCGGACCTCTCATGCACGAGAAGTGGCACTTCGAACACCCGCCCAAGATTCCGTAAACGTGAACCGGGAAAGGGTTGGGCCGTCGGGGTGTGAAGGGAGGGGAAACAAAAAGCAACGAGTGGGTGAAGGGGAGGAATGTCTTGGCACCTTGATCTCGCCGCTGGAAGTACTCACGGGAGGGTGGGTTGGTTTACGAGAAACGGGAGGGTAAAGTTATCCCCGAACCACATCCTCAACATCCGACCCGCTACATAGCACAGCAACAGCATCACACCCTGAACCCCAAGAGGATCCGTCAATGAACAAAGAAGAGAGATCAGGAACCACAAGGTTGGAGGGGGGGAGGAGAGATGGCTTTCAATTCTAAACCCTTCCGCACCAACACCCGAAAAGCAAACCTTGCATAGCCCACGCGTGTGCACACGATTCTGATATACGACCCAAACACCAATCGTTACGGCATCTAATCTGTGCGGATGCGTACAAGAAGGCAGAAGATGCGTATGGCTCGTTGCGATTGGGAAAAGCGGGGAAGCCCAACTTTGCCAGGGGTACAGGGGTAACAGGGAAGTTAGCGGAAAGATGTGTGGCGAGCTGAAAGGGGCGCGATGTATGGGGATGTATGGATGGCTGTGACAGAAACGTGCGTAACGTGGGGTGGAGTTCTCGTAAAGACGTGTCCGAGATGTAAATATAGACCTCGTGATCATAGGTTTTATCTTTTATCTTTTGTATCTCGTGCATCCCTTGCGAGCGGGGGAAGTAGATGGAGGTGAGGCGAGATGAGATGAGCGGTGAGTTTTTAAGTGAATTGGCGAATTAGTAGAGGATACAAGTGTGTGCCACGTCCGTATAAGACGATGGGATGAAGGGGTGGGAAGATCGGATCCAAAAAAAGGTTCGCAATTGGAAAGAAGCGGTTCTTGAAGCTTGAAGCTTGAGATCTCGTGGGGTGCTCTGAGCTCTGAGCTCCCAAGATCTCTCCGGGACATCCGAGTAATATCCAACGGGGTGTTCAAAATCCGGTATATGCCATCCATAAAAAAGAAGCACATTCCTCGATCAAAGAACCAAGCGGAGCTCACATCGTTCCCGTACACCCCACACCCTCAGTGAAGAAACCGGTCACTGGAGACGAGGCTCCGGAAGTAGATCCTTCCTGGGTCTCGACCTCGGTGGTTCCGGGAGACTTCTTTTCGTCCACATTGGTATTGGTACTGGATTTGGCGCCTCCACGGTCGTCGGCGTTCTCCAAAGCGTCTGTACGTCCTGTGGCCCCGATCCCGTACTGGTCCAGAACGTCCGGCCTAGCAGGCGCCGGGGATTCGAACAGTGGGTCGGTCCCGGTTCCGGTCTTTGGAAATGCTATCACGTCTCGAATCGACGGCGTCTTGCATAGTATGGACATCAGCCTATCGAATCCTGTTTATAGAATAGCGTTTGGTTTGCGTTTTGAAATTGTGCGTATGTGTGGAACGTTTGGAGGTTTTTTGGAGGGATCCACCAAACAGGCACACGAGGGGTTGTCACAAGCGCGCCGGGATTCGCCGAGTCGTCGGGGTGCGGGGTAGGTAGGTAAACATGAGAAAAGTTTTAGTCAGTAAAAGATGCTCTCATTCGCTGAGATGAAGCGGAGAGGCCGAGGGAGGAAGATAAGGAAAGAAAAGGGCCAGGGACTTTGGTCAGCTGGCCACATCCAAACGTCGGGTGTTGATCCTGACGCCGACAGTGCATCGTGCGATCCGGCGACCCCAATACAAAGGGGCGCGGGGTAACACGACCGAAGCCACAACAGGTGGCAACTAAAGCGTAAAACGGCACCTCGAGGCGGACACCGGCCACGTCAGGTTAGCCACCGATCATAAATGACCAAACACAAATTATTACTTCACGTCATGAACAATACCTCCCACGCTGGACATGCCATCAGGAGCTGATGTGAAAAAGAAAAAAATCACAGCTTGGAGGGGGTGTGTGAACTTGAATAGCACGGTGGCAGGAATTGCAAAATGAACGAAAAAAGGTTTGTGAATGCAAAGGTAAATGCAAGAGAGACACAAAGGTCCAAATGACGGGATAGGCAAGAGACCGGTCATTCGCGAAGAACAAGGTCGGAACTCCAGTATACGAATTTAGAACGCCGAAGTGAGGGAGAAGAACACCCGTTCACGTGCTGGGAGATCTGACCCCCGCCCCGTACACCTCACCCGGTCATCCGAGGACTAGTTGAATGCTGTTCGGAACCCCGGTACGGGAGTGCCTGTGGGATGGGAACGAAACAGACACACCGGGGTGTTCGAAAAAAGAAACAAACTGGCCAAACCGTCGGGGGGCGTCAGGCTATGGGGTTATCCTATCGACTGTGGTCGGGCGAACAATTCGAACCGCTCAAACAGTCAGTGCGCGTGCGGTTTCATTGAGTCACATCCAAGATCTTGGCTAGTGATCGCAAGGATGTGCGACTCTACCTCTAAGCGCGGAAGTAAAAAAAGATGGGCGTAGGGGAGGATGAGGGCGTGTGTATGACGGGCGTCATACATCCCTGCACATCCGCTCGCATTTCCGGAAAGCGAGGATGGAGAACGTGAAAGGGCCCACAGAAAAGGAAAGAGGAAGGAAGGGTTTGGCAAACGATCGCCAATACAGGATCGAAATGGAAAAATGATTGCTTACCAAGAGCAAGTCCTCCATGGGGAGGGGCTCCACACTTGAGCGCGTGAACCAGGTGATTGAATGATTGCCGCTCGGTCTCGTCCAACTAATCCAGCGAAAGAGAACGCCGTGAGCGGAGGTTTCGGAGTGCCAGCAGACGCAAGAAACGGAGAAACAGGAAGGATAGGTGAAACAGAGCATCACCGGCTGGTATCAAAACTGCTCGAAACGCATTGGCCCGATGGCCCGATGTTATAGAAAACATCCGATGGACACACAGAAGCTCGAAACACTTTCGCGTACCAGGACCGGAGTATTCAGCAGAGATGCATCGAGGATGATGAAAGGAAAAAAAGGAGATTGTTGGCGGTGAGATACTTACCTGAAGTACGTTTTGAAATACATATTCTTGCATCTCAGGGTCGTGTATCCTTACCGAACCGCCGCCAATCTCAACTCCGTTCAAAACGATGTCGTAGTGTTGTGCACGAACCCGAGCGTAGTCGCCCGCATAGAATGCTGGCAGATCCTCGTACATCGGGGCGGTAAATGGGTGATGAGTGCTGCTCCATCTTCTTCCACGGGTCAAGAATTCCTTGTCCTCATCATGACGCGAGAATAACGGAAATTCTGTAACCCATAGGAAATGTGGGGTTGATGGAAGCACGAGCTCATCTATGGGCAAGGCAGAGAAAAATCAGGTCAATCATCCGCGTCTCGTTTTGTTAGAAGCCAAAACCCAAAAGCCGTAACTTGTTGCGCCAAATACAGAGGCGGAGAATACGGACCGAAGGGGGTGCGGGAAGCGATGGTCGTCCGTGCAACGGACAGATATTGCGGAGAAAGTGAGATGACATAAGGGTACTTACCAGACTGTTGAGCCAAGCTTGCCAGTCTCAGGCGCAAGCGACCCAGTGCGGTGGAACCGCCCTATTCAAAAGGGACAAATTGATGTCAGTAAGATTGTTAGATAGGCAGGGTCAGTGATTCAAGGGTGTCTATGAAGCGAGGTACATTGAAAGGGGGAACAAATGGCGCGACCCAACACACCGCCCCGAGCCGAATGAATGGACCACCAACAAAAACCACTGACCTCTGGCATCGCGGGACGATGCGCGCACCAGACGACATCACCGATCCGAAGGTGTAATTGTCGGTTAACCCTATCACTCACATCAGCGTGATTTGGGGTTGTGCCCTCCCCTACATCCCGCTGGAGTTGAGAGAGCCGGTTATCCGGCCACCACGAATTCATGTTTCCCGAAGTCAATTCGACACGTGTCTGTTGATGGGGAGGGTGATCGCTGTTAGAATCTTGATCGCATATACTCGGATAGGTTAGCGAGTTCACTCACGACGGCGTCCTCGTGATCGTCCCGGCAGATCTGGTCTGCACCCTCGAACGCGGTATCTTGGTCTTTGCGGAGAACTATACATTCCCAGGCGCTCTGTACATCGTGTGATTGAGGGAGGGTGGGAGGGGGTACAACGGCTTCTGTTACGTCCTGTATCTGAATAATATAGAGCATGAGGGTGGAGCGACAAAAGTGACAGGTCAGCAAGTGACACATATGACTTGAAAGGTGAGATTGAAAACCGGGGGTGATGGACCGTTGACTTACCTCGAGGCCGAAACGAGTGTCCGGTTTATCAGAGCCGAACTGAAACAGCGAAAGATGGTTGAGGATATGATTCATGACAGCAAGAAAAATACTGTTGGTGTTGCAGTATGACTTACGCGAGCCATAGCCTCCCGGTACGTCATAACCGGGATGTCAGGTAAGTCGACATTTTCGACTTGTTTCCAAATCTGAGCGATCACCTGCTCCGTCACCTTTTTAATCTCGTAACCACCTATCCGCCACCGACCGTTTTCCGGTCCAGCACATTGAGTTGTGACGGGAGGAGGGGTCCATGAGACAAAGGCCATCTCCAGATCAACTTGAGTGAATTCGGGCTGCCTGTCTTTTCGACCGTCCTCGTCGCGGAAGCATCGGGCCAATTGGTAATATCTGTCGATACTGCCAGAGCAGATCAATAGCTGCTTGGGCTGCTGCGGTGATTGCGGCAAAGCGTAGAAGTGAGGGAGATGGTGATGATGGGAATGAAGGCGTGTCGGCACGATGAATTCACGGGCACCTTCCGGAGACGACTTTAGGAGAATGGGGGTTTCGACTTCGAGGAAATCTGTGAAAATTAAATGAGGGATAGGGAAAGAAATCTCGTAATGTGATTGCACCTAGGTCATGGAGGACATTGCGGATAACGTGGGCGACTCGGCTTCGTTTATGCAAGTTTTGTGACAAAGCGGATCGGCGAAGGTCCAAGTAGCGATATTTAGCGCGGAGATCTTCGCTGGCCTACCAGCAAAATGAAAAATTATGTTGATGGCGGGACGGCTAGGGGAAGGGGGGGTTACGCACGAGCTTTTGATTGTCGGAAGGGAGGAAAGGAATGTTTCTATCGGCAGGATTGAGAACGATGAATTCTTGGACCGACACCTCTATTGAACCTGCTGGGCCCTTGAACGAGATCAGAACGTGGAGAGCCGAGGATGAAGTGGCGTAAGGGAGGTAAAACATACGCTGCGCTTGGAATGGTCTGGTCTCGATCTGACGTGGCCTTGAATTAGGACGACGGATTCGGGTGGAGCAGCTGACAGGGCGGCGAATTTTTGGACGTTGGTTTTATCACGTTGGACGACCAATTGTGTGGTGCCATATGAGTCCTTGAGGGGGAAAAAGGAGAAGGACTTGGATAATTTCCTATGAGGAAGACGTAAGAAAGGGAGAGGAGAGTGGAATGGAGAGGACCTTTCGGGTAAGAGCCAACCGGAAAGGACGACATTGGTATCTACGTCTCGTTCTGACAAGGCTCCACAATTGTGGGTTCTTTGAGGGAAAGGGCCTGGATTTGAAGGTGATGAGTCCGCGTTGGTAATCGCCGCAGATTGATAGACTGTAGCAGACCGGAATGTGCAGTGCGACGTGTCAAGGGGCTCCTTGAACGAACCAAGCCATTCTGAACGCGACGGCCGGTCACGAGGCGGTGCATTTGGCGGGTGCTGGAGGAAGTGAGGCAAATGCCGACAGGGAGGATAAACGCCGGACTGGTACCGATGATCGTCCGGGAGAGAGAGAGGGAGAGAGAGAGAGAGGACCATCAGGCTAAGATGGATTCCTGATTGATTCCGGATCTCGTATGGAGGATTCTTAGGACGCCTTTCCCGTTGGAGCATATCGTATCCGTAGCAGAGGGAAAATACAGGAAGCGGATCAGTTTTGGATATGCACACAGACGGGTGCCTTTTCCTCATCCACATCTCATCTAATCGACACGCTCCCTTTCCCAGCCGCAAGGCGTCAATCACCCTCGCTACATATATATAAATCTCTTTCGCACTCTTCCAACAATTTCCGTACTCACCATGGCCCAGTCCACTTTCCCTCCAGAGCTTTTGGATTCCATCTGCTGCCACCTCCCCACCCCCGATCTCCTCTCCGTCGCAAGCGCAAACTACACCCTCAACGCCGTAGCCCAGCGCACGCTATACAGAAACATCTCCATCACCCCCGCCGCCAACAACCTATCCGTCCTCAACACCCTCGCCGCTCGCCCACACACCGCCACTCATGTTCGGACTTTTTCCATCACCGTTCACCATGAGCAGCCTCACAGCTTCTACTCTCTTCTCGCAAAAGCCCTCGAACGGATGACCGAACTCACCTCGCTTACGCTTTTCCTCGATCCCGATGCCACCCAGGTCCTCAACTCTGACGCACGCTATCTAAACCTAACATCCTTTGCGTCCACTTTCCCCTTCGACCCAAACCTCGTCGACTTCCTCGGTCGCACACCAGCCATCATCGACCTCCAAGTCGGCTCCGCTCTCCCCTCCAGCGATCAATCTGAAATTAGTCTTCCTCCGACCTCCATTCCTAATTTGGCCCGTTTCACTGGCCCCCACAGTGCCGCTCGACTAGTGGTCCCTCAAAGACCGATAGAGGCTCTCTTTTTGTCTCAAGTCATCTCAGACGATTCCATCTTCCCCCAATTGTCTCTCTCAAAATCCAATATCACCATCTTCGATGCCGTGGTCAGCCTAGGTTTACTCCCTTGCGTCACCGCTATTTCCCAAGCGATGCCTTCCCTTCACTACCTTCGCTTAATGACCGTCGCCCCATTGGATGAGAACTTTGATCCAGTACGTCGCCACCCTCTCCAATTGGTTTTCAGACGATCTCACTCTTTTCTTTATTGCATTCAGTCCCTTTACCAACAGCTTTCTGACGCCCTCGGGTCCATGTCGGCCCTTGCTTCTTTCGAGTATTCCGGAATGAATTGGACCTGCTGGAACGATTCCGACTCGAAGCGCGTCTGGCAATCAAGTCCTCCAACACCGAACCCTGACGTCCTTCAGCCGCAGGCCGACCACATGGACGATATTTTCGAATTCTCGGAAAATATGATCCTCTTTTAGTTCTCCCGCCATCTTTGCCTCCATCTCCGTTCTTTCCCATGGCTCCCTGCACCATAGTTCCGTCTCCTCGCAACGCTTTCCCATCTGCTCCATCCCCAGTCCCTTGCACATACTAATTTATAACTGTAGCTTTCGCCCGTATATCTCTCTCTCTCTCACTCCACCTTAGACACATACGTACGTACATAATGTTCCAGTACTCACCTTTTGTTCCGTCTGCATTTCTAGTACTCCCTGTTGTCAAACCTTGCTATAATCGTCATCACCTTTTCTCTTCTTTTTATTCCGGCTACCAATCAATCAACCCCGTCGTCATTCCAACTCCCGCAGCGCTCGCGACATGAAATCCTCTGTCGTCATGACCGACAACGAGAACAAATCCGAAGATTCCGGTGATCGCCTCACCACCGCTTCCCTCTTGCCGCCCACGCACTTTGCTGCTACGCCAATATATCCCTCATCACCTTCTTTTCCTCGTGGGTCAGGGACTCGGAAGATATCGAACGCCCACCCTTTGAGGATGATCCCGTCCACCTTCACTCGGTTTTTCGCCTTATCGTATTCGATCCGTTTGAAGTCGAACCCGAGGCCCAATCCCAACGCTTTCGTGTACGCTTCTTTAAGCGTCCAGATAAGATAAAAGTGATAAAGAGCCTCAGACGAAGAAGCCGGTGGCGTTGGGTTCAGGGTTTGCTTCTCGTATGGCGTAAGCTGCAAAAAAAGAATCCCGGTCGTGTGGATACACCGGACAAATCAAACAAGCAACCGAGACGCGAAACGGAAAAGAAGAAACAAATCATAAGTCAATCGTTACGTGCTCCGGGTTTCGGGAAAACGTGAAAACGGGGAGGGTGGGAACGGAACGGAATCACGGAATCACGGAGAAAAAACGGAAGAGCGAGCGGCGGGAG
>Ga0307512_10006367_pt1 | contig 11971 bp, 9 predicted proteins | sample 14_EM_MG_FD_200267 | JGI IMG/M metagenome (GOLD analysis project Ga0307512, IMG submission 200267) | Populus trichocarpa ectomycorrhiza microbial communities from riparian zone in the Pacific Northwest, United States - 14_EM | ecosystem: Host-associated > Plants > Roots > Unclassified | place... | reverse complement strand
CAACAGCTACTGAATCTCAGTAGGCAAAACACCTGAAATTCAGGGTTTTATCACTTGAAACTAAGGTGTTTCCATACCATTCAGTACTTTGATCATGTTCTACTCCGACTTTTTTACATACTAACTACTGAAATTAAGGTGTTTCCACACTGTTCAGTATGTGAAACTACTGAATTTCAGTAGCTTTTGAGTTTATAGTGAAAAGGATCCTTGATAAGTACTACAATAAAACTGGGGAGTCAGAAGTTTATCGCATTGCAATGGGTACGTTCCCTGTTAATTCTAAGTATGTTAAATATTCTGAGTCTCTGACTGTGATACTAGTCCTTCACCCTCATTACAAATTGGAGTTCTTCAAAAGGAACAACTGGGATGAGTTGTTGATTGAGGTGGCACATGAGATTGTCCAAGATGAATTTGATAGATCCTACTGGCTGTTGGACATTGAGGGGGACGACAGTACATCCCAAGCAGATGGGAGCATCACAGTACATTATTCATTTGCTGATACCTAGACTCTAATGACTCCTATGTACAGGCTTCCATGTCTTCTGAGCATATGAACATGTTTGATAGCATCATGGACACTGCACCAACCCCCTCAACATCAGATGAACTCCAACGGTACCTTGCATCAGATGTCGAGAATGTAAAAGATGGCCTTTTGTGGTGGCATAAGAGACATCAAGTCTTTCCAAGGTTATCATGCATGGCCTGTGACTACCTCTCTATTCCTGGTGAGTATCAGTTCTCCTTGTGTTTATCTTATGTGCTGACACCTTTGTTGCATAGCCACAACTGTTGACATCAAACATATCTTCAGCCATGGTCATCTTGTCCTTTCTCATGTCTGCAGCCACCTTGTGGTTCAATCTACATGCATGTCCCTGTTACAGTCAGGTTACTGTGTCTTTCAGTTGTCTTGGTTCTGGAGTTTTCAGACAGGGGTATTTCTCAAATAGGAAGTCGACCCGACGTCTTAATTAGGAAGTCATCCTAATGTGGTAATCGTGTCGGTGTTCCAAAGAGGAAAGGCAGGTGTTGGGTGTTGGGTGTCAGGATCGATCATGTGAGACGTCACGTGATTAGTCTGGGAAGTCGAAAGAAGTCATGTGATACATCACGTGACTTATCTGAGAGCGAGTGAAGATTACACAAGTCAACGTGACTTGGAATCGAGCGAGATACAACACGTGATCTCAAAGATATTTAGAGATAAGAGACGAATAGTGACAAAGTCAACTATCGTTAAAGGAATCTTTCAGAGGGAAGCTGCACGCATTCAAGAAAGTGACAATAGCCTGTATTGCACGAATAGAACGAGCTTAGGGAACTCGTTCTATGCTACTAGAGACAGTATATATACATGAAGGTAGAGAAGTTACTGGAATGTCGTAGAAGGTAACAGAAGGTCATGGAATGAAATGGAAGCTTATAGAATCGTATGGAAGTCTCTAGAAAACACGAGAACAGTCCATAGATAGGTTAGGTAAGCGAAGGGAGAAGTGGTCCGGAGTCGAGTACAAGAAAGGAAGGAGGGAATTAGGTAAGTGGGAGGCAGTCTGTGACATTACCCCCTTATTAACATCCTTTAGATGTCAATGTCATCGTCAACAGAGGCACAGTGGCCGCATTCGAAGTTGGGGTGAGAGGGATAGACTTTACAGTCTTTGAACTTGTTACAAAAGTCATGAGGGCGAAGACAGTCAGTGCCATCATGGCCGCAATATGAGCAGTGACAGCAATACCCGAGACAGTAACAGTCTTCGATATTATGGCCTGTTTTTCTGCACCAATCGCACATCTTGCCGTTGTCGTTGCCCCAGGCGTGTATGGCTTGGTCGCGGATTGCAATTTGGGCTTGGCGGCCTCTTTTGCCCTTGAAGTAAGGGGCCTTGTGCATATTGCGGTCAATGCGGTGACGAATGTGGGCTATGGCATTAGCAGCGGCAAGGCAGTCCGAACTCTGGTGCATGGCTAGGCATTCGTTTTGAAGGGATTCCTTCAGAGCTCCAATGCGATGGGCGATTTGATGGGCCTTGGAGTGGTGAGCACAGAAATACTGGACTTTGCCTTGCAGCGTGGCATTGTCCTCTTGTTTCAGGGCCCAGTCTATGAGATCCGTGAATTGCATGCCTTGAGTCAGTAGCAACTCATCTTTGGGGGAAATGGTGGTATGGTGTTGCCCAACTGGGCGAGCATGAAGGGGGCAAGAGTGAACAGTACAGCCACGACCATTAGTGGCAAGGAGCTCAGGGAAGGTGGTGTGTAGGTCATATGAAATGAAGGGGGTGATAATGTCTTCGTCGCCGTCTGGGATAACAAAAAAGTGATGCGTACCAACAGCGTTGAAATTATCCTTCCAGCCAGGACCAGGGTGTACTCCTGGTTGAGGACCGGTGGGACTAGGAGTACGTCCCTCTGCGTCAGCATCCATTGCTTTGGCTGCTAGTGCGTTAGCTTCAGTCTGTTGGTACAGGACTACAGCCATAGGTGAGATGGGGGAAGGGGATCGAGACGGTATGTCCTCAATAAAAGTGGGGATGACAGGTGAAGTGTATGTAGAGTTGGTCGCAGAGGTGACTGGGGGTGTGATCGATACGCTATCGTGGAAGTGAGGGGGAGGAACGGGAAGTGGCTCGGGACTGGAGATGGGGGGACTGTTTGGGTAAGTTGGGTCGATATAGTCTGTGAGTTCTGTCCCGGGGTACGTGGTAGGTGAAGAGGCATGGATGCCTTCGTAATCATTGACATCGTTAAACGTCGTACTGAGGTGGGCCATCATGAACGTGTTGGGAGTGAGTATGGAGGTAGGAGCAGGAGGGGACCTGTCGATAGGGAGGAGAGAGCGAGTAGTAGGGAATTGGCGGCAGACTTCTTCTTCCTCGATATTGAGGAGACGAGTGATATGCTTGATCATCTGCTCGTGGGGGAGTGCCAGTTCGTCGCTGGTAGGGCTATCTGGAGGGGGGGAGGTAACGACGTAGGGAGTGTTGCCAGTGCTATTGGCAGGAGAAGACAAGCAGGATGGAATGAAGATAGGAGAAGAAGAGCAAGACATTGTTGGGCAGTCATGTGGAATGTATGGAGCAAAGGGGGTGGTCAAATGGTGGACGCACAGGGGGCAATAGGCTGGGAAGGTTGGTCTGAAGAAGAAGGCCAGTATGGAAGTGGGGATGAGAATCATTTGAGAGATTTCAGTGGTCTCTTTATACTGTAGGTCGTCCAGCTGTAGCGGAGTTTGTTAGCATAAAGTCTGCCAATGCGTCTGGGGCATGTAAGTCCTTGTAATCAATCCAGGAGTCGTCGGAGTGTAGATAGCCCTTCCAGTGCACAAGGTATTGAAGTTTTCGTCTTCTGCCATAATGCCGTGTGTCTAGAATGTTCTCGATTTCATATTCTTCTTCACTATCAATGATTGGAGGTGGTCATGTAAACGGCATGCCATATTGCTCCGTCTCCTTATATGGAAGGAGGAGATCCGTGTGAAACACATTGTGAATCTTCATCGACGGAGGAAGTGCAAGTTGCATGGCCACGGGACTGATCTTTTGTGAAACTTTGAAGGGTCCATATCGTTTTGGGGAAAGTTTGCGATTGCCGGCAATAGTAAGATTGCAACCTTTGAGCCAGACTTGGTCACCTTCTTTAATTTCCATTAGTTTCTTGTTGTCCTTGCGGTTTTGTACATGTTGAAGAAGTTTTTGAGCTGATTGTCTAGCTTCATCTAGAAGGCGCAAACGTGTCTCCGCAGCAGGGGTAGAAGATTCTAGATGTTTCAGGATCACCTGTGGTTTGATTCCAATCAGAAGTTCATGAGGTGATCGGCGAGCAACATCGTGTTTCCAGGAGTTGTGAGCAAATTCAGCAACAGGTAATAATTGGCTCCAGGCGGAAGGTTTCCCAGATGTCCAAGGTCGCAAGTATTGTTCAATCCAAGCGTTCATGCATTCTGTTTGTCCATCAGTATGGGGGTGGAAGGCTGTAGAAAGATTCTGTTGGATTCCAAGTGCCTTGCACATTTCTTTCGCAAATGCAGAGGTGAACTGGGGATCACGGTCCAAGATGATTCTTTTGGGAAGTCCAAACCAAGGTATGAGGTGTTTCAGATACTCAAGTGCTACACCTGTTCCATCGATCGTTTTCATGCAGGGAATGAATTTAGCTGCTTTAGAACAGCCTTGGTCGACAATTGTGAGAATGGAATCAAAGCCTTGTGACTTGGGGAGGTCTGTAATTAGGTCCATCGATACATATTGGAAGGGGCCTTCTTCAACAGGTGTATCAAAACGTTGTAGGGGTGCTTTTGATCGATGTACGTTGGTCTTGGATTCTTGACAGCAAGCGCATCCTTTGATGTATTGCTCCATGAATTCTCTAAGTGTTAAGGTCCAAGGGCCTCAAGGTGCGACGTGCACAAGTTGTCTTGCGGCGCAAGTGGTCACAAGGGACTGGCACCCTTAATGACGTCGGTAGTGCTTTGAAGAGGAGTTCCAAGACGGACATCTTGGAGAAAAGAGTTTATTGGGAGGGAGAGTCTCAAAGGACTTTGAGACGATCCAAAGAGAGAAGAGGTAGGCAAGGATAAAAGCACACAACTGAGCTGGTGAAAGCAACAACACTTGGATAGAAAAACCAAGTCAGGCTTAAGGCCTCTCTCTATGATACAAGCAAGCTTATATACTACTGAGGCAGCTACCTGACTAAGCGTCCTAAGGAGGCGAACAATGGCCTTTGGAGAACAATGGGGTCAAGGACAATAAAGCAGGAACAATGGAGAACGTGAACAATAGATGGTCAAGACAATAGAACAATGGGTCGGAAAAAGGTCATGTGACTGATCAGGTGATTGACCATGTGACATAAGTCACGTGAAAGGGTAAGGTGACGTTCAAGGTCACGTGACTGAAAAAGAAGTAAAGTAAAAGAAAAAGAAACGCGGGGAACTGGATTGTAACACTAAGTCTGGGTCCTTCATATTGTTCGCGAACAAGTTCCCAAGTGTTCGATATGCCAGGGTGTCCAGCTGCAGGGGAGTCATGAAGAGTTTGAAGGATGTCTTGTCTCAAATCTGGGTCGTCTTCAAGGAAAATTTTGTTGGCGTGTGTAGTTTTTGTTGGCGTGAAGAGATGGTTGGGGAGGAGAACGCATGGTTCGTCAGTATTCACCCCCTTGTTAAGGTCTTTTCTTCACGACAACAAATCAGCAACAGTGTTTGTTGATCCAGGAATGTGTTCAAGAGTGTAGTTGAAGTCTTGCAGGAATTCTATCCATCTAGCTTGTTGTCCAGTGATTTTGTGTGGATCATGGAAGTACTGTAAGTTTTTATGGTCGGTACGAACACAAATTGCATGTGTAGCTCCAAGAAATAGTGGACAACTGCATTTGAATCCAAAGATTACACCGGCAAGTTCCTTATCATATGCATCATAGTTCTTTTCTGCAGGGAGGAGACTTCTAGAGTGGAAAGCAATAGGGTGGATGCCATCTTTGAATTCTTGAGCGATAACTACTCCTAACGCATAACCAGATGCGTCAGTTTCCATAACGAATTGTTTAGTCCAGTCTGGGGTATGAAGTACTGGATAATTGCTGCACATTTGTTTGAGTTCTAGGAAAGCATTGTTACGTTCGTCTGTCCAGATGAATTGCTTGTTTTTGCATGTAAGGTCATTCAGGGGACGAGCAATGTCAGAGAAGTTCTTAATGAATGCTCTGTAGAAGTTACAGAATCCTAAGAAGCTTCACACATCTTTGACAGTCAGAGGTGTTAGCCAGTTGGCAATGCCTTGAACTTTGACAGGGTCCATTTTGACAGTTCCATTTCCGATGAGTACTCCAAGGTATTCGACTTCTTGTTGGTGAAATTTGCATTTTTCTGGTTTAAGGAATAGGTCGAATTTCTCCAGTTTATCCAGAATATGATTGACATGAAGTTCATGGAGTGTCTCATCATCTTTGGTGGCGATGATCATGTCATCCATGTAAATGTGGAGCCATCCTTGGGCAATCTCATCTTGGAAGATGTCATCCATCATTGTTTGGAAGGTAGCTGGGGAGTTGGTTAATCCAAAGAACATAACCGTTGGTTCGAAGAGTCCCTTGCTAGTCTTGAAGGTGGCTTTATATTCGTCGCCTTCTTTAATGCGAATGTTGTTGTATCCCCATCGAATATCGAATTTTGAAAAGAGACGTTTCTCTGCAAGGTCATAGATGAGTTCTGAAATTAGTGGCAATGGGTATTTATTGGGGATCGTCCACTTGTTCAAATTTCGATAGTCTTGAACTGGACGGAATTTGCCATCTTTCTTTCAAATAAGGAAGAATCCACTTGTGTAGGGTGACTTAGAGCAGTAAATTCTTTGTAAACATAGGTTTTGAGAGAGGAATTCGCGTTGTTCTTCCTTTTCTTTGGGGGACAGCGGGTAAACTCTACAGTTAATCGATGTGGGAGCGTCTTCTGTTAGTTCAATTGCATGGCCCCAAGGTTGATGGTCTGGGAAATGTTCGGAAGCTTCTTCAGAAAAGACTTTTCCGTGATGGTGGTATCGTTCTGGGACGATCTCTTGCCAAGTGCATTTCTTTTTGTCAGCAGCATCTTGGGCTAATTGTGAGGCAACAGTAGTCTTGGCTATTCTAGTTTGTAGCCAAACTTCGTCTCCTTCTTCCCATCCAGGTATGGATTTTACCCAGATAGGTGTCGTCTCAGGTTGTCTAGTTCCTTTAAGAATTGGTCGCCAATCATTAGCTTTAGCTGTAGAAATTGTGGTGAATCCATCTATGTGACCATTTCACCAGTCTACATCTGGATTTGAGGCTTCAAGAAAGGGGTAGCCAAGGATGAAATCATCTTGTCCAATATCAGCAATGTAAAATGCATGAAGTGCTTGTTTGCCATTATTATTGACCGTTAGGTCTACCGCTTCTAGGATTTGTCTAGCTTTGTTATTTGTTCCGTCTACGTTTTGAACTTTTCGTGCTTTTGGTAGTACTCTTGTAGTAAGTTTGAGTTGTTTTACCGCACAAGGATAAATAAAGCATTCTGTTGCACCACTATCAAGGAGTGCTTTTCTGTCGACTTGTTTCCTTCTGGTTCATAGCTGAAAAGGGACTTGTATTGCATGTTTTCGGGCTATGTACATAGAACCAGAATTATTGAGAACTGCCTGAGCAAGAGCCGTTATACTCAGGCGGCCTGAAAATCCATGTCTTCTCCAAGAGAACACATTTCATCCATGAAGGCACATCGATCTTCTTCTGACAGACGTGCTACTCGTGCAGCGAGAGACGTAGATGGGGAAGGTTTGGGAGTAGTTGGTTTCTTGTTGTCTTCAATTTGGACAGTACAAGTTGTGCGGGCATGTGTCTTTTTGTTAGGACAATCGCGAACTAGGTGGCCTTGTTTTCCACATTCGAAGCATCGGCCTGTCTTTTGGTACTCCTCGCGTTCTTTATCATTTGTAGCCTTGCAGATGACAGCGGAAGTATCCATAGCATTGTCATCTCAAGGAGGAAGACGTGGTCGAGGAGGTGCGCGATTTCCTGGTCCGCACCAGTTCTGGTTGTTGGATCCGGGGTTATTGCCTCCAGGGTGATGCCAGACCCATCCAGAAGTTTGTCTCTGTCCTTGTTCTTGGGTACGGTTATTAAATGTTCCGTATTCAGAATGAAGCGACTTGGTTTTCAAGTAAATCTTCTGTTGGCGTTGAACTGTAGCCCTCCATTGTTCATAGGTCTTGGGGTTTTCCATCTTGATACAAGCATCGGCGAGTGATCATGGAAGACTGAGGGCGAAGGTTCGAAGATTTGTGTGGTCATTCATGTCTATGTCAGCATGTAGGGCTTGGGTTTTGAAGGCAGCAAGGTATTCGTCAAGATTGTTGTTCTTCATCTTGAGTTTCTTTAATTCATCTTGGGCTCTTTCACGCTCAGCATAGTCAGAAAAGGCTTCCTTGAAACGCTTTTCAAGTTCGAGCCAGGCATTGGATCAACGTGGGATCATGCTGGGGTCTTCTACAACATGGCGAAGCCATCTGTTGGCTGCATCGACCCATCCTTCGCACTTTGGTCCTTCCAAAAGTGAGAGGAAGTAGATACTGTACATGATTGGGTCCTTTGCGATGTTGGCCCTGTAGTTCATAAGCATGAATCGATTGAAAGTGGCCAAGAATCTTGTGGTTTGGGAGCGATCTCCATTGAACTTATCGGGGTGAATACCTTCAAGTCGGCATGCCTTATCTTCCTTGTCATCTTTAGGAAGATTCTCAAGGGAAAAAGGGTCATCCCCAGTACCGCGAGGTCGGCAAGGGGGTTTGTTGTGTGCCGTTTGGGATGACCGCATCCCAAAAGATCCAAAGACATCTTTGTACTTTGGTCTGTAGTCTTCTTCTTCTTCTTCTTCATCACTGGAAGGATCATCAAATGGTGTCGGGGGCCTTTCTTTTTGTTCCCTTTGGACTACTTCCGTTGCCGCTTTTATGGCTTCTTCAAATGGTGTAGTTTGGGGTTGAGATGGTCCTTCAGCGCAAGATGGTGGTTGAGTAGCTTCTCCACTTTGTTCAAGTGAGATGAAATTTATGCCTGGGAGTGGGTGGTTTTTGAGTCCGAGTTCGCTTCGAGCCAGTCGAAAGCATTCGAATTTGTTTCCTTGGATGCGTACTTCAAACCATACACCATAGATGTTGCTAACAGACACCAGTGCATTGTTAAGTCTAGCATAGTAGCTAGTATAGGGTGCTCCAGTTTCTTGACTACTGAGTAGGTGTCATACGTTCTCAGTGAATTCAGCAGGTACGCTGTCTTTGGGTTCGGGGATTGTGTCGAATGGGCATTTGAGATTGCTTAATGCCTCTGGGTTAATGTCATCGGTTTCTGGCAGGTAGCGGATGCACCAATCCTTGGATCGGCTTTTTCCTTTCATGTCTCTGGAAGTTGAAGTCATTTTCAAAAAGATAAGCTCGTTCTAATGTCACGGTCAGGTCACCGTGTCTTTCAGTCGTCTTGGTTCTGGAGTTTTCAGACAGGGGTATTTCTCAAATAGGAAGTCGACCCAATGTCTTAATTAGGAAGTCGTCCTAATGTGGTAATCATGTCGGTGTTCCAAAGAGGAAAGGCGGGTGTTGGGTGTCGGGTGTCAGGATCGATCACATGAGACGTCACGTGATTAGTCTGGGAAGTCGAAAGAAGTCACGTGATATGTCATGTGACTTATCTGAGAGCGAGTGAAGATTACACAAGTTGACGCAACTTGGAATTGAGCAAGATACAACACATGATCTTGAAGACGTTTAGAGATGAGAGACGAATAGCGACAAAGTCAACTATCGTTAAAGGAATCTTTCAGAGGGAAGCTGCATGCGTTCAAGAAAGTGACAATAGCCTATATTGCATGAATAGAACGAGCTTAGGGAACTTGTTCTATGCTACTAGAGACAGTATATATACATGAAGGTAGAGAAGTTACTGGAACATCATAGAAGGTAACGGAAGGTCATGGAATGAAACAGAAGCTTATAGAATTGTATGGAAGTCTCTAGAAAATGCGAGAACAGTCCATAGATAGGTTAGGTAAGTGAAGGGAGAAGCGGTCTGGAGTCGAGTACAAGAAAGGAAGGAGGGAATTAGGTAAGTGGAAGGCAGTCCGTGACAGTCCCTCTATGTTGGGCTATGGAGCTCCCAAGGATTGGTAAAGGACACTGATATCAAAGCAGCCATGACTTCAGATGAGATCACCAGGGAGGAGGAGGAACCTGCTGTGGACTGGGATGCCATCTGCATGGACCACATGGATAACATGTTGTAGTCCCATGATATTCAAAATCAGTAGTTATTTTTTTCATCTGCATGTCTTAGAACTACCTCTGGATGACTGGAATTAATATAGACAACACTGTGGGCACACTTCCTACCATCTGATCTGCCCAATACACATCTGACTCAGCATATACATGCCCAACCCACCTACAACTGCCTGACCCAACACAAACATGTGACCCAGCCCATATTTATATGACCCAAAGGGTACCTATACCCATATCCAATAAAACCCATACCCTGAGGCTGGGTCTGGGTTTTTACTGGGTCTAGGTCTGGGTAGCCCTGAAATAACCCAGGGTTACCCAGGACAATGCCTAGCAATGGTGACATGCAGGCAACAGTGACATGCAGGTGATGGGCATTGCTTGTGGGCACCATGTGGCTGATGGCAATGTACAGGCAACGGCAATGTGCGGGTGATGGGCATTGCTTGTAGGCACTGTACGGCTGATGGCAACATGCAGGCAATGGCAACAGGTGGGTGACAGGCATTGCTTGTAGGCACCATGTGGCCAACGGCGATATGCGAATGATGGTGATGTGCGGGTGATGGGCATCGCTCTTGGGCACCATGTGGCCAACAGCAACGCATGAATGACAGCGACGCACAGGTGATGGGCATCACTTGTGGGTGCCATGCAGCTGATGGCAACATGCAAATGACAGTGACATGCAGGTGATGGGCATCACTTGTGGGCACCATGCAGCCGACAGCAACACATGAATAATGGTGACATGCAGGTGATGGGCATCGCTTGTGGGCACCTTGCAGCTAATGGCGATGCATAAATGACAGCGATGGGTGGGTGATGGGTATCGCTCATGGGCACCATGCAGCCAATGGTGATGTGCAAATGATGGCGATGTGTAGCCAACAGCAATGTGCAAGCAATGGCAGCAGCAATGATGGTATATATAGATTTTTGATAAGTTAAGTTTGTGTGATTTTCCATTGAAATTCAGTATCTTTTTTGATGCTTCATCAACTGGTCTACTCTGTCTGATTTTAAGCCAAAATACATTGGAAACTTTCAGTTTCTTTTTGTTGTAAAAAAGTGCTAAAATGTTTCACATATAAAATGTCTTAAATTCAGCCATTAGATGTTTTTTTGTCTAAAATTCAGTACCTTTGAAGTTTACAGTATTAGTTGTATTCTTGTACCTTTAGTATAAAAGAGGTCAATTGCTGTCCCTAAGATGGCAAGTTGAATCTCCTGTCAATTCAGGCTATTTTCCTCTTCATATCTCTCTTATAAGTGGGCCTTAGGATGTACTCTAAGGCAGGAACCACTTCCTCTATCAAAATTGACTACAACAAGTCACCAAGTTAACAGCTACAATGACTTGTCATTCAACTTCACATACCAACACTGAGTCTTAGTGTTGCCCTCACCTTGTGGTGGTAACATGGACCCACTTTGAATATTCAAATTCTGACAGCATGGCATGGTGCCACTTAAGTATCACATGACTATATGGTGATGAAAAAAAGTGTTGCACCATCTAGAATCAAACTGACAGACACCCCCTGCTCAATCATATAAGCAAAACAATATGACCACTACACCATTTGGCTCTACCCTCACTGTTCCTTTAATGATACTTGACCAGCTGCCATGAATGACATGCAAAAGTTCTGAAATACAGTGACAGGAAACGGAACTTTATTGGATAGGGCAGTGGATATTTGGTGGATCTGATTGGATCAGTACTCAACTGCAGTAAATGTGACATTGAGTGGATGTGCTCTATCTTATCTTATCACACATGACACTGGCCACACCAACAAGGTTCAGCCACCCAGCGGACATTGAAATAGATCGGCCAGATGAGATGTAACACAGTGTCACACTCACGTGACATTGGATGAAACTAAACTGGCCCTTACCTAATCGGAGTGTGAAGCGGTGGCTAGCCCTCACACATTTTCACAGCCCGTCCGTTAAGGCGCAGTCCGCCCGCTGATTATCGATTAACCATCACGGCACCACCTAACGACAAATGTCTGGTACATCCTACAAACTTTGGTGTCTCATTGAAAATGAGAAAGCCCCCTTTCCTGTTACTATCCCCTCGAATATATTGATTAGCGAGTTGAAAGAGAGGCTTAAAGCCATCAGAGAAAATGCCCTTAAAACTGTCGATGCGCCAACCC
>Ga0307512_10006366_pt1 | contig 11971 bp, 14 predicted proteins | sample 14_EM_MG_FD_200267 | JGI IMG/M metagenome (GOLD analysis project Ga0307512, IMG submission 200267) | Populus trichocarpa ectomycorrhiza microbial communities from riparian zone in the Pacific Northwest, United States - 14_EM | ecosystem: Host-associated > Plants > Roots > Unclassified | place... | reverse complement strand
TTCATCTTGGTGCATTGTACATGGACCACCCTCTTATTCTGCACCACGACCTTTGAATGTCACGTAACCTTTTAAGAAATTAAATCTTGAATCGTTTTCCGTCTTAAGTAACACTACGAATCGATGATGGTGGGAAAAAGAGTTACCCAAGGAGTATTCTCTCATATGACTGTCCCAGAGCACTTCAGCAGTGATAGGCCCACGAAGGAATAGACGGACGTGCGGCTAAAGGACGCACTGGCAGTAACCCGATTCTCGTTTTGTGGATCACTGGAAACAGAATTGGTCAATAACACTCATGTCACACCCTTCGCCAGCAAGGTTCGCCGCGATTTGGATCAACCCGTGATTCACACAGCTGGTGTCACTGAGAGGGCGAGCTGCCATTTTCTGTTCGTCCCTCGAGGCTCCGGCCAATGAGGGCCGCTCGACGTTGCAGATACGATGAGTCGAGGCATCAGGTAGTCATGAGTATGCTCCACGCCCACCCTTCGCTTGTATATAGATATATATTGCATGGGACCGAGAGATTTACATGAGGAACGAACTAGCGACAAATTTCTTCCGGTCCGAACTACTAGGGATCGTCAACGTACCAAAAAACTTGGAAAGGGAGTACGTAGTAATAGTAACGATGTCATGAACAGGTGCGTGGCGGTGTGTTGTCAGTCGAGAAGAAGGAACTAGAAATGTTCAACAGTAAAAGTCCATTTTCCATCCTTCATATCAAACGACTCGAACTCCGTCTCCTTCATTCCCCTCAACCTCTTCAGGTGTTTGACCATCTGAGGGTGGCTTTCGTCTTTAATCGGTTCTCGGGTAGCCTTATCAACGGGCCAGCATCCGTCCAATTCCACCCTCGCTTTGACGTTCAATCCGGACCCGGGAGGAGGTTTGTCGACATTATCCAGATCGGGGTAGACGCTACACTCCTTGTCCTCGAACCTCACGAGGTCTCCAAAGAGTTGCTTGACGCTTCCAGATCCGGTGAGGTCGACGGCACCCAGGAACGTGATTTTACCATACCCAACCCGGCCGACGACAAGCTTCTCGATGGCGATTAGCTCATTGTGACCCCAAGAGGAAAGAGTAGCCATGGGAGGTTCAGACCAATACTCCCCTTCCTTGGGTTCGCCGGATTGCTCGTCAGTTGCGTCCGTGATGCTTTCTGTGGTACTTTGAGCGGTGAAACGACTTGGAGTTCGGGCTTGAGTACGAGAGGGAGGATTGATGATGAGTGCGGTAGGGGTGTTACGGACAGCGCCAAGAGGACCGTTGATTGCCTCCTTCTCACGAGCCGCGACGCTCAGCGCAGGGTTGAAGGTGACATCAGCAGACTTGGGAACCCAGCCAATGAGGTCAACCTTCTTGTCCATGACGAGCTTCTTGACACTGTCCCGGCTTCCGCTACCGAAAGAAGGGCTAGAGAAACTGTCTGTGGTGAGACTGCCACGCTGGGTAGAACTTTTGTTCAGGCTCAAGGCGTTCGACTTGCTCGAAGAGAACGAGAGACTGGAGCCCAAATTATTCGTAGAAGCACCCAGATAAGTCGAAGAGGTAAAGCCACGTCCAGCTCCTCGAATCTTCGAGTTCACGGGCGTAGTTCCTCTAGAGACTACAGGGATAGACGAGCGGGTCGGGACGTCAACAAAGAACTCGGCTTTTTTCTTCGTAAGTGAGGCATCCAATGGGTTGAGCTGGGGGCCAGTGGGGAGTAAGGAGAAGATAGGGATGTTCGTATTTACTGGTTGGTCGATCGCAGCGGTGAGGGTTCCTTGAGCGGTGCTGTTAGTGGTATTGACAGCAAACATAGAAGGGGTCTGGTTTGTGCTTCCAAACAGGGTGGAAGGCTGAGCAGTAGTACCGTTAGTCGTCGCAGGCTTTCCAAACAAGCTTCCGCCGAACCCGTTGGTGGTCTGCTGATTTTGTAGTTGTCCTAGAGTGCCACCCCCGAATAACGACCCCGTCTGAGCAGGCATTGTAGCAGTGGTAGATCCGAAGAGTCCAGTGCCTGGCGTGGTAGTCTTTTGGCCAAAAATACCGCCGCCCAGTGGATTCTGTTGGGCGGGTTGGTTCTGTTGCGTGGCTCCGAAAAGTCCTGTTGTCTGCCCTCCAAATAGACCACCAGTCTGTTGCTGCTGCGGCTGTTGCGGCTGGGTATTACCAAATACTTGGAAACGATGAGATACGGACAGGTGGGGAGTCATTGATGTACTCACGGCCGGTTTGTTGAGGCTGCTGTTGTTGACCGAACAGGCCTGTACCAGCGGTTCCTGTCGTGGTGTTGCCAAAAAGTCCAGTAGTCTGCTGAGCTGGCTGTTGTTGTTGGGGTTGTTGACCAAATATTCCAGTTCCGGTTCCGGTAGTGGTAGAACCGAACCCTCCTGCGGCGGGCTGTCCGAATATCGATTTGTTTGCGGCTAAGGATAGTGGTGTTAGGTATGTAGATAGGAAGCGCGATCTCAAACTCACTAGCACCAAATCCCCCTGTGCCGAACGCTCCTGTCTGGGGCTGTTGGGGAGTCGTGCCAAAGCCAGCGGTGGTCTGGGGCTGTGTCTGGCCAAAGGCTCCGGTACCGGGCCCGAAGGTACCAGTACCTGTGGTTGTGGTTCCTTTGAAGTGTTAGTGGTGAAAGCAAGACCAACACGAGATACTCGTACCGAATCCACCGGTGGCGGGTTTTTGACCGAAAGCAGAGCTACCCGTACCGAAAAGGCCGCCGGTTTGCTGCGGCTGCGTGGTACCAAATCCGCCGGTCCCAAACCCTGTCGATTGCTGTGGCTGTGTTTGACCGAACGCACCAAACCCGGGCCCGGTCTGTTGCTGTTGCTGTTGCTGTGGTTGCTGTTGTGGTTGCGGTTGTTGTTGCTGCTGGCCAAATGCACCGAACCCTGTTCCGGTGGTAGTACCAGTGGATCCAAAAGTACCAGCACCACCGAAAGCAGATTGAGTGGGTTGTGTTGTGGGTTGGGTCTGGCCGAACAAGCCTCCTGTTGTTGCAGGCTGTGTCGTCGGTCCAAACGCACCAGCACCGAATCCTCCCGTGGTGGCTGTCTTACGATTCTGTTGGTAGTCTTGCAACCTGAGTTCCTACGGAGGCCAAGAGCGTGCGTGAGTGATGAGAGTGGCGGTAGCTTTCCAAGGGACGAAGAAGGGACCGAAGACTCGCGATCCTAGGGAAAGATCAGACTTACTTCAAAAGAATAACCACGATAAGCTGGCATACAAGTTATGCTCTGATACGCCAAGGTGAGGTTCGCATTGGTTGCATCTTTCTCGTTGAACGCGGCATAAACTGGATTTGACGTTCCTGTAGTGACACTTCCGGTGCCGTCAAATTGTCCGGCTAGGGGAGCGTTAAAAGATACGTTTGGAGAATTTATGGAATGTGCCCACTCGTTCCGAACGCAGGCTTGTTACCGAAAATACCGGTGTTTCCAAAAGCCCCCGTAGTGCTTGTGCTCGGCTGGCCGAATGCACCCGTAGTAGTTGTTCCGGTTGTAGACCCAAACCCAGTTGAACCAAACGCTCCGGTCGTACCGAAGCCGGTGGCGGGTTTTGGAGCGCCAAACACGCCCGTCGTGTTTGCGGGAGTCTGACCAAATGCTCCGCCTGATCAATTGAAAGTAAGTCTGAAGTCGATTGATGTATGAGATCTCAATCCACCCACCTGTCGTGCCAAAACCAGTCGTCTGAGTTGTGCTAGGATTTGTCCCAAAGCCACCGAACATAGGATTGGCAGCAGGCTGTTGTTGGGGTTGTTGTTGTTGCTGTTGCGGTTGCGGTTGCTGTTGTTGTTGTTGTTGTTGTGGTTGCTGTTGACCGAATGCTCCTGTGGTCTGGCCGAACGCTGTCCGGTCCAAGTCAAAAATGAAGACAAGAAACGCGCGATACGCGAAATTACGCACTTCCAGGCTGGCCGAATCCACCCGTCTGGCCAAAGGCTGATCCACTAGGCTGACCCTGTTGTTGTGTTCCCCAGCTTGAGCCGTACATGATGAGCTATCGCGAGAATCTGGTAGTCCAAGACACGGTGAGGGTCAAGCACCTAAGGCAGCGCCTCTTGTTGGTGAGTGTGGCTGACTCGTTTCGGAGTTTGAAATACTTCCAACCCCGCGACTGTTAATTCCAAGGATTTCTCAATTTCGATCACTTTTTGATTTCTTTCTTTAATGCCGAGCACTTTCGAGACATTAAAGAGGGAGAGGTCGTTCAGACACCCTCCGAAAAATGGCGCATCGGTACCGATTCTCGACGAGTTTGTCACCCCTCATATCGAATCTTTCAACGCTCTCTTCGACGACTCTGGATTACCTCTCGGAGATGGAGACGGTAAAGGACTGCTATCTCTCGCTTTGAAGGATATTGGCGAACGTGTAGTTTTCAGTGGAAATGGGGTATCTGGCGGGGAGGGTGGCGAGAAAGCTTGGGGTACCCGTATGCGCAGTGAGTCGGTCGCATATATCCAGCTATCTAGTGTACTGAACGGAACGGGTTGTTCTAGTTTGGATCGAGCAGGTTACAATAGCTCGGCCGATGGTTTCAGAAAAAGATAAAACTGCAAAAGAACGGAGGGTGTTTCCTTCAGAGGTCTGCCATATGCACCGGCCGAAGGATACATTCAAACCTAACCAGCACCGCTGCAGGCACGAGAACGGTTGACCTCATACAGAGGACGAATGTCCGTCAAAATTTGTTGGCAGATAGAGAGCCACGGTGAAGTTGTCCGTTCAACTATGCGAGACTGTGGTCTAGTTCCAATCATGGTTCGAGTGCGTGCCAGTCTCAGGCTATCCAATGTCGTGTCTTACATACCCCCAGTCTGTCCGGTGTAACCTTCGCTCCATGTCTTCCGCCGAACTTGTGGCTCATCACGAGGAACCTGAGGAGTTTGGCGGTTATTTCATTATCAACGGAAACGAACGTTTCATTCGTTACCTGATTCTACCCCGGAGAAATCAGGTTATTGCCCTTTCCCGGCCGTCATTTACCAATCGAGGTCCTTCATACACTCCCTCAGCCGTACAAATCCGTTGTGTCCGACCTGACCAAACAAGTGTAACGAACACACTCCATTATCTCTCCAACGGTAGTGCTATGCTTCGGTTCAGCTGGCGGAAGCAAGAATACGTTATCCCAATCATGCTAATCCTGAAAGCGCTCACTGGTGCCTCAGATAAAGAGATATTTGAGGGTATTATGATGCAGGACTACGATAACACGTTCTTGACGGATCGCGTGGAACTCTTGCTTCGCAGCTACAAGATGTACAATCTTTACACTGGCAACCAATGTCTCGAATACCTCGGCGACAAGTTCCGTGTCGTCTTGGGCCTTCCAGAAGATTGGAACCATAAAACTGTCGGAGTTTGGCTCATTCAAAAATCTGTCCTTGTCCATATTGAATCTGCCAGAGAGAAGTTCAAGATGCTACTGTGTGTTCGAGTTTTCTTTGTGGATATTCTCTGAAACTGACAACCACCAGCTTCATGCTCCGTAAACTGTACGCTTTAGTCTCCAAAGAATGCTGTGTTGACAACCCGGACTCTCCTCAGAACCAGGAGGTCCTGCTCCCTGGTTCACTCTACGGGATGGTCATTAAGGAGCGACTAGAGGAGGCTCTAAACCAAATCCGTATCCAGATAACCACCGACGTTCAGAAAGGACAAGCGGATTTCCTTGACAGTGAGCAACTGGACCCGCTCCTCCCTGTGAAGGCTAACCACATACCCCGTAGACCGGTACTTCAACAAGGTTCTGAGTCGAGTGAATTTCGACATTGGTGTGAAAATGGCAAATTTCATCGCCACGGGAAACCTGGTTTCGCCGACGGGCTTGGACTTACAACAAGCGTCCGGGTTCACCATCGTCGCGGAGAAGTTGAACTGGCAACGGTACATCAGCCACTTCCGGTCAATACACCGAGGCGCTTTCTTCGCAGAGCTGAAAACGACCACCGTTCGAAAACTTCTACCCGAAGCATGGGGTCAGTCAAGATCCCACATTTCTATGACATCACTTAACACCTCTCAGGATTCCTCTGTCCCGTCCACACTCCCGATGGTACTCCTTGCGGCCTGCTGAACCACCTGAGCAGGTCATGTCGAATCGTCACCTCCCCCCTTTCCGTGTCGCACATTCCCCAATTACTCGTATCCCATGGCATGACGCAATCATTCGCTTCCGAAATCGATGGTCGCAAGAACCTCTGTGTCCAACTGGATGGCAAAGTCATCGGATGGGCACCCCCCTTACTAGCCAAGCAACTCGCAACGAATCTGCGGATATGGAAGACTGAGGGTCTCCATAACATACCGCTCGACCTGGAGATCGGGATGGTTCCACCATCTCGCGGTGGACAATACCCTGGTCTATACCTCTTCTCCACACGAGCGAGGATGATGCGACCCGTGAAATACCTGGCGAATAACCGAGACGACCAAGTTGGCCCGTTCGAGCAGGTGTATATGGATATCGCATGCACACCAGCGGAGATTGAAGTGGGGGTCTCAACACATATGGAACATGCACCGACGAACTTTCTGTCAATTCTTGCCAACCTGACACCGTTCTCCGATTTCAACCAGGTATTGTACTTAGACGTCATCACGATCATCAGTGCAGTGGACTGATAATCCCCTAGAGTCCACGAAACATTTATCAGTGTCAAGTACTAGTTTCTCTGCTCCCCCATGTTGAAGTGGCTGATCGTTTCTAACAGATGGGTAAACAATCCATGGGGACACCATCAACGGCGTTCCAACATCGAACAGACAACAAGTTGTACAGGCTACAAACCGGCCAATCACCTGTCGTGCGACCAGCGCTACACAACACATACGGCATGGATTCCTTCCCTAATGGAACGAACGCGATCGTGGCTGTCATATCGTACACTGGGTACGACATGGAAGACGCCATGATTCTAAACAAATCGGCTCACGAGCGTGGGTTTGGTTACGGGACGGTTTACAAGTCATACCCGATCGACCTTGCAGACGTGAAGGGTGCACTGAAGGGTTCTACTCCGACACTTCACTTTGGTATTGGCCCAGACGTCCGAATGAGGAAAGACGAGTACCAGCACCCAGCCGCCGAAACTATCGACTGGGATGGGCTTCCATTCGTTGGCGCGCGTCTCACACCAGGTGGTCTCATCGCTGCTTATATCGATGACACTACTGGTCGAACCCGTTTTGTCAAATATAAAGGAGACGAAGTGGCATACGTCGATACCGTAAGGCTATTAGGTACGCTTCCTCACCATTTGATATCATCGCTTGACTAATGCTTTATTTTCCAGGAGGCGATGCTGGCGATTCTGAATTGCAAAAAGTCCACATCACGCTTCGCATCACCCGTTCTCCCGCAATAGGCGACAAGTTCTCGTCTCGGCACGGCCAGAAGGGTGTCTGTTCTCAGAAGTGGCCGGCTGTGGACATGCCGTTCACGGAAAGCGGGATGCAGCCGGACGTGATCATTAACCCTCACGCGTTCCCGAGTCGAATGACGATCGGAATGTTGGTGGAGAGTATGGCAGGGAAGGCTGGAGCGATGCATGGCCTCGCACAAGATGCGACACCCTTCCAGTAATATCCCAGCGCCCCACTCCTTGATCCCAGGATATTGACAATAATTTGATTCCAGGTTCACCGAAGACGACACCGCGATTGATTACTTTGGTGAACAACTCAAAGCTGCAGGATACAACTACTATGGTAACGAACCAATGTACTCCGGGATCACCGGCCAGGAGTTCGCTGCGGACATTTACATCGGAGTTGTCTACTACCAGCGTCTCCGACACATGGTCCTGGACAAGTTCCAAGTTAGAACGACGGGGCCGATCGACCCGTTGACACGACAACCTGTCAAGGTTCGTACTTCGATTGCGAAAACTACGAAAAACCCCCGCTCATCCGGGTAAACGAAATTACCTGCTTTTTTGTTGTTGTCATCTGCGGACAGGGACGAAAACGAGCGGGTGGTATCCGATTCGGAGAGATGGAGCGAGATGCGTTGATTGCGCACGGGACCTCTTTCCTGCTTCAGGATCGGTTGATGAACTGTTCGGATTATTCGACTGCGTGGGTCTGCAGAACGTGTGGGAGCATGATCTCTCTTGGGTATGATAACGTCGGCCTAGGATCCACCGTACTCGGGGCGGAGAACACAGCAAAACAAACAGGCCCAGGTGGAGAATATTGCAGAGTCTGTCGGGAAGTGGCGGAAGAGGAGGATCAACTCATCCGACAGTCTCTCGTCAACGGAACAAACGAAAAGCTCGCTATCACCGGTGACGTTCGAGTCTCGATCCCTTCCACCAACTTCCTCGGATCAACATCGAAGGGTGGTGACCTAGATGTGGTCGCGGTGCCATACGTATTTAGGTATTTATGCGCAGAGTTGGCAGCGATGGGTATCGCGGTCTCAGTTGCAGTAGAGTAAAATCAAATCAGAGAAGGCATCTGCGCTTGCGAAATCTCAGAATTCATTTATTCTGAGTGTTACAGGTAGAAAAATGCGCGTAGATACGTCCTGAATTAAAGCCACCAAAGTTGAAAGGAAAGACAGGGACAGGGAGATTGTCGCAGAGTTGGGATAGGGTGTAGTGTTCCTGAGAAGCCGAGGAGGTATATCACAAGGGGGTGAGTAAATGAGGAGAGATATTGAGGAAACATGAGCATGAGGATCACAAACGAAGGGGAAAATCTACAAATGTATACAATACGTAGATGGGGCATAGGGGGTCAGATGGGTAAAGAACGAAGGCAAGGGTGGAATAATTTCAGGGAATAAAAAGGTAAAGAGGGAGTGATCAGGCAACAGCAAGTAGCTGGGTGGCCAGGGGGGGTGGGTGATTAACACGAGCATCCCGAGAAATCCTCGAGGGGGAGCGCTGAATAAGGGAATCGACGGCTTCGTCGCAAGTTTCCGCATCGCTGGCCCCCGCCTCGGATTCATCAACTTGGCCAGCCTCTGATAGCTGGGCGCTGTGAATGACAGTTGAGGGGCCACCTCCGAGCAGCGTCTCGATGACAGAACTTTCGAGATCAATGTCGCTTGGGTCAGCAGAGGAGATGGGAGAAGGGTAGGGATCCACGTCTGTACTTCGATCGATAGGGAAGCCAACCCGTGCAAGGAACATGTCCACCAGCACTCGGCATTCATCGGCGGTGGTTGCCATGGAAATCAACTGGCGTAAACTCTGCGCATGAGCGGCGTTCAAAGACAATTCGACACCCTGAGAAGGAGACGGTGGTTGGATTGTAACGGGGAGCGGAGCGAGTGCGGGTATAGGTGTGACAACCTCGACCGTGATCTTTGTTGCGGGCGTGGGTGCTGGCCGTTGGAACATGATCCTATCATCGCTCGCGATAGTGTCAGCACTTGGACGACTTCGAGACTCTGGCTCTGGCGATGGGGAAGGGGAACCGAGCTTGTGAGCCTCATTGACCCCGTTTGGCTGTCCGTTTCCATTGGTAAGGGGTGACGGACGAGGAAGCTCGTTGGACATAGTCCGAGAGACAGGAGGCTGTGGGCCAGGTCTGGAAGTTTCCAACTCAGGGTCAAGAGGTGGAACTTTCTTTCGGACGGATGTCCTCCTCTGCACCGGCCGTGAGGAGTCTTGATTTACGGTCGGAGGAGAATTAGGGGGAGTAACCTGTTGTGTCATAGACTGCAGCTGCGGAGGGGGTGTAGCAACGACAACAGTCGGCGCCCTCTTGATAGGAGTCTGCGGAGGATTTATGGTGCCATTTGTGGCGTTGAACGGAGTGTTGGTGACGAGATTCCTCTTGAGCTTCGTGCCCTCCTCCCGCAGTTTCTCATTGCTCGAGCTTCCGGTGAGTCTGGACATTATCCGTTGGAAGCGTCCTGTGGACTTCGGGGACGACGCAACCTGGGATTGAGGAGGAAGAGGGGGTGTGAAATTTACTGGAGGACCCTGATCCAAGAAGTCAATCAAGTCACGAGCATTCTTGGAAATCCTGGCGGGCCTTGGGGACTTGAAGCTGGATGGGGTGCGAGACTGCGACCTTTCATCATCCGGACCGTTCATGGTTTCATCCGGATCCGTGTCGCTGGCGTCGCGTTGAATTTTTCTGGTACGGTTGGGTCTGTCGGAGAGTTCCAGGGGGCTTAGACCGTGAACGGAGCGCTTTTGAGAGATCGGGATAGACGCCTTGGCAGAGAGCGAAGAAGTCTTCCGGGCGAGAAGACTGGCGGCTCCCGTTTGGATCTGGGAGGTCGAAATAGCACGGGTTCGACCACTCACATCGAGCTGGGAAGTTTCCACTCGCTTAGGTAACGAATTCGTAGGCAGAACTCTCCCGCTGATTGGAGAAATAGTGGTTTGCTCCTCGTCATCCTCAGCGATGACATCGACCGGTCTGGGCAGTGGTGGGCGGTTGCCAATGGACCTCTTTTCCGGGCGCGAAAACTCGTCAGTGCCACGCTTGTTCGAACTCTTGCGACCCACGCGGCGATTTTTCTCCTCTTTGTACACCTGGAATTGGCGTCAGCGGCGTTATTGCATCAGGGAAAGTGAAACGGACCTCCATAGTCTTCAGCCTGTCAGGAGTCAGAGACACCCTCATGGTGGTTCCAGACCGCATGAGCTCGTCGAACTCATCGTTGAGCATACGCTCCTGAAACATACAGATAACGTGCATAGATCAGCACCTTCACGTTTTGAGTATTTAACTAAAGAAAACATACCTCAAGCTCAATAGAGCTATTATTAAGGCTCTCCGAATAAGCACTAGCAGCCGATTCGGCTCGTTTATGGATTGATGAAGGGTGGTCCATCGATGTTCTTGAGTTTGATCGCTGGTCGACAGAGAAACCGGAGATCGCCTTTCCATCGCCAATTGAGCCACGGCCGCGAGAATGCCCCGAACCGCTATTCAAAGAAGTTTCCGAGTGGTGGGAGGATGTCGTCAGTTTATCAACTGGACCCTTGCTAGTTGATTTGCTCCGGCGGGGTCTGGTGGTTTTAATTAGGTTATCTATCTGGTCATACACTGGAGTTTTGAATCAGCCGGGGGTCTGTATGGAGGCAGGCCGATGAACCATCGCACCTTTCATGGCTTTGAAGGTCCCATACAGTGTCACATCTTCACAAATCGCAACGAAAAGATCGTTGAGGGTTGCGGACGTTCGGCTGCTATCACGTGAAACGACACGGCTGATGTTTGACAGGATATGTCTAATGAGCCCGATGTGAGTAATGCGGTCCTTTTGCGGAAACAAAAAGGGACGCACTCGCAAACATGCTCCAGAACTGCGGTCAAATACAAGGCCGCAGGGGCCACTAACACGGCCGGAGGTGGGACGAGGTGGCCGGCTTCACGCATTCGCGTACTGAGTCTCGACTCGGCAATGACATCCTCGTCAGTATCGTTGAGGGTGGAATACGCTTCGCATTTAAGCCGCAGAAGCTGTTAAGCAGGGGGGGGAAGAGTTGGTGCGTTAGAAAAAATAGTACAAAGAAACGCTGGAAGGATCAGGATACCTCGTAGGACCATTGGAGTGGGAAGTCCAGCGTGTCGTTTACTCCAGCGTTGGGATTCGAGGTCGGACTGGTACGTTCCCAGTACGCCTTGAGCTCAACCTCTGCCTCAAGCAATGCCGCCTTCCCTAGACTGGTCGGCAAGATCTTGAGGACTCCAGCCTTTATGCGATCGGTAACCAACGAACGAGCGGTGCTGAGGATGTTCCATAGAAACTCGTCGAGAAAAGTGTTTACAGAGCGCAGGGCTTCAGCCTTGAGCTGAATGGGGCGAATGTCGGAGAGGATTACGTCGCTTGAGCGTGAGGAGAGATACTGGGGGCCTAAAGAAGCGAGGTTAGTATTGACCACCGCCCTGACGACCGGCAGGCAGACGCAGGGAGACCAGAGACACACCAGATTCATCAGCACCCAAGACCATAGCGTGGGGAAAAGAGCAAGAGGAGAGGGTATAGTGA
>Ga0307512_10006365_pt1 | contig 11972 bp, 15 predicted proteins | sample 14_EM_MG_FD_200267 | JGI IMG/M metagenome (GOLD analysis project Ga0307512, IMG submission 200267) | Populus trichocarpa ectomycorrhiza microbial communities from riparian zone in the Pacific Northwest, United States - 14_EM | ecosystem: Host-associated > Plants > Roots > Unclassified | place... | reverse complement strand
AAATGGGCGGCCCATACTTTAGGGCAGGTACAAATACAGGTAACGGGTGAGCGACCTTACTGCGCTCCAAGGTCTTGTGACTTGTTCGTTGATTCGTTGGTTCGTTGATCATTCCCACGGTTTTCCACGTGCCGATCAACAGACTAGGCGTGCGTCTGAAGCATGCACGATCAGGTGATCGTGTAGTGACTTGTGATCGTGTTGATGACCAATCCCTTGGTAGGTCATGTGATACTTTCCCAGGATCATGTGCTTGTATATCACGTGATCCCAAAGTTGTTGAGATGTTACGTGATCAAACACGTGACGGGTCAGGTGATAGTTTCCCAGGGTCATGTGGTCGAAGAGTGGATTTTACCATGTGACTATACTTTAGCTTAGGGGAGGCTTTGGGAGGACTTGGGCTTGGGATTCTTTGAATGCGTGATGTCGCAGACTCCGTCCTCGACAGCAGGCATACATACTCAAATGGGCAGCCCATACTTTAGGGCAGGTACAAATACAGGTAACGGGTGAGCGACCTTACTGCACTCCAAGGTTTTGTGACTTGTTCGTTAATTCGTTGATTCGTTGATCATTCCCATGATCTTCTACATGCCGATCAACGGACTAGGCACATGTCTGAAGCACACTTGATCAGGTGATCATGTAGCGACTTGTGATTGCATTGATGACCAATCCCTTGGTAGGTCATGTGATACTTTCCCAGGGTCACGTGCTTGTATATCACATGATCCCAAAGTTGTCGAGATGTCACGTGATTGAACATGTGACAGGTCATGTGATAGTTTCCCAGGGTCACATGGTTGAGGAGCAGATCCAACCACATGACTATACTTTAGTTTAGGGGCAGCTTTGGGAGAACTTGGACTTGGGATTCTTTGAATGCGTGATGTCGCGGACTCCGTCCTCAACAAGAACACATCCCTGGATCAATGTTACGATCTCCCCCTCAAATTTTCACTTCCCTTATCATCCTCTGCTACCTCGCCACCCTTTGTGGTACCCTGGAGCAACCCCAAACTATCCCCAACCCTTATATTCCCCTCTGCACTCCTGAACCTATCCCCGCTGCAACCTGTCCAGCAACCTGACCAGTCACCTGACCAGTCACCTGACATGTCCAGCCATCAGTCATACCTCCTGCCCAAGTACCACTCGTCCCCACCAAAGCTACTTCCTTATCAGGAAGCCCACCTGCCATTCCCAGCCGTTGAGCCACGACTGCCTACACCTCCAATCCCCTGGAGCCAGCATACTCGCCAGTACTCATCCATGGAATACCTAGCCGACCAGAAGCTAGAGCACACACCAGAAGAGGACAGCCCCATGTCCAACAACTTCCCAATGTCGTCCATCGTCATCCCTGCCGACTGGCCCAACTATCAGTCGATCCCAGTACCCGACCACGTGCCAGCACCCCAGCTCCTAGACTTCGACATCCCCGTTGACTGGCCCAGCCAGCAGTTGATCCCTGAACCCGATCACGTGCAAGAGCCCCAGCCTATATCCCATGACGCCTATCCCGCTATACCAAACCATCGTCCCCCATTAGAGGTCACCATTCCTGAAGACCCTCCATCCCCCGCTAGCTCGCTAGGAAAGCGTAGCGCCTCCCCGACCAGCATTGTCTTGCAACCTCAGTACGCACGCCTATGGAATGCTGAAGGACTGATCCACAAGCACTTGCCTACATACGATGGCGCGCATACCATTGCAGTGCCACATTGCAGATCTCCTCCTGAAAGTGCCTTGGCATCTCCCAAGGCTTCCTCTGATGTGACCTTGCCTATTCCTGAACCCGCCATCAGTGCTTCTATCCCAAACCCTGCCTCGACTTCTCCTATTGGATATCTATCCCCTTGACTCATCGGACGCCTGCGCATCCTCCAGTTTGACTCGGACTGACTTGTAACTTCGCATATAGCATCATTCATCCATGACGCACTTATATCTAGATCGCTACGTCATTCCATACGGTACTACACAAGTCACCACTCGTTCTTGATCTGACTCCTCTCCCTGACTCCTGACTTGACTCACATCGACTCATCCTGACTCTTACTTACTTTGACTTGTACTTACTTGTCCTGACTCCAGCATTCTATTGTTCTACCCTTTAGGATAGATTGCTACAAACCTGTATATAAGCCTGCCTTAGTTTTGAAGTCAAGCCTTAAGCTTGACTTGGTTTCCAATCCAAACGTCTTGAAAGCTCATCCCTTGTGTGCTCTCCCTCTTACCTCGATCTCTGAGTTGTCTCTAGTATCACTAGGAGACTCTACCTCTATTACCTCATCAGTCTTAGTCATCACAAGTGAGCACTCCCTTTACCAAGTCCTTTCAAAGGGCTATTCCTTTGTACACACGCTACTCCCATTCGTACAACTTGTGCACATCGCACCTTTAAGGCCTTGGACCTTAACAATCAACAAACACCGTTGCTGATTTGTTGTCATGAAGAAAAGACCTAAACAAGGGGGTGGATACTACTGAACCATGTGTTCTTCTCCCCAATCACCTCTTCATGCCAACAAAAACTACACATGCTAACAAAATTTTCCTTGAAGATGACCCAGATCTAAGACAAGACATCCTTCAAATCCTTCACGATTCCCCTGCAGCTGGACACCCAGGCATCTCTAACACTTGGGAACTCGTTCACAAACAATATGAAGGCCCCAGACTCAGAGAATTTGTTGAACAATACGTCAAAGGATGCGCTCGCTGCCAAGAATCCAAGACTAATGTATATCAATCAAAAGCACTGTTACAACGTTTTGATACACCTGTTGAAGAAGGTCCCTTTCAATATGTATCGATGGACCTAATTACAGACCTTCCCAAGTCACAAGGCTTCGATTCTATTCTCACAATCGTCGATCAAGGCTGTTCCAAAGCAGCTAAATTCATCCCATGCACAAAACGATCGATGGAACAGGTGTAGCACTTGAATATCTAAAACATCTTGTACCCTGGTTCAGACTTCCCAAAAGGATCATCTCAGACTGTGACCCCCAGTTCACCTCAGCATTTGCGAAAGAAATGTGTAAGACACTTGGAATTCAACAAAATCTATCCACAGCCTTTCACCCTCGCACTGATAGACAGACGGAACAAATAAACACTTGGATCGAACAATACTTACAACCTTGGACCTCTGGAAAACCTTCCACTTGGAGCCAACTACTACCCATTGCTGAATTTGCTCACAATTCTTGGAAACACGATGTTGCTCACCGATCATCTCATGAACTTCTGATTGGAATCAAACCACAGGTGATTCTGAAACATCTAGAATCTTCGACCCCTGCTGCGGAGACACGTCTACACCTCCTGGATGAAGCAAGACAATCAGCTCAAAAACTTCTCCAACATGTACAAAACCGCAAGGACAACAAGAAGCTAATGGAGATTAAAGAAGGTGACCAAGTCTGGCTTGAAGGTCGTAATCTCACTATCGCCAGCAATCGCAAACTTTCCCCAAAACGATATGGACCCTTCAAAGTTTCACAAAAAATCAGTCCTGTAGCCATGCAACTTGACCTTCCCCAATCGATGAAGATTCACAACGTGTTTCACATGGATCTCCTCCTTCCTTATAAGGAGACAGAACAATATGGCACACCTTTTACATGACCACCCCCGATCATTGATAGTGAAGAAGAGTACAAAATTGAGAACATTCTAGATGCATGGCGACATGGCAGAAGACAAAAACTTCAATACCTCATGCATTGGAAGGGTTATCTGCACTCCAACAACTCCTGGATTGATCTCAAAGACCTACATGCCCCAGACGCATTGGCAGACTTTATGCTAACAAACTCTGCTACGGCTGGACGACCTACAGTATAAAGAGACCACTGAAAATCCTTCAAACGATTCTTATCCCCACTTCATTCTGGCTCTTCAATACTTCACAAAAGCTCCTCCAATCTACTGCCCCCTTTGCATCAACCATACAAACCTACTTTTCACCTTCCATATACTGCATGACTGCCCAACTATTCCAACAATGTCTTGCTCATCCTCCCCTATCTTCATCCCTTCCCATTCTTCGTCCCCTATTGACAGTGCTGGCAACACCCCTTACCTCATCACCTCTCCTCCCCTAGACAGTCCCACCAGCGATGAGTTGGCTCTTCCCTACAAGCAAATGATTGAGCACATCGCTCGTCTCCTCAACATTGAGGAAGAGGAAGTCTGCTGCCAATTCCCCACTGTCCATTCCCTCCTTCCCATTGACAGATCCCCTCCTGCTCCCACTGCCGTGCTTACCCCTGACGCATATATGTCTTCCCCTACACTTTCCTACCCCAGAACCAAGTTTGAACACTACACCAAACCTAACTACCCCAACAGTCCTCCGATCCCCAGCCCCGAGCCACTTCCTGTTCCTCCCCCTCACTTCCACAACAGCATGTCAATTACACCTCCAGTTACCTCTGCCACCAACTCTATCTACACCTCGCCCATCATTCCCACCTTCATTGAGGAAGTCCCATCTCGCTCCCCTTCTTCTATTTCACCTATGGCTGTAGTCTTGTACCAACAGGCCGAAGCCAACATATTGAAGACCGAGACAATGGATGCTGACGCAGAAGGACACACTCCCAGTCCCACTGGCCCTCAACCAGGCATACACCCTGGTCCGGGATGGAAGGACAATTTCGATGCCATTGGCACCTGCCACTTCTTTGTCATTCCTGATGGCGACAAGGACGTCATCGCCCCCTTTATTTCTTACAACCTCCACACCACCTTTCCCAAACTCCTTGCCACCAATGGATGTGGTTGGACCATCCACTCTTGCCCCCTTCATGCTCATCCTGTCGGACAACACCATATGGCCATCTCCCCAAAAGACGAACTCCTGTTGATTAAAGGAGCACAGTTTACCAACCTTGTGGATTGGGCCCTAACCACTGAAGATGATCCCACACTACAAGGCAAGGTCCAATACTTCCGCGCTCACCACTCTAAAGCTAGCCAAATCACCCGCCACATTGGGGCCCTGAAGGAGTCCCTTCAAAATGAACGCCTGGCCATGTACCAGAGTTCGGACCATCTCGCCGCTGCTAATGCCATAGCTTGTATTCACCGTCACATCGACTGCGACATGCACAAGGCCCCCTACTTCAAGGGCAAGAGAGGCTGTCGGGCTCAAGTCGCCATTTGCAATTGCACCATTCACGCATGGGGCAAGGACAATGGCAAGATGTGCGACTGGTGTGGAAGGACAGGCCACAACATTGAAGACTGTCACTGCCTTGGATATTGCCGTCACTGCTCACACCGCAGCCATGATGGTACTAACTGTCTCCGCCCCCACAACTTCTGCAATGAGTTTGAAGATTGCAAGGTCTACCCTTCTCACCCTAACTTTGAATGTGGCCACTATGCCGCCATCGACGATGACATTGACATCTAAAGGACGTTAACAAGGGGGTAATATCACGGACTGCCTCCCTCTTACCTAATCCTTTCTTTCCCTTTTTCATACTTGACTCTGGGCCGCCTTCCTTCTTGCTTACCTAACTTACCTATGGATGATTCTTGCATTTTCTAGAGACTTCCATAAGGTTCCATGACCTTCTCTCTGTTTCTATCGCCTTCTATAGCCTTCTCTTACCTTCTAGTAGCTTCCACCCTCCCATGTATATATACTTACCCTTTAGCATAGAACGAGTCCTTAAGCTCATTCTATTCATGCAATACAGGCTATTGTACCTTCTTGAACATGTGCGGCTTCCTCTCTGAAAGAATCTCTCTTGTGATAGTCAACTTGGTCACTATTCACTTCTCATCTCTAAATGTCTTTGAGGTCACATGTTGTACCTCGCTCGATTCCAAGTCACATCTTGACTTGTGTAATCTTCACTTGCTCTCAGACAAGTCATGTGATGTATCACGGGATCTCCTTTGACCTTTTGACAAGTCACGTGACGTCTTACGTAATCAACCCTGACACCTGACTCCCAATGCCCACCTTTCCTCTTTAAAACACCAATACAATTACTGGATCAGGACATCTTCCTAATCAAGACGTCGGGTCAACTTCCTATTTGGGAAATACCTCTGTCCAGAAACTTCAGAACTCAAACAACTGAAAGACATGGTGACCTGACCATAACACTCACTCTGACATGGCTGGTGTGCTAGGGTACCTCTTGTTTTCTTCATTGCTAGTTCCCATGTTCCTTTTATTAGTTCTGTGTATTTGTGGTTTTGTATTAGTTTCATTGCGGTTACTTCATTGATGGTGAGTCTTTCGTTGATTGTGCAATGCCACCTTGTGCTGATCTCCCTTTCCATGATTGTTTTCTCTTGTATGACCCTTTTGCATCTTAGTACCCAGATCAGATACACTGATTCCGACAGAAGGATTTGGAGAAGTTGGGTTGGGCCACGGTGCGTAGTCTTTTTCCTTCGTCTCTGATTGTTCCTTGTAGGTCCGACTGGGTGCACATTGATACATCCACAACTGAGAATTGTCCCTAAGTCGATTTCAGGCCATGGGATGTTTCTATGTGGCCAGAAGTTTTTTGTGAGGTCCCAAATCAGCTGCGTGCTTTTCTCTTTACATTGTGTTATTATGTGGCTCATTGATTCAGTCTTGTTGCATGATGCACAGATTTCTTGGTCTTTATAACTATTAATGTTCCTCCAATATTTCCCGATTAGGTGAGTACTGTATATTGTCTTGTAGAGGAATTGTTGAATTATTGGTCTAATTGCTTTCCTTTGTGTGCTTTGCCATATTGCAGCATTCATTTCTGAATTTCCAGTGATCCTTTTTATGGCTCTGTGGGTGAGTTTTAGGTTTTTTTCAGTGGTGTTATGTGGTTCTGATTTCCTTCTTTCCAGAATGCCTTTATACACAGTTGCTTGTGTTAGGGTGGGGAGTTTCGCTCCTGGGATATCGAAGTCCCTTGGGATTGCTAGGTCTAGGGGGTCTGGGTTCCATTTATTGGCCCCCTGTTTTGCCAGAGCATCACTGCCCTTGTTTCCTTGGATTCCATTGTGGCCTTTGACCCATTTCATGGTGGTCCTCATCAATCTGTATCATATCAGGTAGGCTGCTTTCTTGAACAAGCTGGTGTTTTTTATCCCAATCCATCCATCATTTTCCCAGGATTCTAGGTGAGTTGTTAGTCCCTCAATGATGTATTTGGAGTCTGTAAGTATTTTGACTGGTTGGTAGGGGGGGATAACTTCTAGCGCTGCTATGATTGTGGCTATTTCACCTATTTGGTTTGACTGGGTGTCTCTGGGAATTCTTACTGCCCTGTTCCTTGGGCTTTCATTGTCAAACCAGACTCTGCTCCCACAGCATGCATTTTTCTTTCCATTGTTCATGCAGGCACCATCCATATATATGGTGATCTCTACACATTGTGGTGTCAGGCCTTGATGTTTGTATTGTCTCATCATGTGGGTGGTGTCTCCTCTTGGGTCTGTGAAGATTCTGAAACACTCTGCCAGGCTTTCCTTGCAGGTAATTGACGGGTTGAAGATTATTTCTCCATTGTCTCGTTTAGCCCTTTCGTTTCTGAGTTTCTGTGTCCTGGTCAGGGACATTCCGTCCAGTGGGTCCTGTCTTGTTGGGTTATGTTTTGGGGGGATGAGATTCAGCCTTACTAGGGCTTCTGCAGCACATTTGTGTGGGTTCTCACATCCTGTGGACCTATCATTTCTGCATTCCTGGCATGTGCAGTTCCTGTCACAGACTACCTCCTTCTTATCTAATCCTTTCTTTCCTCTTTCATACCTAACTCCGAACTGCCCTTCTCCTGCTTACCTAAGTTACCTATGGACTGTTCTTGTGTTTTCCAGAGACTTCCATATGATTCCATTGACTTCTATTTCCTTCCATGACCTTCCATTATCTTCTACGACTTTCCAGTAGCTTCCGCATCTCTTTGTATATATACTGTCTCTAGTAACATAGAACAAGTTCTCTAAGCTCATTCTATTTGTGCAATACAGGTTATTGTCACTTCCTTGAACACATGCAGCTTCTCTCAGAAAGATCCACTCTGTGGTAGTCGACTTAGTCACTATTCACTTCCTCTACTCTAAATGTCTTCAAGGTCATGTGTTGTATCTTGCTTGATTCCAAGTTGCGTCTCAACTTGTGTAATCTTCATTTGCTCTCTGACAAGTCACATGACATATCATGTGATTTCCTTTGACCCTTCGACAAGTCACATGACATCTCATGTGATCAATCCCAACACCTGACTCCTGACGCCTGCCTGTCCTCTTTGGTTCACCAACATGCTTACCAAATTAGGTCGACTTCCTAATTGGATCACCCACTCGCTTTCCTATTTGGGAATTACCCCTGTCAGAAACTCCAGAACTTGAACAACTGAAAGACACGGTGACCTGACCATGACAGTTCCTGTTCTTCTGGTAAGTTGGGTGCTGTGTGGGGTGGCAGAGACACACTGAAGTTCTGACCAGGTCTGCTACCTTAGTGACATTATGTTTTTGTAATAGACATTTCGCCCTTGCATTGTTTAGGGGTTTGTTGTCAGCAGAGAGGTGATACCAAGCGGGCAGTTGTGCTAGGAGGTGAGGTGTCATCTTGATCACTGCAAAGTTGACACTGTGTTTCTTTGCTGTTTTTAGCATGCGTTTTATGTCACCATTCATACCCTTTGCCCTTTTACCCTTGAGCGGTGCTGTCCAGGTTTGTAAGAACAGGTTATCTCTGGCTTTCTTGACTGAGTGGGGAGGTGCTGCCGCAAGGATGATGTGGTCCGTGATTGTTGCCCATTTCTGGTGTGATGGGGAGAAATTCAGGTATGTCTTCAACCAAATAATCTTGATCGCTTCATTTCTTGCTTTGATATCTAGAATGTTTAGTCCACCTTCTGGGACGGGTCTCTGGAGCATGTCCATCGTAATTCTGGGTCTGGTTTCTTGTCCCTAGATAAAGGTGCTCATGATGTTCATTAGGGCTTTTTCGATGTGTGGCAGCATGCCTTGCGCCTTGGTCAAGAACTGTGTGTGTCCTCCCATGATTGCTTGGATGACTATGCATTTTCCATTGAGTGTGAGGTGGGCTCTTTCCCAAAGATTCAGTTTTGTTTTTATGACGTCCAGGATCAGTTCCCAGGGGGTCTGGTCGTTCGTTTCATTGCCGATCCACAAGCCTAGGATCCTCACTGCTTCACCATTGCATGCGATTCTGATATTTGGGGGGAGGGGTTCGTTGTCCTGGGGGTTGATTTTCCTGGTGACATGTATGGATCTTCTGTGGGATTTTTTCCCTACTGGTATGATTTCAGTTTTCTCAATGTTAAATCTTGCTCCTGACGCTTTGCACCATTTGTCCAGGATCTGTTGTATATGGTCTAGTTGGTTGTCCTTACTCAGGAAGAGGTTTGTGTTGTCCACGAATAATGTGATTTTAATCACATTCTCGATACCTGGTATTTCAATCCCTTTGATGTTTGGATCTGCATGTATCCAGCATGCTAATGGTTTGATTGCCAGGTCAAAGAGGGGGCAGGAGAGGGGGTCTCCTTGGCAGACACCACGTTTGACTTTGAAGGATTTGCTGAAGACTCTGTTGATCATGACTTTGGTGTACACGTTGTGGTATAGTGCCTGGACTGTCTTTATGAAGGGTTGAGGGAGCCGGAATGCTTCTAGCATTTTCCACAGGTAATTGTGTCTTATTTTGTTGTACACTTTCTCCTGATCTAAAGCCACAATGGACCCATTTTCTTCTGACACTTCAGCATAGTTTAAGATCACCTTGGCCAGGCATATGTGGTCGAAGATCGATTGGCCCGGTATGAAACCAGCTTGGTCTGGGTGTACTATCTGGCTTATATGATCAAGCAGCTGTATCACTAACACTTTGGTGAGTAGCTTATAGACTGTGTTTAGCAGGGTAATTGGCCTGTAATTACAGATGTTGGTTGGATCCTTCTTCTTGAATATTGGGCACATCCAGCCAGTTGTGAAGGTTGTCCTCTTGTCAACTCCATGCTCCTGTATGTCCCAGAACAGGTATGTTAGCGCTTTGATTACATCAAAGCTTGGTGTGCTTTTTGTTCTCAGGTGGTTATGCCACTTTTCTAGCGCCTTCCACAATTTGTACGGGCAGCCATCTAGGCCTGTCGCTGTCCTGTCTTTGGTGCGGGATAGCGCTTGGCTTATGTTATGTTCTCGGCCTTGTATGATTATCTTTTTCTTTTCCTTCCCCTTTTTCCTTTCTTGTCACCTGATCCCCACTATCCCATGATCACCGGACTGCCATATCACCTGACTCATATCTTGGGCACCAATGTGCTGGCATCCCATTGTCTCCCTTTCTTGTATAACTGACTCCTACCTTTTACTTGACTCACTCTGACTCCCATTTTGACTCCTATCCTTTACCTGACTTGTTCTGATTCCCTTTGACTCCTATGCGCTATTGTTCCCCATATTAAACCGCTTAGTCACAGTAGCTGCCCCCAATGTATATAAGCTGGCTTATATCTAGAGTTGGGCCTTAAGCCTGACTTGGTTTAAATCCCATTGTCTTGTCGCTTCCACCACGATTGAGACTGAGCAACTTAAGACTTCCCTTCTCCTTCTTGCCCTTCTTTTCATTATTCTTAAAACACTTCAAACTCTCTTTGAAGCGTTTTCCCTTATCCTCTTGCTCATCTCCCAGACCCTGGCTTAAGTGCCACTTCGCTTTATTACATGTTCATCTCTATTGAGGAAGTCCCTCATAGCAATTCGTCCCACCATTGATATCTTGTGCAAGTCACACCTTTAAGCATCACCGCTTATAACACAAGTCAGGCTTTCCTACGGACCCTTGTAACACAGGGTCACTTATATATTCACCATGGCGGGTGTTGGACTTATTGGAGAACTCTCAAACACAAAGAAGACAGTCCACAGAAGACAAACAGACGACCTTCCCACACACGTTAAATGACATGCATACTTTGAGGAACACCCTCTCATCAAAGGAAGGACCAACCCACGTACAGGCTACTACATCGACAAACCAAGACAAGGAAAACTCCCTGTAGAATTCGTCACAGAAGGAGACAACAATTTCTGGGTAGAACTCAGACAGAACAATGATGGAACTTTCTATACCAATTGGAAAGCTAAAGTCCCAATCGACAATAACTACCTTGGCTGGTGGAACCCCAACGATCCACAGCACCCAGACTACCTTGGACCCAAACCACAGACAGCAGCCACAGAACAACTCGAATACTTCGATCCCCAAGAAGAAGTTCTTGCCGGAGGAATCCATCACATTGCTACACTCCAAGGAACCCAGCCACTCTCCCCCCAGGAACCCATCCTCCCAGTAATCGAACGAACCGCTTCCCAAGGAACCAGTATCCCAGTAAACATTCCCCCAGCAGCTGCAGTACTACCACCCATTCAAATATCAACCATGACGGACCAACCCACTGAAATAAATACAGCCACAGGAGCAGCCGGGAACCCACCTAATATAAACGTCATCGCTAGCAATGCTAATGGAGCACTCAAAGGGAACCCCCCTTTTGTCTTCAATGGAGATCGACAACTCAGTAGGAAATTCCTGCTTGCCTTTCAACTATGGAGGATTGTTACGATCCGGTTCTGCGCCCACTTTATTTTCTTTCACCTTACTACCTTTTCAATCACGTGACCTTAGTGTCACCTTACCTTTCACGTGACTTGCGTCACATGGTCGATCACCTGATTGGTCACTTGACCTTTCTATCACATGACCACCTTATTGTTCTGACCGACCCATTGTTCTATTGTCTTGACCGCCTATTGTTCACCTTTCTCATTGTTCCCGCCTTATTGTTCTTGACCCCATTGTTCTCCAGACCCATTGTTCGCCTCCTTAGGACGCTTAGTCAGGTAGCTGCCTCAGTAGTATATAAGCCCGCTTGTATCGTAGAGAGAGGCCTTAAGCCTGACTTGGTTTTCCAATCCAA
>Ga0307512_10006364_pt1 | contig 11973 bp, 13 predicted proteins | sample 14_EM_MG_FD_200267 | JGI IMG/M metagenome (GOLD analysis project Ga0307512, IMG submission 200267) | Populus trichocarpa ectomycorrhiza microbial communities from riparian zone in the Pacific Northwest, United States - 14_EM | ecosystem: Host-associated > Plants > Roots > Unclassified | place... | reverse complement strand
GTCGGCGAAACGCTGCAGGAAGCCACCGACGCCATGCAGGAACGGCTGCGCTCGCGGCTGCGCCGGATCCGCCGCCGGCCCGCCCAGGGACCCCAGCCGCCCGCCACCGCCGCCGGGCCTCCCCAACGCGCACTGGCCAGGCCCGACGCCGATAGTCCCGCATCCGTGAGCCTGTCGGCCGGTGGAACCGGTGACCTCCAGCCCTGACCGTGTTAGCAGCACCGAGCTAACTTGCTAACTTAGGGGTCGAGTCGCAGGAAGGAGGCGAGAATCATGACAACAACCGCGAGCACCAAGCCCGTCCGCGCGGCCGAGCCGGCCAAGCCGGCGACATGTCCGCAGACCCGCCGTCGTATCGGCCGGGAGGTCGGCATCCTGGCGGTCAACGCCTACGAACGCGGCGTCGCCAACGTGGTGGCGTTCGAGAAAGACGCGGCCACGGTCGCACCCGCCCCGTGGAGGTCCGCGCTCACCCTGAGCGCCGAACTCATCGAGGAAGTCAACGCGGCGTACGTCAAGACCGCACGCCAGGCACTGCGCTGAACCACCGCGCACCGGCCCGGGGTCAATCCCCGGGCCGATCCCCGTTCCCGCCGGCCGCGACGAACGCCCGGTAGACCTCCACCAGCGCCTGCCGCTGCCGCGCCGTCAACCGCGAGTCCGCGGCGATCGCGGCCAGCACATCCGATGGCGGATCCCCCTGCGGTCCCGCCTCACGACGCAACGCGTCCGCCGTGGTGCGCAAACTGCCGGCGATGGCCTGCAGCACCCGCTCCGACGGAGCCCGCAACCCACGCTCGATCTGCGACAGGTACGGACCCGAGATGCCCACCATCGACGCGAACCTGCGAACCGGCACCTCGGCCAACTCCCGCCGACGTCGGATGATCGCGCCGAGGCTCGACGGCAGACCGGCGTTCCCGCTCATCAGCCCATTGTGCCGAAAGCGTGACCACGCCGGTCCAGACGAGCCGTCATCCCTGCTCCCGCTTCTCCTTTCAGGCGACGCCGGTGCCCAGCCGGAAACCGCGCAGTTCGCGGTCGTCGAACGCGTACTCCAGCGTGGAGGTCACCGCGACCACGCCGGGAACCTGTCGCGTCAGCCGGACGGCGATCTCCGTCGACGACCAGCGGTCGACCTTTCCTGCCAGGGTGACCACGCCGTTGACGACTGTCACCGTGATCTTCACGGCGTCGTCGATGAGGAAGACCCACAGCACGCCGGTCTCGATGTCGGACAGGATGTCGCCATCCGGCCGCAGGTGCGTCTTGAGCAGGTCGCCACGGGACACGATGCCGACAAGCCGGCCCTGGTCGTCGACGACCGGCAACCGCTTGACACCCTCGTGGTCCATCAGCCGCGCGGCCGCGGCGATCGACGTACCGGCCGGCGCCACCACCGGCGGCGCGCTCATCAGGTCGGCCGCCGTGCGGGCCAACGCCTTGTGGCGCTCCCCGCGCCTGCGGCGGCCTTCGAACAGGCGCGGCTGCTCGTCACCGGCGAACTCGATCTTGCGCAGCAGGTCGGCCTCCGACACCACACCGGTCACGCGGCGCTCGGCGTCGACCACCGGTACCGCGCTGAACCGGTATCCGACCAGCAGATCCACGACCTCCCGGTACGAGGTGGCCTCATCCACCGACACCACGTCCGGTGTCATCACATCGTCCACAGTCCAGGTCTTCATCCTCCAGCCCTCCTTCAACCGAGGCTTCCGGTTCGGACGGTAAGGCGGGAAGGAACACCGCGGCAGGGCCGTTCGACCTGCCAGGCCGGGACCTGCACCCACCGCCCAGCCCCGCGCACTCGAGCACGCCGTGCCCACCCGCTGCAGGTGGGTGTCGTCCCGGCCTGCTCGGCGGTCCGCAGCCGAAGGCGACACCCGAAACCTTCCTCGAGGATGGCGGGAGCAATGACGGCACCGGGGGCGTCGCCGCCTCACCTCGGTGGTGGAATCTCCCCGGCGATCCCGCGGGCCCAGGCCCGGACCCGCTGCGGGTTGCGGAAGTCACCCGCATGTCCCTCGCGCGCCATCCGCCGGGCCACGTGCCCGAGCCAACCGTGCGCCTCGCTGGTCATCCGACCGCCGAACGTGACATGGTCGCGCGCCGGCAACTCGCGCATCGCCTCCGCGGCGTGCCGGCCGGGCGGCAACGGCCCGTCGTCGGCGGAAGTGTCCAGGGGTCCGCTGCTGAACAGCCAGACCGGACGGTCGGCGAACCGGCCGGCGAATCTCCGCGCGAAGCGACGGGCGTCGGAATGCCAGCCCGTCGCGTACACCGCGGAGCCGAGAACCAGCGCCCCGTAATCGGCGACGTCGGTGACCTCACCGGCTGGCATCAGATGCACCGGCAGACCCGCGGCTCGCAGCTCGTCGGCGATCCAGCCGGCGATCTCGCCCGTGCCGCCGCCGGCGGTCCCGTACGCCACAAGAACAGTCATGGTGGTCCTCCTCGCATATCCGGCAGCAGACGGACGACGCGTACAGTTCGCGCCGACCGTAACCATGCGACGCCGTCGCGGGGCAGGACCGTTGGACCGCTCCAGCCGGGACCTCCGGCCCGGCCGCACTCCGTCACGCCGTCTGCTGGTCCTCTCCCGGAGACGGCCATGGTGCGGCGCCAGCCGCCGGACCGTCAGTCCGGTGATCGCCGCCATGGTCGCCGCCATCAGCAGCCCGGCGACCAAACCGATCCCGACGGTCGCCGCTAGCGCCTGGCCCGGGTGCCACAGCGGCATGCTGACCGCGAGGAACACGGCGAGACCGCCCAGCCAGGCCAACGCGGTCACCACGATCCAGCGGCCGGCCCGCGGCACGAGGCGACGCAAGATCCTCCACTGGGCGACCCCGATCGAGTTCAACAACACCAGACCGAGCAGGACAGCGAGCGGGACGAGCACGCCCGGCGGCCAGTCGGCCCAGACCGGGGCCAGCGTCGAGGGCGCCAGCCCGACCACGTACGCGAGAACGGCCGCCGCCGAGGTGACCACCACCCACCTGCCCGCCGGGAAACCGGGCAGCACCGCCCTCAACACGGCGGCCTGGCCCCACCCCAGCACCGCCCCTTCGACCGCACCGGCGGCCAGCAGCGCGGGCACCGACACCGCGGGCGACGAACCCGCGGTCAATGCCCCCACGCCGGCCGGCACCGCGAAACCCGCCGCCTCCGCCGCGGTCACGGTCAGCACCCAGGAACGCCACGCGGTCACGAGTCCACCATGACCGCGAAACCGCACCGGCGTCAGCGGCGAAATCCCCGGCCCGGCGGGACCTTCGCCGCTGGTGTGGGGGTGGTCGCGACGCGAGGATCGGGTCATGGCTGCCATCGTGGTACGCGACCTCGCCCGCTCGTACGGTCCGGTGCGGGCCGTCGACGGAGTCACCTTCTCGGTCGACGCCGGTGAGATCTTCGCGCTGCTCGGCCCGAACGGCGCCGGCAAGACCACCACCGTGGAGATCCTCGAGGGATACCGCGCGCGGGACACTGGCACCCTCGAGGTGCTGGGCTACGACCCGGCCACCGGCGGGCCGGCCTACCGCGCGCGGATCGGCGTGGTCCTGCAGTCCGCCGGCTTCGAGGAAGAGTTCACCGTCCGCGAACTGGTCCGGCTGCAGGCCGGGCTGTACCCGCGCCGGCACGACCCGGACGAGTTGATCGACCTGGTCGGGCTCGGCGACAAGCGGACCACCCGGGTGCGCGCGCTCTCCGGCGGGCAGCGGCGCCGCCTCGACCTGGCGCTCGGCCTCGCCGGAGCGCCGGACCTGCTCTTCCTCGACGAGCCGACCACCGGCTTCGACCCCGCCGCCCGGCACCACGCCTGGGACCTCATCGCGAACCTGCGCGAGCTGGGCACCACCATCCTGCTCACCACCCACTACCTCGAGGAGGCCCAACGGCTCGCCGACCGGGTCGGCATCATGCGCGCGGGCCAGCTGCTCACCACCGGCACCCCCGACCAACTGCGGGACTCCAGCCCGCTCCCCACCACGATCACCTTCGAATTGCCCGCCGGGACGTCCGCCGGGGACCTACCGGCGCTGAGCACTCCGCTCTGCCTGAACGGGCACGCGGTGCGCCTCGCGACCCTGAATCCGGTCGCGGATTCGTGGCTGCTCACCGGCTGGGCTACCGCACACGGTCTCGCGCTGCCCGACTTCGCGGTCACCCCGCCCGCCCTGGAGGACGTCTACCTCCGGCTCACCGCGGAGCCCGGCGATGCGCACTGACCAGACCGCGACACCGCACCGGCTGCTGCCGCTGACCGGCCACGCGGTCCTGGCCTTCCTCCGAAACCCGATCGCCGCGTTCTTCACCCTCGCCTTCCCCCTCGGGTTCCTGGTCATCGTCTCGGCGATCGTCGGCGACCAGACCACCGGCTCCGGCGTGCCGGTCACCCAATACCTGGTCGCCCCGTTCGCCGTCTTCGGTGTCTGCCAGGCCTCCTTCACCCTCCTCGCGGTGGACACCGCCGGCCTGCGCGAGAGCGGCGTCCTGCTACGGCTGCGCGCCACACCCGTTCCGGTGTGGACGGTTCTAGGCGCCCGGATCGGGGCGTCGCTGGTGGCCTCCGGCCTAGCGGTGGTGCTGTTGTCGGTCATCGGCGTGCTCGCGTACGACGTGCAGATCGTCTGGCACAAGGTGCCCGCCCTGCTGGTCACCCTCCTGCTGGGGATCGTCTGCTGCGCCGCGCTGGGCCTCGCCCTCGCCACGCTGACCCGGACCGTCCTGGCCGCCCAGGCCCTCGCGCAGGGGCTGCTGATCCCACTCGCGTTCATCTCCGACGTGTTCATCGTCGGCGCCAACCTGCCCACCTGGCTGGACGTGACCGGCTCGGTCCTGCCGCTCAAGCATTTCGCCCGGGCCACGGCCGAGACCTTCGAACCCGGGGGCGGATACGGCTTCTCACCGGGACACCTCGCCGTCCTCGCCACCTGGGCGGCGGCCGGCACCCTGGTCGTCCTGCTCCGGTTCCAGTGGCGGCCACGCGCCCTGGCCGCGTCCCGCGAGGCCGCCGAGCCCGGCACCACCGCGCCCACCCGGCTGTCACCACCGCGCGAACGCCACATGGGCCCGCTGGCACTGCTCGGCGGCCAGATCGCTTACGCCCTGCTGGGCCTGCGCCGCGACCGCCTCGCGGTGTTCTTCGCCGTCGTCTTCCCCGCACTGCTGCTCGTGCTCTTCCCGACCGTGTTCGGCGGCAGCCGCGTGCACGGGCTGGCGATGGCGCAGTACCTGTTCGCCGGACTGGTCGCCTACACCGCCGCCGTAGCCGGCTACGTCGACATGCCGGAGGCCGTGGTTGGCGCGCGCGCCAACGGCGTCCTCAAACGACTGCGCGGCACTCCCCTGCCGTTCCGCTGGTACGTCGCCGGCCGCGTCGGCACCGCTCTGGTCACCGCCCTGCTCGGCGGTGCCGTGCTCGCAGGCGTCGGGGTGGGTTTCCTCGACGTCCGGCTCGACGCCGCCCGGCTCCCGGCCGTCCTGATCGGCGTGGTGGCCGGCACCGTCTGCTTCGCCGCCCTGGGCCTGGCGGTCGCCGCCCTGCTGCCGAGGGCGCGTTCCCTTGTCGCCGTCACGCTCGGCACGCTGCTGCCGCTCTGCTTCGTCTCCGAGATCTTCGTCGTCGGCGACCAGCCACTGCCAGGCGGCCTCACCGCTTTCGCGAACGTGTTCCCACTGCGGCACCTGCTGCAGGCACTACTCACCGCCACCGAGCCAGGCGGCGCCGGTACCGGGATCGCCTGGGAACATCTGGCCGTGCTCGCTGGATGGACCGCGATCGCCCTCCTGGTGGCACGCCCCAGGATGGTGATCGGCCGGTGAAAGAGCCGGCCTGAGCCGAAAACCTTTCGCCTGTATATCTCCCTGCGTAGGCGGGCCCAAGGGGTGCCCCAGCGGCCGCTGGGGCCACGCCGGGCGGACACCTGCCCGAGGTGTTCGGCGGCCACGGGCAAGCCTCGACCCGCACACGCGCCGCCGCCCGCACACGGCTTGGGGAGCCGCGTGCGGGCGGCGAAGGCGGCGTCACGCCGTGAGGTGCGGCCAGCGTTGAGTGAACTGCTCGATGTCGCCGGCCGTCACGTCCAACAGCTTGTAGGCGAGATCAGCCAACGCTCGCGCGGTGGCCAACTCGTCGCCGATCTCCGGCACCTCCAGATCGGCGGGCCGGCGGCGAGCCTCTCCCTCGCCCCGCACCGGGTTTCGCGTGTCGGTGCGCAGAACTGCGGCGGCGTGCGTCCGGCGCTCGTCCTCGTGTTCGGCGATGGTGATCTCGACCGTCCAGGTTCGTGTGTGAGCCATGATCGCTCCTCCTTCCTCTCCACAGCCCTGGCCCTGGTGGACCAGGGCGGAGACCGCCGGTCACCCGACCAGGAAGACCGGGCAGTGTGCGCGCTGAACCAAGGCTCGGCTCACCGAGCCGAGTGACGCTCCCGCCACCCCGCCGGTACCGCGGCGGCCCACCACGATCGCGGCCGCATTGCTCGACGCGTCGATCAGGGCGGCGACCGGGTCCGCGGAGACGTCGGTATGGTGCACCCGCACACCGCCGACCAGGTCGGGCCTGGGAATAGGCGGGAGGCCTTCTCCAGCGCGCAGCATCACGACATCGCAGCCGCGTACCCTGGCCTCCTCCAGCGCGAACCGGACCGCCGGGCTCTCCGCCCGGTCGGCACCCACGACGACCGGCCGGCTGCCGAACTCGGGCCCCGGCGGCCAGCCGGGCACCCGGACGACCAGGACGGCTCCGTGGTGCTGTGCTGCCGCCCGGTCGCCGACGCTGAGCCCAAACGTGGCGCCGACCGTGCTGTGCCGGTGTCCGACCACCACCAGGCCCGCGTTTCCCGCATGGGAAACAAGCAGTTGCGCCGCCGTGCCCACCATCAGGCGGCAGGTCACCGGCACCGACGGCGAGTACGCATGCACCCGGTCGGCCAACCGTTCGAGCAGCCGTGCACCCGCGTCCCGCGACGCCGGACGCAGGCCACCAGGGTGCTGGACGTGCACGATACGCAGATCCCAGCCGCGCAACTCGGCCTCGATCGCGGCGTGGTCGACCGCGGTGTAGCTGGTCGGTGTGTCGTCCACACCGACCAGCACGCCCAAGGCCACGGCTGCTGGGGCGACGGGGCGATCGATGGCGACGGCCGGCGGCACCGGCTCGTCCATCCGGTAGCCGACGGCCCCGAGATACCGGTTGATCGCCTCGCTGTAGCGGGTGGACGCCACCTGGACCGCCCTGCCGAGGCGGGCATCCTGCTGAGTGCGATAGCTGTCGAGGTCACGCATCGCCGGCCTCCCGATCTCGTTCGTCTCTTCCTCCAGCACACCCGCGCGCCGGTTCCCCGCCCAGGGCCGTTGGTCCCGGTGTGTCGATCAGTGAGTCACGCAGCTGACGGTCAGGAGCACGGGACGGACCCTCCGGACCCACCGGCGGGGCGCTCCTGGCTACCCGTGGCGGACCTGTCGCGAAACCGGAGGGACCATCTCAGCGGATCCGCCACCCGAGGCTTTCGCCCCAGTACCGGTGGGCTTCGACTTCATCGTGCCGCGTCAACGCGTATGGCCGCAGAGTCCTTGGGCTCTTCCGTACCGCCAACAGGCCTCAGTCGGTGGAACCTGCCTGGCCGGCCAGCGCCGCCATGAGCCGCCGGCGCAGATCGGCGATCACCGGCCCGAAATCCGGCGAGTTCGCCCCCGAGGGCGGCGAAAGCGACAGGGCGACCCCATCGCCGGTGTCCCGGATGGTCACCAGCAGCACGGCCCGGTCGGCCGCGGCGGGATCCCGCCGCAGCATCCGCAGCGTCGTCGCCAGGCTGACAACCGCCAGGATCACGTACGGGCGCAGGTGCGCGCCGGCACCCTCCAGCAGCTCCCGTTGCAGGTCGAGCGTCGCTGCCGGGACGAATCCGTGCCTGTGCAGCGTCTGTTCGGTTTCCCGGACGACCTCGTCGAACGGCCGGCGGACGAGATCAGTGTGAACCGTCTCGACGTCCTCACAACCAGCTGCCGCGGCAGGCCGCGTCTGAATGTGCGCCATGGCTGCAACTCCTTCCGTCTGCCTCAATCCCAAGCCGCCGGACCATCGGTGACCAGGGTCGTTGGTCCCAGACCGGGCCCGCTCACCGAACCGGCCCGGGTCGGTCAGGCCTGGCGTGTCGGCTGCTCGTGCAGGCGGGGGACGTCGGCGAGGAGCCGGCGGGTGCACGGACGCTGCACGAGCCGGCGCGCTCGTCGACTCAGCGGGTAGTTCATCACGCCCGGACGGGACCTCGGCGAGATCGCCGCGGAGGCATACATCCCGGCACTGGGCCGACGACCCGAACGAGGGGGTCGTTGGGCCGTACTTCGGCAACCTGACCCGGTCCTACACTCCGGGCCATGAGCAATCTGGCCGTCGGGAACGGGCCGCCCCTCGCGGCGCTGCTGCCGCTGTTGCTGCTCGGGCTGGTCTTCGTCGGGTTCTGCCTCTACGACCTGACCCGCAGCCAGGTGCGCTACCTACCGAAATGGGCATGGGCGCTGATCTGCGTCATCTCGATCCCGCTCGGCGGGATCATCTACCTGCTCATCGGCCGCGACCACCGATGATCGTCGAAACGTCCGCGCTCGTGAAGCGCTACGGGCCACACGCCGCGCTCGACGGCATCGACCTACATGTCCCGGCCGGCTCGGTGTACGGGCTCGTCGGCCCGAACGGCGCGGGCAAGACGACACTTCTGGGCATCCTCTCCGGGCTGCGCCGCCCGACCAGCGGAACCGTCCGACTCGGAGCGAGGCCGGGTCGGATCGCAACGCTGCCGGACACTCCCCAGTTCGACCCGTGGCTGACCGGCCGCGAGGTCGTCTCGCTGGCCGCACGCCTCGCTCCCCCACCGGCCGGCGCGACGACAGCGACCAGCCGGGTCGACGGTGTGCTGGCGCAGACCGGTCTCGCCGACGCGGCGGACCGCCGGGTAGGCGGCTACTCGCGCGGCATGCTCCAACGGCTCGGCCTGGCCGCCACCGTCGTCGGAGAACCCGAACTACTGCTGCTCGACGAACCCGCCTCCGCCCTCGACCCGGCCGGACGCCGAGAGGTCCTCGACCTGATCGCCCAACTGCGCGGACACGCCACCGTCGTCTTCTCCAGCCACATCCTGGCCGACGTACAAGAGGTCTGCGACCGGATCGGCATCCTGCGCCACGGACGCATGCTCTTCCAGGGCGGGCTGGAAGACCTACTCGTCGGACGGGCGACACCGGCCTACCGCATCCGCCTGCGCACCGGCGCCGACCAGGCCGAGGCGCTGCTGCGACAACAACCGTGGGTGACCTCCCTGCGCTCCGACGGCAGCCACCTGATCGTCGGCCTCCGCACCGTGGACGAGGCGCAGACCCACCTGGCCGCCGTGCTGGCCGAGGCCGGCGCGAAGGTCGTCAGCCTGGGGCCGCAGGAGGCCCAGCTGGAAGACGTCTTCCTGGAGCTGACCTCATGACCCTGTGGCGCCTTGAATGGCTGCGGCTGGTGCGCACCCGGCGCCTGTTCGCGCTCCTCACGGCGTACGCGTTCTTCGGCCTCACCGGCCCGCTCACCGCCCGTTTCCTCGGCGAGATCCTCCGCGTCGTCGGCACTGACGGCGTCCAGGTACAGCTGCCCGATCCCACACCGGCCGACGGCATCGCCCAGTTCGTCAGCAACGCGTCCCAGATCGGCCTGCTCGTCGTGCTCCTGGTCGCGGCCTCCGCGCTCGCCTTCGACGCCCGCCGGGAGATGGCCGTCTTCCTGCGGACACGCGTCACCAGCGTGCGCTCGATCGTGCTTCCGGCCTATGCGGTCACCACAGCGGGGGCGGTCTGCGGCCTCCTGCTCGGATCCGCCTGCGCCTGGTACGAAACCACGGTGCTGCTGGGCGCCCCGCCCGCGAAAGCGATGCTGGCCGGCACCGCCTACGGCGTGGCCTTCCTCGCCTTCGCCGTGGCTGTCGTCGCCTTCGTGGCGGCACTGGTACGTGGTGTCCTGGCAACAGCCGGAGTCTCCGTCGTGCTCCTGTTGCTCACCAGCCTCGTCGGCGGCCTCGTCCGGGCCAGCACATGGCTGCCCACCGGCCTGTTAGGCGCGCTCGGCAACCTCACCGCCGGTCGGCCCGCCGCCGACTACCTGCCCAGCCTGGCAGTGACACTGATCCTCACGGTTGCCGCACTGGCCGGTGCCATCTCGCTCGGCAACCGGCGGGAGCTCTAGCGTCGGCCGACCCCCGTCCAGCGAGATGACCTACGGCGGCCCGGCTGGGACATCCGGCCCTGTCCCGCATCCACGTTCACGTCGAGACGACGGCCTGCCCAGCGAATCAGGTCGTTCGACTCTGACCAGGCCAGTGCGGCAACCGGCACGGTGATGGAGAAAGTGTGACGGACAAGGGGAACACCATGGATCGTGCGATCGCGGCGGGGCTCGGTGGCACCGGCAGCCGGCTCGCCCTGGGCCTGGGCCACCGACCACCTTGGCCGCGACGCCTTGTCCCCCGCTCGACCACACCCAGGCAGGCCAGGGGATGACAAAGTCCTTCGGCCCGGTTCCTGAGCCGGAGAAAGGGGTCGGACCGCCGGGCTCACTCAGGGCTTCGGCCCTGGCTGGGGCCCCGCCTGCGATGGCACGGTGCTGGTGGGGCCGTCGTGGCCCCGTCACGGTACGGCGAAGGAGGCCGACGATGACCACTCCTGAGAGGCCGCAGGACGTCGCCCAGGACGACCTGCGCAAGGCTGCGATCGAACGGCTGAGCAAGAAACGCGACCTGCAGGCCCATCTGCTCGCCTACCTGGTGGTGAATCTCGCTCTCAACGGCATCTGGTGGCTGACCAACCCGGGCGGCTTCTACTGGCCGATGTTCCCGCTGCTGATCTGGGGCATCGGGATCGTCTTCCACGTCTGGGACTTCTTCGTCGGCAAGACCCCGTCCGAGGAGACCATCCGTTCGGAAATGGACCGGTTGAGCCCGCATTGAGCGCCAGCACGCAGGCATCGGTCCCGCGCGCTCGTGCCCCTCTGCTCCGCGGCGGGACTTGCGGCCTGGGCCGGCCTGCCCGACGGCCCTGAACACCAATTCGCCGGCGCGGTGTGCTGGGGATAGGACAGCCGGAGTGCCCGGCGTCAGCGGTCGAGGGAGGGGCCATGTCCGTCGTGCGACTGGAGCACTTGACAAAGATCCTTCCCGGCGGGACGAAAGCGGTCGACAACATCAGCCTGACCATCGGCGACGGCGAGTTCCTGGTACTCGTCGGCCCGTCCGGGTGCGGCAAGTCCACGGTTCTGCGGATGATCGCCGGGCTGGAGGACGTGAGCGCCGGTGACGTGTTCATCGACGAGAACAAGGTGACCGGTTGGGCGCCCAAGGAACGCGACATCGCCATGGTGTTCCAGAACTACGCGCTCTACCCGCACATGTCGGTACGGCAGAACATGGCCTTCGCGCTGAAACTCCGCCACGTCGACGCCGCCCGGATACGCGAGCAGGTCGGCGACACCGCCGACCTGCTCGGCCTGTCCGAACTGCTCGACCGCAAACCGAAAGCCCTCTCCGGCGGCCAGCGCCAACGCGTCGCGATGGGCCGGGCCCTGGTCCGCCAGCCGCGGGTGTTCCTGCTCGACGAGCCGCTGTCCAACCTCGACGCGAAGCTGCGGGTTTCGATGCGCGCCGAACTCGCCCGGCTGCACCAGCGGTACCGCATCACCACCGTTTACGTCACCCACGACCAGGTCGAGGCCATGACCCTCGGCGACCGCATCGCCGTCATCGACAAAGGCCGGCTACAACAGGTCGGCACCCCACAGGAGCTCTACCACGCCCCGGCCAACCGCTTCGTCGCCGGCTTCATGGGCTCGCCCAGCATGAACTTCGCCACCGTCGAACCGCGCGGCGGCCAGCGCCTCGCGGTGACTTTCGACGGACGCGAGGTCGAGATCCCCGACGCCCTCGCCCGGTACCCGCAGCG
>Ga0307512_10006363_pt1 | contig 11973 bp, 13 predicted proteins | sample 14_EM_MG_FD_200267 | JGI IMG/M metagenome (GOLD analysis project Ga0307512, IMG submission 200267) | Populus trichocarpa ectomycorrhiza microbial communities from riparian zone in the Pacific Northwest, United States - 14_EM | ecosystem: Host-associated > Plants > Roots > Unclassified | place... | reverse complement strand
TTCCTCCCCCCGCCCAATCTCACTCCCACCAACCACCTCCGCCTCAAACCCAGCAGATGAACTCCCCTGCGTATTCCCAGTCTCAGCCTCCAACCCACTGGCCACCTCTTCAGCAATCAGCATCCTCGTTGCCCTTACCACCTGGCCCTCTTCAACAGCAGGCCGGATATCCTGGACCGGCGCCTCCGTCCTTTCATGGGTCGTATCCCCGGCCACCTTCCCAGGCGGTGCCTACCCCGATCGAGGCAACGAAAACCGGTCATCCCGTTCCAATTCAAACTTCCAAGCTGTCGCCAACCATTGGACCTCGTCAGGCGTTAGTCGCAGAGGTATTTCTCCAATCATTCTCCACCCCGACCAAGTGTCTGATGTTTCAAGAATCGCGCACAGATTACCTCAAACTGCAAGATCCTCTACGAGTTCGCCAGCAGGTATGCTCAGCTACAGGCAAGTCGAGGAGACATCAAGCCAAGCAAGGAGGAAATCGCCGACATGACGAAACGTGCAGCCAGGGTCGCTCAATTACTCAGAGATCTCAAAAATATTGTGAATCCAAACGCCGCTTCCTCCGGCGATGAGAAGGGTGGGGTGAGTGCCACGAGCGACGAGTACAGGGCCCCCAAACGTCCTTGGGAGGAAATCTCGAAGGACCAGCCCGAGTCCTCACATACCCCGACGGTAAGTTCTGCCATCCATTGAATTGTGAAACCCGAGACCTTGACACGTCCCCCTCGCTTCTTATTCCCGTGTCCATGACACCTTTTCTGATTGCCGATGAAATTGTGGCTGATGGTGCTCTCCGCTCTCTATTTTCCTTCTTTGGGCCGCTGTTTCTCTTCGGTTCCTACTGGGCGCAGGTCACAAACCCTGGACATCAGAGGACCGCAAGTCTATCGGAGAAATCCGGCAGCCAGCAGACCACCGCCGAGAAGGACATGGAGATTATTAGGAGTAAGAGGGCTTCGTCTACCGGTGGTTCCATCGTTGGTCAACAGAAGACCAAGTACAGGAAACGAAGCGTGAGTTCGCTGTCATCCCTGTCTCACCGATCTTCCTTCTCAAGGGTACTCCCCCCCCAGAGGGCCTCCCCTCCCGGAAAATGCCACTCTTGCAACATTCGCGAGACACCCGAGTGGAGGAGAGGCCCGGATGGTGCGAGGACTTTGTGCAATGCTTGCGGGTTGCGTAAGTCCATAACTTCCTCTCGTCTCTGGCGACGCTTATGTCGCTTTCCCGACTGCAGATTACGCGAAGCTGATGAGGAAGAGGTACAAGGAAGACGGTAAACCTGTCGACTTGCAGACCCTACGTGCATCGACTGCCCAAGCTCGAGGCGGCGCGACTGGTGCCTTGGTCGATAATGACACTCCCCCTCCTGCGACTCCAACCAGGAGCAGTGACACGGGCTCTCCTTCTACCATGCGCAGCCAAAGGCTCTCCATCTCATCCGGGACCGGACCAACCAACGGCAATGGTAAGGGTAGCCAGGTCTATCAGATGTCCATCAGCGGTCCTCCCCCACCATCTCCCTCTGAGTTGCCGCTTCCTGGGTACGTGCCACCGGAGAACAACTACATGCCCCAAAACTCTTCGTCTGCATCGAACTTGCCGCTTCCTCCTCCGCAGCCGTCCTCGTCGGGTCCGCCGATGACCCTTCATTCCCCGGTGTCGAATTTGCCGCCTCCCTCTCAGATCCATCATCATCATTATCAGTCTCAGTCTCAACATCCGCCTCCCCAAACACCTCCACACCCCCACCCTCACCAACCATTGCTACCACCCCCTCCTGGACCACCCGGACATTCCGGTTCGTCCTCTGGTTCTACTGGAGTAATGCCACCTTGGCTGTCTAGAAGTGGATACGGACATGGAGGCGGCTTGGGGGGTATGTATAGAGGTGGACCTAATCGATGAGAGATTTCTATCCCTCGCTTACCCCCATGATTCCATCCTTTCCACTTTATTAGACAAATTATTCTATATATTCTATCCCTTGCAAACCGAGTCTGGAGCGTTCTATTATCTGTGTATAAACGAATACCGTGTCTTCCTGCCTCTCTCCCCACTCATGCGCATTTTACGTTTATGTTCTCGATTTCCCTCCCCTCTTTCGCCTTGCTCTTTTTAGTGTTGATCGTACTGCTTGTTGCTATGTTCTGTTCTTCCATCCCTCTCTTCTTGTCGAAAGCGCTTTCAACGTGTCTTGTACCATACCGATCATTCCGGCATCCCTTCTCTACTCTATCTCCCGACTGTACGAACAAAGAGCATTCCCCGTCCTAGCTACCCACCTCTTCTTCTGCGCGATATTTATTTGGCATGGCGTTCAACTTGCTGTTTACCCGTTTTTTTGGATTTTCAAATCCTACTCCCTTTGCTTCCTGTTCCGTCCCACATCGCGTTCCCTCTTCCATGCTAATTCTAGTTCCGAACACTGTAAACACTCCACCTCACCATCTGCCTCATAGACGCCCATTGTACGTAGTTTTCCGCTCCCTGCCACCCGAGATACATATGATTATGACTCGACTCTACAAGAACACGAACTCGCCTGACCTCCAGCTGCATCGTTTATGTGTACGTGCATATAATTGTCCGTTATCTTGGTTCCTCGCCTTCACACGCCAGATCGGCTGCATGCCTTAAGGCTTTCTATGCCCTGTGATTTGCGTTGATGTACCCGTTCGCTGGCCGCGGTGCCCCAGATATGTCAAGAGCGGTTTTCCCATCGTTTGGGACTTTACCCGCAGAGGAAGGAAGGGAGTTGAAATGAGGCGAACGTTAGTCGTTCTCCTCTCGTAATTACGTGCACTGATATGCACCATGCAAGCACGCCCTACGGCGTGGTGTCCGGCCGTGTCTTTTCTCCTCAAGCTACGCTCACGTACGCTCGGGATTGAAAGTGTTAACCCCGCTGTCGTGTCCCCGGAATTTTTGCTTGTCTTTTTCGTTTATCCGCATTCGAGGTAAAATTCCCCTGTCGATCTCAATTTGGGTCCTTTTTTCCATCCTTCTATCACTGCGGCCGCACCTCTGAATTTCAGGAACGCACACGGACATGCGGGTGTACGGAAGGAGATTTGTGCCGTAACGATAACAGAGTGTGTTGGAAGAGATCTGCTCGAAATTTGGTGAGTGATCGATTGATCCACGAGACTTGCGGGAGGGGGGCGTGAATTGGGGTTCTGAATTTCTAGATAGGCTGGTTGTGTGTAATCTCGAGACGTGTATTACGGCTACAGAGTCACAGAATCCCATAATATTACTTCTGAGTTGGAGGCATGGTAGTAGGGTAGTAGGGAAATACGGTTTCGATTGTGAAAGCCAATCGTCACAGCGCGAAATTTGCGTATCCCACTTCTCTGAAAGGAAAAGTTCAAGAGATGGGGATCGGGAAATGAGACAGGCGGGTGGGAAACGGAAGCGTATGGGTGGTAGAACGGTAGTGAAGAACAGGAAGCGAGGTGAGAGCATCTTTTTTCCTTCTCGTCAGGATGGGTGGTCACCATGACGCCGGATTTTTTTGGTTTAACTCCAGTTCTACCCCTTGAAAATTCGAAGTACATACACTGGCTGACTCTTTTTGTTCCTCGAGCTCATACAGTCCCTCGGGAGCAATGGGGTGACTCTCAGGAACATGAGTGCATGGTGCATCTCCTCTCTCTATTATTTAATACAACGTTCACGCTTCTGTTCTCGGTCCTCCCGAGGTCCGCACAATGGACGATTATATACGCTGACGGACGCTCACCGGCACCCTTGGGATCGTTGTTTGATTTCACATTTGTGAAATGTGTTACGCAGCCTGGTGTACTGCGAATGTTGTAATGATCGAAGGGTGGGTGAACTTCTGACCTCGCGCCATTTAAAAATCCGAGTTTTCCAGGCCCAGCCTCCTACTGGTTAACGATTAATGAACACCCACGCCCTTCACACCTGGAGGAGATCTTGAATTTGTAGACATGGTACCCGGAAATTTCGAAGCAAAGTATCGCAGCAGCTGCCGAACTCAATATCACACCCCCATCACCACCTTCCCTGATCGCTTGGGATCACTGAATATGTGCGACCAGCCTCTCGACAACTGCACCCGGGTGCAGCCAGCCAACGGGTCGTTCCGCTTGCGCCATGTGTCCATAGATTCCTAGAACCCGTGGTGAGTGCGGGTGGTTCTGTGATATTGACGTTAATGATTCGAAGTCCTGTCCCTTTCCCGCCTGGTTTGAATTGACACAATGGGTTTGGGATCCCATGGAGTTTCCTCAGGTTTTTTTTCCAAAGATTTCCCCCACCCCGGCCTGTTCGTGGGTTTGAATTGCAGAAGGCGCCAATCGGATCGGCTTCTGGCGTCTGGGTTATTTGGATGATGGGAGAACAAAAGGAATGCCGATTAGGTTTTTTCCTCATGGGACTGGTAACGTTAACCCACTCCCCAACCGCCTAGGCCCTTCGTTCGCGCGCGGTTGCCTCGAAAGTTACACTTCTATTAGACAGATTCACCATCTCGTATCTCGTCATCGTACATCTCCGCATCTTGTATCTGGCCCCACGAAGGACATGGATACCGAGCACCTTCCCTCCAGAGAGTTGGGTTTAGGTTAGAATTTTTGAGAAGGGGAAGGAGGGCCGGAGGTTATATCTACGTATCTATTTTTCGGGAATGACGACAAGGCTCCAATATACCGGCATAGCGTGGACGGTCACACTATCTCACTTCTCCATCATCTTCTCCCTCTCAAGTTATCCTACAATTTCAAAGAACGAACTGATGGCAGCTGGAATGTTGGCACGGGAGATTGACCTAAAATGCGGAGCCGCACGCTTGCCTCTCCCGCGTTTTTTTCCGCGGTGCGGTGCGGCCCCTATCCGTGGTTTCCTCACCCGCATGCTCGCGCCCTACCACCATTGGTACGATATATATCCAATAGACGTTCGATGAAACATAACTCAATCAGATCCCCGTCAGCGACAAAAAAAGAAAGAAACCAGCGGTGGAAACAAACACCGAAGGGGAGAACGGGTGATTGATTATACGCCGAGCCCTCAAGAAGGGAGACCTTAGCGGTGTTCGGATATTTTTACAGTTTTTGTTTGAAATTCCTTTCCCGGTTCCTAAGTCGTATGCAGTAGCGGGAACTCCCAGCAACAGCGCCCTCTCCGACCGAATAAAGGAGTAAACAAAGGTTTAAGTGACAAACAGGGACAACAACGAAAAGGAACGAGCACGGGAGTATACATACCACGTCCCATCATTTTTCTTGTGGAGGAATTGATCGACGACGGTTCCAAGAGACGGAAGAAGGTCGAGGCCCGAACTGTCAAGATGTCTACCAATCATGTCCCCCCCCTGGCCGCCACTGCTCCTTCTCCTTCCCCTCGCGCGAGCTCGCACCTTCCAACGACAAAAATGTCCCTAATCTCCGGTTAAGATCACTTGGCGTCTATCGGGCGAGAGGACGTGCACTCCCGCGCCCATCGGTCATTGGTCCGTTTCCCTCGTTCCTCTGTAGGGCGTCTGTTTATAAATTCCCGAAGTTCTGTCGCGATCACTCACCATGATCCCCATCTCACATCCCTGCTTTTTTGCGCGGTCTCGGCCTAGGATCGTTGTCCATCGTTCGACGCATCCTTACATTCCATGAACACCCTACCTACCCCCGAGATGAAGGAAGAAAATGGTTCATTCGTGCTGGTTGTATACGAGGCCGTATCTTTGAAATAATATATACCACTCTCTCGGCCATCTGATTCAAGAACCTACCACCGTTCCCGTAACTTGTTCCAACCCGGTCACGGTTGGAGAGCTAAAAAACTCGGGCTTCTTCAGATCCTGATATCCCCTCACCCCATCTGATGTAGACCGACCTCCAACGCAGCATGCCGTACCCCGCTTACTCGATTCGGTGCCCGGAGCGCACTTCTTCCGGAAACTGACGTGACATGTGGGATCAGCGCGAGGGACATAACCTTATTCCACGCATGCGACGTTGCCGGATCTACAAAAGAATTCCTCCAAGACTCATGTGTCCTGCAACGTGATGGATGTTGGTAGCATCATATCACTGCAGAAACCCGCCCAAACACCCGTTCCTCCTCTCCCCCAAAGTTTAAGTCGGAACCTCTGTTTGGGTAACAAGCGCGACACACGAACAACGAAACACAAAGGGAGCGGTGACGGGATCGGATCTCTCCCTTCCCTTCGCCCCTCCTTTCTATCTCCAACCTCTCATGGCCCTCCTCCATTTGCGCCGCCCCAAACTCTACAGGCTCGGAGGAACTTTTCAGATCAGAGCCATTCTACGGTCTGAAACCCATCGGATTGTGTTAGAACATCAGAGCTTCACAGAAGAAGGGTCTGAATCCAGGTCGTGAGGGTGTGAAACTCACAGCAGGCGGTTTGGACGAGACATCATACGTCACACGATTAATCCCAGCGACTTCGTTCGTGATGCGGGAGGATATTTTCCGAAGAATATCAGGTGGGAAAACATACCTACCCAAGAGGGAAAGATTCCGGGTCAAATTTCGAAGCATAAACGGAGCGACAAGTTAGGCAAAGGGCCACAGACGAAAACACCATATGGCCTAGACACGTGGCCCACCCCCCTTCCTCGGCGTGTGGCAACAGGGAGGGAGAACCCCCAGACAAAGTAGCACAGTGGGCTCACCAGTCAGCGGTCATGAAATCTTCTGATTGGATCGCACGTAATGCGATAACCTGACCGTAGCTTTGCTCAGAGATATCCTAAAGGCAAAACCTAGAGAAACGAGGCTACTTGCCTGTTCGTAGGTCCTCTTGTCTCCCATCACACCAACGGCCCGAACAGGTAATAGAACGGCAAAGGCCTGACTGATCTGATTGTACAATCCAGCCTTCCTGATTTCCTCAATGTAGATGGAATCTGCATGCTGAAGGATCTTGACCTGTTCTCGGGTCACAGGTCCGAGGATACGGATAGCCAAACCGGGTCCTGGGAATGGATGACGTTGAACTAATGGAGCAGGGATATTCAATAGACGACCCAGCGCCCTGACTTCGTCTGCAAAAAAAGAGCGGAAATTAAAATCCAGCCAAGGCCTTGGCTGATCGGACGATATCGCCAACCAACGAACCCTTGAACAATTCCCTGAGTGGCTCGATGAGTTTCAGCTTCATGTCTTTCAACAGCCCTCCGACGTTGTGGTGAGTCTTGATCGTAGCGCTCGGTCCTTTGAAGCTGATACTCTCAATAACGTCTGGGTAGAGCGTCCCCTGGAGTAGCCACTCGATCTTCCCTTTCTTATCCTCCCCTTCGGCTTCAGCCTTCTCAGCTTCGGCCTCTAGCTTGGCTGCTTCATCCTCGAAAATGTGGATGAACGAATTCCCAATTATTTTCCTCTTCTGTTCCGGGTCCTCAACACCTTCGAGGCGTTTAAGGAACATGTCTGAGGCATCAACGATCGTGAGGTTGACCCCCAAGTTTTGACGCAACATGTGATCAACCTGAGCAGCCTCGTTCAGACGGAGCACGCCATTATCTACCATAATGGCATGGAAGCTTCAAGACCGACGTTCAGCGTGGGCAGGAGGCCACAAGGCCAGGCAATGAAGACCCTCACCGATCCCCAATGGCTTCATGCATGAGCTTTGCAGCGACAGTACTGTCAACACCACCGCTGACTGCCCCAATCACTCTTCCCTTCGGGCCACAGACCTCACGGATGCGCGCAATTTCCTTGCCGATAAACTCCTCCTGGTGTTGACGCCGGCAACCGTCAGCGATGTCCTACCACACTCAGGATACCTCATCACTAACCATAGTCCAGTGCGTAGAACAGTGGCAGACGTCGAGAACGAACTTTCCGACGACTTCTCGCCCGCGTGGAGAGTGAGTGACCTCGGGATGGAACTGGATACCATACCACGGTTTGTCGTTGTGGACGATGGCTGCAAAGGGGGCAGTGGATGTATGCCCGATGACGTGGAAGTCTGCAGGGATTTCCGATAGTTGATCTCCGTGGGACATCCAGACCTGGAAACTTTCCGGGGTAAGTCGATAAGACCTTGCAGTGCTACGCCATCCCCTGACCTCGAGTTCATCCCCAAGTCCTTCAAAGAGAACATCTGCACCGTTTCCGAGTTTCTTAACGTGAATCTGGGCGAATCCGTATTCTCGATGCTCGCATCCGGCCACTTTTCCCTTCAGTTGCCACGCCATTTCCTATATTTCTACTTGAGAAATTCCAACCTGTAACATGGTTGAGCGACCAAACCTGTAGGCCATAACAAATCCCAAGAATAGGGACGCCAAGTGACCAGACACCGGGGTCTGCGTGGGGCGATCCATCGTCGTAGACCGAATATGGGCTACCAGATAAGATAATGCCTGTGGATACAGAATCAGACATGCTTTGCAGGCTGGCGATTGTCCCATCGCCTTCGTACAGACCTTTCGGCTTGAACTTGAGTTCACTCAGTTTCTGGGTGCAAGGCAGCAGCTCAGCGTAAACATTGAGCTCACGACAGCGTCTTGTGATCAAATGGCTATACTAGTTGTTGGGGTTGGACTGTCGAATCCTTCATAAGGTCTTTCGGCACGAGTGAGTTGACTTCTGACCTGGGACCCAAAATCTAGGATAAGGATCGTGTCGAACTGATCGTGGATCTCAGCCATGATTCTCGTGTGCGTCAAAGGTCCAGAAAAGATTGGAAGATTTTGGAGGGAAGGTGCCGAAGAACCGTCGGAGACTTCCGATCTTCCCACCCCGGCTTTCCGGCCCCGCTCAGGTTCCGCGGGCCCACATAAGACGTGGATTCCAGGCCCTCTCCCCTTTGGTGTTCGTGAACCGAGCAGTGTCAACCGATGCAGTTGACATCCTTGGACGCGGTCTCGTCATGCCTCGTGCCACCTCTAGGCGTCATCCACGAGGACGTGAAGGCGCTGTCCGGACCACGATGCTGAAGCGTACCACTTCATTATTCGGCACGACATGACCGGTCAAGCCCATCCTCAATTCCCCTTCACCACTCCCGCCGCTCACCTCACCTCTGCTGCGCCCATTACTTCCGGGGGTGATAGCCCGTCGCCAATTTGGTGCTATTCGGTTCAGAGCCGACGAATTGTCCTGTGCTACCACAATTCTTCCCCAACTAACTCTGATGACATTTTTCCAACACTCCCACAAGGCTACGGCTCGCCGCCTTACCCTATCCTTTACCGCGCAAGTACGAGAACTGGCTAGCCCTATCGCTTCGATTAATCTCACAATAAGCAAGACCCCATTCCCCCGATATTGAACGAAACCGAGTCTCCAACGCTACCTTGCCATTCTGGGGTCAAAGTTGTGACAGCGTGGCGGGTTTTTTAATATCATGGGGGGAGTCCGAAGCCGTGTAGCTAGGAGGGCTTGGAGTAAAATTAAATGTCAAGATCTGATTTGTCCAGCCTTCCGTCCTTCCACCGCCTGGCCGGCTTTCCGGATTCAGATCCCCGCCGTCATTCGGATATCCTTTCTCGTGAACGCCTCCCCGTACTCTAGCCGATACCATCCCAAACCCGGGCGACGCTCGGTACAACAATGAAGTTAGTACCCGAGTTAAAGAAAAAGGTCCCGGGAAACTTCTGCTCATCATCCCTGATACTTACCTGACAGTTTTGTTTCCACGCCTGTCTTCTACGCTAGACAATTGCTCGGGTAAGTCTACTATGTGATGTTTATGAAAATGGGCTGAGATAAAAGGACCAGATTAAGCGTCTTCCTATCGCCTCTTCCCTCCGTCCCCTCCCCCCTCCCTTCCGACGATGACGATCAACGTGGACCTCACCAGCACATTAGGTGCCGCCTTTATCGGTATGGTCACTGCCACTCTGTGAGTCCTATCCGGATGCAGGTTAAGTCGACGTGGAGCGCTGACCCGTGATCACAATGCAAGGTTGTTCGGTGTAGCCAACCTCCAAACGTACATATACTATATGCAGTATCCGCGCGATTGGATTGTTTACAAGGTCTCTGTGAGTCACAATTGTTGCTATATGTTGAGGGACGTGCCTTGATCTGCGTACTTTAGGTTGGCTTGCTATGGTCCGTACTGTCTCTTTTAACTTGAGCAATAAACATGAAACCGAATAACCTGCACAGGGTGCTCGACGCTTTCAACCTGGCACTCACGATCCACGCGATGTACTACTACCTCGTTCTTCACTTCCAAAACATTGATGCCCTTGTCCACGTCGTGTGGTACGTTCGACCCGCTCCTCCAATTGTCGACTTGTGCTAAATTCATGTCCAGGAGTTTCAAGGTTTGAACAATCACTGACCTGGGAAGATATCCTGTTTTATTTAATTGATCTCCTAGCTTCAAACGGTCATGAATGTTCCAATAATCCTCTTGGTCCAGGCATTGTATACTTTGAGGTTGTGGAGGCGTACGTCCTCCAGTCACTTCCTTTCTCCGATGTACTGAACCCATTCGTCTCAAGTTAATTACCGCCGAGACTGGATTCCGCGTCTGATGGTGTGTAGTAGATCAGTATTCAAGCAGGAATCGGGTACTAATTCTTTTTCTCCAGCCATTGATCTTGTTGTTCGCTACTGGTGAGCTCTTAGGATTCAGCATGCGGACCCCGGTCACTGAAATAGTTATTTCTGTGGTGTAAAGCTATCGGTATTCGTATGTGGCTGGCTCCATGATGTTTTGGTGTGGGCTAACTGCTCTTCCTGTTCACAGTTCTCGGGGTCAAAACTTGGCAACTCAAGAAATTTACGGAATTACCGTCCATGGCGGTAAGTCACGCTGTCCCTTTTACGCTTTATTCGCTTACCAGACCATCCATGCGTAGTGGATCACATATTCTTCCTTCGGAAGCGCCGTCGCAGTTGATTCGATTTTGGCTGCGGCCACCGTCTACTATCTGCGTCGCGCAAGGGGCGAGTTCGAGACGTAAGCGCTTTGTTTGATGGTGATCAGGATGACAGGTCTGATCTCTTGAGCCTAGAACTAACAACAGGATTGCTAAGCTCGTCTTTTGGACGTTGAGTACTGGCGTCATTACAAGGTACAGTGGTCTGAGCTGCGTGGGCTTCGACATGTTCGACTGTTGGCTGACATGGGGACGTTTCAGCGTTTGCTCACTTGGTGCTCTGATTGCCGTAAGCCGAAATCACTCTTGGATATTCTTTTCGGTTCTGACGCGAAAGGGGATCCTCCTAGTACGCTTTGTTCCCACACAAGTTGTACTTCCTGGCTATTGAATTCCTGCTCACAAAACGTACGTCGCTATGCCCACTTTTAATTCTCACATTTTTCTTTGTTCTCACTTTTGGGATAGTCTACTTGAACTCGCTGCTGGCTATGTAAGGAGGAAGGTTGTTCGGGCGACTTAGTACTAATCCCGTTTCCCTTATAGGTTAAACGCCCGAAAGAGCATCCGCGAAGGAGGAACAGACATCTCAATCAACCAAACCCGGTCTAACCATTCAAACGCGCCAACCTCGCCTTCATCACCACGTCCAAGACCGCTGTCGGTTTTGCCCTCCCCTCTGTCTGTAAAGGTGGGACAAACAACCCACTCTTATGGCTTTTGATCATTGACCGGTCGTGTTCAGGGCGAATATCTGATGCAGCCAATTCCCATGGTTCACACACTGCAAGTGAACGATTCAGCGGTTTCATTAAACTACATCAAGCCACCACCCGTCGCACGGGCAGTACGTTCTTGGACGGCACCTGGATACATCCCCCTCCACTAACAGCTGCCCACGCAGATATAAAACCTCCGGCCTCCTCCCTTGCACATAGACCTCCCTTAACTGGTATACCTCTCGTTGTCGTTTGCATCCAGGATCACTGTGGAGAAGGGACCACAAACAACATTAACATATCAAAACTTCGTTCGTTACACCCTCACCCGCAATCCCGTAAATTTCGTTCACTCTCTCTGTGGTTATTTGTTTGTTGTACTTCCGCTCGCTTTCTGTTGTTTAAATGATGTA
>Ga0307512_10006362_pt1 | contig 11974 bp, 12 predicted proteins | sample 14_EM_MG_FD_200267 | JGI IMG/M metagenome (GOLD analysis project Ga0307512, IMG submission 200267) | Populus trichocarpa ectomycorrhiza microbial communities from riparian zone in the Pacific Northwest, United States - 14_EM | ecosystem: Host-associated > Plants > Roots > Unclassified | place... | reverse complement strand
CCTGCGGGAGAGCCGCGGGACGCGGCTCAGGGCCCACCGCCCCCGCCACCCGCGCCGGCCCCAGCAGCTGCGCCGTCCCCGTCGCCGGCTCCACCCGCGCCGGCCCCGCCACCCGCGCCGGCCCCGCCACCCGCGCCGGCCCCGCCACCCGCGCCGGCCCCGTCGCCCGCCGAGCGGGAGGTCCCCGCCGAGCCGGAGGCCGCCGCCGCCGACGCCGCGGAACCGCGGCAGGCCGAGCAGCCGCCCCGGCGTGACAAGCCGACGCATGTCCTTCGGGCGACCCCGGAACCGGTGCGGGAGACCCCCAAGACCTTCCCGCTGCGGGCGGTGTCGGACCCGCAGCCGCTGGGTGAGAACGTGCCGACGTTCCCCCTGCGGGCCGTCCCGGAGCCGTCGGACGGTACGGGAGGTGTCCCGCCGACCTTCGCACTGCGTGCGCTGCCGGAACCGCCCGAGGACAGGACCCCGGGCACGGTCGCGGCGCCGACGGGCGAGTTCGGTCCGCCCCCGCCGATGGACGCGGTGCCGCAGAGCGGCCCCGAGCCCGAGGACGCACCCGTACCCCGGCCGGAACGCGCACCCGACCGCTCGCGCGGCTCGCTGCTCGCCGTCCCCGCGGACCCGGCCTTGGAACCCGACCCCAAGCCCACCCCCGCCCGCGGCTTCGACGCCGTGGCCGAAGCCGTCCTCGGCGACGAACCGCCGGCCGCCCCCGACTTCCTCGCCGAGCCGATGGCGCAGATCAACGAGGCCGTGAAGGCGGGCCGGATAGAGACGGCGGCGGGGCTGGCCGAGAGCACGGTCGGGGAGGCGTCGGCGGCGCTCGGGCCGGACCACGCCGAGGTGCTCCGGCTGCGCGAACTCACGGCGTACATCGCCTATTTGGCGGGCGATGCGATCCGTTCCTTCCGGCTCTCGCTCGACCTCGCCCGGATCCGCCGGCGCACCGGGGACGCGGAGGCGGCCTACGGCAACATCCAGAGCGCGGCCTCCGCCTGGCGTGCCGTGCGCGATCCGCGGCAGGGCCTGGACCTGGGCCGTGATCTGATCGGTCTGTGGACCGAGCTCACGGCCGAGGACGGTCCGGCCGCCGACGACATCGAGCAGCTGGAGTCGGCCCGCGCCCGGATGGGCCGGCTCACGGAACGCGCCCGCAAGTCGGCCCAGCCGCCCATGAGTTGATCTGCGGTCCGGACGCTAGGAGGACAGCTCCCACACCGCGTGGGCGATGGCGTCGCTGTTGTGGTCCAGGGCGGTGTCGTCGATGTTGGACGCCGTGTCGCAGGAGCGGTGGTAGCAGCGGTCGAAGGCCTGGCCCGACGTGCCGCCCCAATCCGCCGCCTGGGCCGCGGTCTTCACGTAGTCGGCGCCGCTGAACAGCCCGCCGACCGGAACGCCCGCGTTCTTGAACGGCGCGTGGTCGGAGCGCCCGTCGCCCTCGGTCTCGGGCTCGGTGGCGATGTCGAGGCCGGTGAAGTAGTCCTTGAACGTCTTCTCGATCGCCGGGTCGTCGTCGTAGACGAAGTAGCCGGGGTTGGGCGAGCCGATCATGTCGAAGTTCAGATAGCCGCCGATCTTCGAACGGTTGGTGCTGGAGAGGTTGTTGACGTAGTAGGAGGAGCCGACCATGCCCAGCTCCTCCGCGCCCCACCAGGCGAAACGCAGGTGTTTGGCAGGCTGGTAGTTGGCCCGTGACACGGCGAGCGCGGTCTCCAGGATGCCGGCCGAGCCGGAACCGTTGTCGTTGATGCCGGGCCCGGCGGTGACGCTGTCCAGATGGGATCCCGCCATCACGACCTGGTCGGTGTTGCCGCCCGGCCAGTCGGCGATCAGGTTGTAGCCGGTGCTGCCGGAAGATGTGAACTGCTGGACGGCGGTGGTGAATCCGGCCGCGTCCAGCTTGGCCTTCACATAGTCGAGCGAGGCCTTGTAGCCGGCCCGGCCGTGCGCGCGGTTGCCGCCGTTGGCGGTGGCGATGGACTGCAGCTGGGCAAGGTGGGCCTTGACGTTCGCCACGGGGATGTCGGGCGCGGCGGCCGCCGCCGGCGCGGGTGCCGCGCCGGCTATGGATCCGCCGGTCAGGAGCATGACAGCCGAAACACCAACGGCCGCCATCGCACGCCCGGAAACGGAGAGCTTCATGTGGGGGGCTCCGAATTCCTTGGATTGAACTGGGTCCCCGGATGGTGAAGCTTTTACCAACTGAGCGTCAAGGGCGGTATCAGGACAGCGGGTTCGCATAACGGAACATCCGGCCCACGGGGGCTCCCGGCTGTGACCTACTGCACGCAGAACTCGTTCCCCTCCGGATCCGCCATCACCGTCCACTCCCCGCCGGGCTCCTTCACCCGCCGCAGCACACTCGCCCCGAGCCCCTCCAGCCGCTCGGCCTCTGCGTCCCGTCGCCCCTCACCGGGGTGCAGATCGAGATGGAGCCGGTTCTTCAAGGTCTTCGCCTCCGGCACCCGCTGGAACAGCAGCCGCCGCCCCAGACCGGTTCCGCTGTCCTTGTCGTACGGGTCCTGCGGATGCCGTACGGCGATCAGGTCCCGGAAGGCCCGGCGACCGTGGAAGTCGACGGTGGCCGCGGCGGGCAGGGCACCGAGCTGCAGCAGCCGCTCGATCAGCGCACTGTTGTCCTCGACCTCGTACCGGAGCGCGGCGGCCCAGAACTCGGCCTGCGCATGGGGGTCGGCGGAGTCGATGACGAGCTTCCAGTGCACGGGCGCAGGGGCGGACGGGGGCGTGGGTGCGGGCGTCTGTGTCATGCACCACCTATATACGGCACGGACCGCTCACGACGGGCGAACACGTCTTCGCGGACAGTTGTTCAGACGTGTCGGCGACGTGCGCGGACGGGACCCGGGTGGCGGAAGAACGCCTTGGCGCCGTTGAGGGTGGCGTTCTTGTACGCGATGGCCTTGCGCCCGGTGAGGACGGTGGGTTTCGGTGACTCGTCGGCGTTGAGGAACTGGATGAGTCCGTGCCGTCGCCCCAGGCTGATGCACTCGTGGAGGTAGCGGTAACGGAAGGGCCCCGGTTCCCGGCCGGTCAGCCGCGCGGCGATGACGTCGGCGGCCTTGGGAGCGGTGAAGCCACCGGTCCGGCAGCCCATCGCGAGCTCCGGCCCCCAGGCACCGGTGACGGCCGCGGCGTCCCCGATCACGTAGACACCCGGATGGGACACCGACTCGAGGTCCTGGCCCACCAGGGCGCGGTCGTGGCCGTTGACCGCGAGGCCGCTGACCCTGGCGAGCGCGGGGACCCGGAACCCGCCGGCCCACAGGCACAGGTCGAACGGGAGACGGTCACCGTCGTCGAGCGCCAACTCGTCCTCGTGCACCTCCTTGACGCGCGCACCGGTCCGGACCGTCACGCCCAACGCCGCGAAAGTCCGCGTGAGGTACGCCTGCGCCTTCGGCGACAACCAGGCGCCGGGCCGGGAACTGCTGACCAGGGTCACCTCAAGGGCCGGGAAACGTTCGGCGACCTCGGCGGCGATCTCGATTCCGGTCAGGCCGCCGCCGCAGACGACGACCTGGCCCTTCCGCTGCGCCAGGACGGGCAGGCGCGTGCACACCTGGGCGGCCACGTCGGTGCCGACGAGACTCGACGCATGTGTGGCGACGCCGGGCACACTCGCTACGTCGATGTTGCTCCCCAAGGCATAGACCAACGTGTCGTAGGGCAGGGTGCGGGACTCGCCGTCCGGGACCGTCGACACGGTCCGCCCGGCGAGGTCGATGCCGACGACCGACCCGATCGCCAGACGGACCGATGTCTTCCGCAGATATGTCGCGACGGGCACCCGTTCGATCGCCTGCCCCGTCGCCAGTTGGTGCAGCCGTGGACGTTCGATGAAGTCGGGAAAGGCCGTCACCAGCGTCACCGACACCTCATCGCCGCGCACCTGTCGGGCGAGCCGCTTCGCCGCGAGCAGCCCCGCGTATCCGGCACCCAACACCAGCACCTCGTGCTTCATGACGAACCTCCGCTTCTTGCCGGCCCTTTCACCCTTCGGACGCGGTCACCGGGCCGGCTGTGACACCCCGGGTGCTATGCGGGCCGGGTCCGGCGCGGACTGCGGCGGAGCGGATGGTCGGGCCCGGCCAGCGGTCCCAGGTGGCCGAGCTTGTCGGGATTGAGGATCGAGTGAACGGTCTGCACCTTGCCGTCGAACACGTCCACGGACAGAACGTTGAGCAGCGCGCCTGAGGCATCGCGGACCAGCACGCCGGGCTGGGCGTTCACCGTCCCGCGTTCGAGATGCAGGTCGAAGCGCTGCAGCACCGTGCTCAACGCCGCGAGCAGACGCAGGACCTTTTCGCGTCCGTACACGGGCTGCGGCAGCGACGGGCCGCGGCCGCCGCCGTCGCCGTATGTCACGACGTCCGCGGCCAGCATGTCGACCAGGCCCTCGAGATCGCCGGTCTCGACGGCTGCGAAGAAGCGTTCGGCGAGCGTCGCGCGCTGGGCGAGCGGTGCCTCGAAGCGGGGCCGCCGCGCGTCGACACGCCGCCGCGCACGCGCCGCGATCTGGCGGCAGTTGACCTCGCTCTTCCCGACGACCTCGGCGAGGTAGGCGTACTCGAAGTCGAACACGTCGTGCAGCAGGAACACGGCGCGTTCCACGGGAGTCAGGTTCTCCAGCACCACCAGGAATGCCAGGGAGAGCGAGTCCGACAGGTCCGTCGCGGAACTCTCCTCGGCCACGACGGGCTCAGGGAGCCACGTACCGAAATAGCGCTCCCGGCGGACCCGCGCCAACCGGAGATGGCTGATGCTGAGCCGGGACACGACGGTCGACAGGTACGCCTTCATCGACTCGATCACGGTGCCGTCGGCCTGTGCCCGGTGCAGTCGGAGGAACGCCTCGGACACGATGTCCTCCGCGTCGGCGACGCTCCCGGTCATGTTGTACGCGATCGAGAACAGCAGCGGACGCAGCCGCTGGTACTCCTCGGCAGCAGAGCTGAAATCAGTCACGGTCACATCCCCACAGCCCGGCCGGTGGCGACGAATGCCGCGATGAGCAGGATGAACGAGGTGGCCGCGACGTTGCGCGGCTCGTGCAGCCGGGAATGCGCCGCGATGGCACCGACCATGACCACCACGAAACCCGCCGCGGCGAGCGGTGTGAGCGCCGGCGCCACGTTCGTCAGCCAGGGCACGACGACGCCGACCGCGCCGAGCAGTTCGCAGGACGCGACGAAGCGGAGCAACGGCAGCGGGAACACAGCCGCCCCCGTCTGCCCCATCTCGACGAGCTTCTCCCTCGACTGGGACACCTTGAGCACGCCCGAATACATGAAGACCACCGCCAGCAACGCCTGACCCACCCACAGTGCAAGGTTCATCGCCATCTCCCAGGAGTCCACGTTCTCCCTCAGGACGCGACAGCGGCACCGGACGTGACATCCAACGCGAAGGAGGTCAGGCCTCGCCTGCCGCCTTCAGGCCGGCGGACTCCAGCTCGAGGTTGCGCCTGGCGGTCGTGTCCATCTGCCGCCCCAGTACGCGGACCAGCGGGCCGGCCAACTCGACCGACAGGCCGAGCAGCACGCGTCCGTTGCCGGTCTCGGTGAGCACATGTGCGGCCCTCAGCCCGACACCGGGCAGCTGTGTCTCCCAGTCGAACCGGACGGACGGCTCGTACCGGGTGATCCGCCACGTCGCCGCCGGAATGCGTGGTTGCTTCAACCGCACACGTGAGCCGACGTCCAACGGGCCCGGCTGGAGCAGGTGGACGGCACGCATCGACGCCGTCCACTCCGGCCAGCGCCGGATGTCGGTGAGCACACGCCACACATGGTCCAGCGGTGCATGGATCTCGACGGTCTTCTCGTGTCGTATCCGGTCTCTTCCCGTCCGCCGCGTCATCGGGCCGCACCGCCCGTCGCAAGGGGCGGCTCGCCCCGGCCCGCCGCCTTCAGCCGCGCCTGCATCGCCTCGGCCAGCGCGTGCACGCCGGACCTCGGGCGGATCATGACGAACAGCTCGTCGATCAGACCGGAATCGTCGAGGTGGAGAAAGTCGCATCCCTCGAGCTGCTTGTCCCTCGCGCGTGCCCGGAAGACGAGCGCCAGGTCCCGTCCGTCCGGTGTGCCGATCTCCCGGGTGTAACGGAAGTCCTCAAGGACGTCCGCGACGGCGTACAGGAGCGGCGCGACGGCGTCGCGCCCGCGATAGGGCGTGAAGACGACGGGGCTGCGGAACTCGACGTCGGCCGCGAGCAGCGTCGCGGCCGCATCGACGTCGTGACCTGCCATGGCGAGGCCGAACGGATGCATGTCCACCTCCGGGGATGTCCGAATGGACCCGGCCCGACCCCGGCCGGGTGCTCTTCGTGTTCACTCCAGAAGACGCATCGCGGACCCTCATCTGTGACATGCCGAGCGCGCCCGTCGCCATCTCTCAGCCCGTCCGGAGTTTCTTTCAGCCCGTCCGGGTTCCTTCCGGCCCGTCCGGGGTTTCTCTAAGCCCGTCCGGCGTTTGAGGACGAGGCCGTTCAGGCCGAAGCGGGGGCCTGGGGGCGGCAGCCCCCAGTCAGGCGTCCACGGCAGCAGACGTAGCCGTATCAACCCGCGGCAGGCCCACCCGGCCGAGCCGCCGCGCAGCGCGCCACGCATCCCATGTCAGCAGGCACAGGGCCGCCCACACCAACGCGAACCCGGCCCACCGCTCCACCGGCATCGCCTCATGGAAGTACAGAACCCCGAGCAGGAACTGGAACACCGGCGCCAGATACTGCAGCAGCCCCAGCGTCGACAGCGGCACCCGGATCGCCGCCGCCCCGAAGCAGACCAGAGGCAGCGCGGTCACCACCCCGGTCGCGGCGAGCAACGCCCCGTGCCCCACCCCTCCGGTCGCGAACGTGGACTCACCCCGCGAGGTCAGCCACAGCAGATAGGCGAGCGCGGGCAGGAACTGGATGGCGGTCTCCGCGGCCAGCGACTCGATCCCGCCGAGACCGACCTTCTTCTTCACCAGCCCGTACGTCGCGAACGAGAACGCGAGCGTGAGCGAGATCCACGGCGGCTGCCCGTACCCCACCGTCAGCACGACCACCGCGGCGAACCCGGTCCCGACCGCCACCCACTGCACGGGCCGCAGCCGTTCCTTCAGCAGCAGCACGCCCATGGCGATGGTGACCAGCGGGTTGATGAAGTACCCGAGCGAGGCCTCGACCACGTGCTCGCTGTTGACGGACCAGATGTACACGCCCCAGTTGACGGTGATGACCGCCGCGGCGACCGCGATCAGCGCCAGCCTGCGCGGCTGCCGCAGCAGCCGGCCGGCCCAGGCCCAGCGCCGCATCACCACGAGCGCGACGCCCACGAAGACGAGCGACCAGGCCATCCGGTGGGCGAGGATCTCGAGTGCTCCGGCGGGCTTCAGCAGGGGCCAGAAAAGGGGGACGAGGCCCCACATCCCGTATGCCGCGAAGCCGTTCAGCAGTCCTATCTGCCGCTCGCCCCTCGACTTCCCGGTCACGGGCCCCCTCCTTGCCTTGTCGCGCACGCGTGCCAGGCAGAAGGTAACGCCGAGCGCCCCCGCCTGTCATGTCCGTATCGCCATACGGTCATGACGGGCGAGGGTGTCGGCCCCGCGGGCCGGCGGGGGAGTCCGGCCTCGCAGCGCCCGGGGCGCCGGGGGTGTCAGCCCTTGACCGCCACCGCCACCGCGACCGCCTCGGCGAGCGGCGTGGTCGGACGGCCGGCCAGCCGGGACAGGTCGCCGGTGGAGATCGCCAGCTCGCCCTTCTCGATGGAGGCGTCCACGCCCGCGAGGATGGCGGCGAACGGCGCGGGCAGGCCGGCGCCGGCCAGGATGCCCTGCAGGGCCTCGGTGGAGACGGAGTTGTAGACGATCTCCTTCCCGGTCTGCCGGCTCAGTTCGGCCGCGTACTCGGCGAAGCTCCACGCCTCGTCGCCGCCCAGCTCGTACGTCTGGTTCTCGTGCCCCTCGCCGGTCAGGACGGCGACGGCGGCGGCCGCGTAGTCGGCGCGCGAGGCGGAGGAGACCCGGCCCTCGCCTGCCGCGGCGACGACCGCGCTGTGCTCGAGCACCGGGGCGAGCTGCTCGGTGTAGTTCTCGTGGTACCAGCCGTTGCGCAGCAGCGCGTACGGCACGCCGGAGGCGACGAGGGCCTCCTCGGTGCCGCGGTGGTCGTCGGCGAGCGCGGCCGTCAGGCTGCTCGGGGCACTGGTGTAGGCGAGCAGGGCGACGCCGGCGGCCTTCGCGGCCTCGATGACCACCTTGTGCTGGCCGACCCGGCCCTTGTCGAACTCGTTGCCGGAGATGAGCAGCACCTTGTCCCCGGCCGCGAAGAGGCTGTCGAAGGTCTCGGGGGTGTTGTAGTCGGCGACCGCGATCTTCACGCCGCGCGCGGCGAAGTCGGCGGCCTTCGCCTCGTCGCGTACGACGGCGGTGATCCGGTCGGCCGGAACCTTCTCCAGCAACTGCTCCACGACGTGGCGGCCGAGATGTCCGGTGGATCCGGTGACAACGATGCTCATGATCTGGGATCTCCTTGTGGGGTGCGGATGACACTTACCCTAGGAGGTGCGCTAACTCTTGGAAAGTACCCACTTTGAAGTAAGGTACTGGCATGGCCGTAAGTAACGTGGAAGCTGCCGCGAAGTACGACGTCGGCGAGGCGATGTGCCCCTACCGTCTCGTCCTCGAACACGTCACCAGCCGCTGGGGCGTCCTCGTCCTCATCGAGCTCCTGGAACGCTCCTACCGCTTCAGCGAACTGCGCCGCGCCATCAGCGGGTTCGGCCGGGGCGTCAGCGAGAAGATGCTCACCCAGACCCTCCAGACCCTGGAGCGCGACGGCCTGGTCCACCGCGACGCCAAGCCGGTGATCCCGCCGCGGGTCGACTACTCCCTGACCGACCTCGGGCGCGAGGCGGCGGAGCAGGTGCGGACCCTGGCAGCGTGGACCTCGGAGCGGATGGACGCCGTACAGCAGGCGCGGGACGCGTACGACGCGGCGAAGCGGCAGGGCTGAGCAGTGGCTGGTCAGGCCTGACCCGTCCGCCGGAACCGGCTGGAGGCATCATGCGGCCAAGAAGGACATCCCCGACATGTGACAGCGACGCCAAGGGCCCGGATGCCGTATCGCGCATCCGGGCTCTTGGCGTCGCTGACGACCGTCAGCCGACGACCGTCCAGGTGTCCCCGCCCGCCAGCAGCGCCGCCAGGTCACCCTTGCCGTTCTGCTCGATCGCGGTGTCGAGCTGGTCGGCCATCTGCGTGTCGTAGACGGGTCGGTCGACCGAGCGCAGGACGCCGATCGGGGTGTGGTGCAGGGTGTCCGGGTCGGCCAGCCGGGACAGCGCGAAGGCGGTGGTCGGCGACGCGGAGTGGGCGTCGTGGACCAGAATCCGGGACTCGTTGTCCGCGGTCACGTCGACCACCTTCAGGTCGCCGGTGACCGCATCCCGGACGACCCCGCGCGCACCGTCCGCGCCGAAGCGGATCGGCTGCCCGTGCTCGAGCCGGATGACGGCCTCCTCGGCCTGCTGCCTGTCCTTGAGCGCATCGAAGGCGCCGTCGTTGAAGATGTTGCAGTTCTGGTAGATCTCGACCAGCGCGGTGCCCGGGTGGGCGGCCGCCTGGCGCAGCACCTCGGTGAGGTGCTTGCGGTCGGAGTCGATGGCGCGGGCGACGAACGAGGCCTCCGCGCCGATCGCCAGCGACACCGGGTTGAAGGGCGCGTCCAGCGAGCCCATCGGCGTCGACTTGGTGATCTTGCCGACTTCCGAGGTGGGGGAGTACTGGCCCTTGGTCAGGCCGTAGATCCGGTTGTTGAACAGCAGGATCTTGAGGTTCACGTTCCGGCGCAGGGCGTGGATGAGGTGGTTGCCGCCGATGGACAGGGCATCGCCGTCACCCGTGACCACCCACACCGACAGGTCCCGCCTGCTGGCGGCCAGACCGGTCGCGATGGCCGGGGCCCGTCCGTGGATCGAGTGCATGCCGTACGTGTTCATGTAGTACGGGAAGCGGGACGAGCAGCCGATGCCCGAGACGAAGACGATGTTCTCCTTGGCCAGACCCAGCTCCGGCATGAAGCCCTGAACGGCGGCGAGGATCGCGTAGTCACCGCAGCCGGGGCACCATCGCACTTCCTGGTCGGACTTGAAGTCCTTCATGGACTGCCTGCCCTCGGCCTTGGGGACGAGAGTGAGCGCCTCGATCGTGCCCGCGCCTTCCGTGGACGTCTCAGCCATCGATGGCCTCCTTGAGAGCCGTGGCGAGCTGCTCAGCCTTGAACGGCATGCCGTTCACCTGGTTGTACGAGTGGGCGTCCACCAGGTACTTCGCCCGGATCAGCGTGGCCAGCTGCCCGAGGTTCATCTCGGGAATCACCACCCTGTCGTAACGCTTCAACACCGTGCCGAGATTCCGCGGGAAGGGGTTGAGGTGGCGCAGATGCGCCTGCGCGATGGACTCGCCGGCCGCCCGCAGCCGCCGTACCGCCGCCGTGATCGGTCCGTACGTCGAGCCCCAGCCCAGCACCAGCGTGCTCGCCTCGTGCGGGTCGTCGACCTCCAGCTCCGGGACATCGATGCCATCGATCTTGGCCTGCCGGGTGCGGACCATGAAGTCGTGGTTGGCGGGGGCGTAGGAGATGTTGCCGGTGCCGTCTTCCTTCTCGATGCCGCCGATGCGGTGCTCCAGGCCGGGAGTGCCGGGAATGGCCCAGGGGCGGGCGAGCGTCTGCGGGTCGCGCTTGTAGGGCCAGAAGACCTCGGTGCCGTCCTCCAGGGTGTGGTTCGGCCCCTGGGCGAACTGCACGGTGAGATCCGGGAGTTCGTCCAGTTCCGGGATGCGCCAGGGCTCCGATCCGTTGGCCAGGTAACCGTCGGAGAGCAGCATCACCGGAGTGCGGTATGTCAGCGCGATCCGCGCCGCCTCCATGGCCGCGTCGAAGCAGTCGGCCGGGGTGCGGGGGGCGATCACCGGGATGGGCGCCTCGCCGTTGCGGCCGAACATGGCCTGCAGCAGGTCCGCCTGCTCGGTCTTGGTGGGCAGACCCGTGGACGGGCCGCCGCGCTGGATGTCGATGACGAGCAGCGGCAGCTCAAGGGAGACGGCGAGCCCGATCGTCTCGCTCTTGAGCGCCACACCCGGACCGGAGGTCGTCGTGATCCCCAGCGAACCGCCGAAGGCCGCGCCCAGTGCGGCGCCGATGCCGGCGATCTCGTCCTCGGCCTGGAAGGTCCGTACACCGAAGTTCTTGTGCCTGCTCAGCTCGTGCAGGATGTCCGAGGCCGGCGTGATCGGGTACGAGCCCAGGAACAGCGGCAGATCGGCCTGGCGCGAGGCGGCGATCAGGCCGTAGGCGAGAGCCAGGTTCCCGGAGATGTTGCGGTAGGTCCCGGGCGGGAAGGCGGTGGAGGCCGGTGCGACCTCGTAGGAGACCGCGAAGTCCTCGGTCGTCTCGCCGAAGTTCCAGCCGGCGCGGAAGGCCGCGAGGTTCGCCTCGGCGATCTCGGGTTTCTTGGCGAACTTGGTCCGCAGGAACTTCTCGGTGCCCTCGGTCGGCCGGTGATACATCCACGACAGGAGCCCCAGCGCGAACATGTTCTTGCTGCGCTCGGCCTCCTTGCGCGAGAGGTCGAACTCCTTCAGCGCCTCGACCGTGAGCGTGGTCAGGGGCACCTCGTGCAGGCTGTACCCGTCGAGCGAACCGTCCTCCAGCGGAGAGACGGCGTACCCGACCTTCTGCATGGCCCGTTTGGTGAACTCGTCCGTGTTGAGGATGATCTCCGCACCGCGCGGCAGGTCGGCGATGTTCGCCTTGAGGGCGGCCGGGTTCATGGCGACCAGCACGTTGGGTGCGTCGCCCGGAGTGAGGATGTCGTGGTCGGCGAAGTGCAGCTGGAAGGACGAGACACCCGGCAGGGTTCCGGCAGGTGCCCGGATCTCGGCGGGGAAGTTCGGAAGGGTGGACAGATCG
>Ga0307512_10006360_pt1 | contig 11975 bp, 12 predicted proteins | sample 14_EM_MG_FD_200267 | JGI IMG/M metagenome (GOLD analysis project Ga0307512, IMG submission 200267) | Populus trichocarpa ectomycorrhiza microbial communities from riparian zone in the Pacific Northwest, United States - 14_EM | ecosystem: Host-associated > Plants > Roots > Unclassified | place... | reverse complement strand
TCTCCATCGGTCGCACGCGTTTAATTAATAAAAAAAAAAAAAACAAAAAAAAACGCCAGCAGCACCCACGCCAGCAACAACCCTCCTAAAATTCCACACTCCCTTGCATACACAACACCGATAAATTTGCCGTAGTCACTCAGGTGTCTGATCAGCGGCAATATGCGGAGAAAACCGGAAGAACACAAACATTGGAGGGCTCACCGATATTCCTGCGGGTCCGTCAAGTTGCTCAACCTGTAAAGGCCTTGGTCACTACTGCACGTACATGCCGCAAGGCACATACTTAGCTGACTAGGTGCAGTCTTAAACTTTCGGAATAAAGGTAGATTGTACGGGACGCGAATCCGTGAGGCGCAGCGGCACAGGGTGCTGGGGTGAGGGTGGGTGTTGCTAGCTATCACTCGAGAAAAGTGGTCTATCCTAGGCAACCAAAAATTGGTGGGTCATAGCAATTTCCCCTGAAAAGTGGTCTATGTATCCTAGACAAAAGCCAATAAATAAATAGAAACAAAGCCCAGCCGCGGTCGCCTCATTCAAGAGCAAAAAAAACAACAGTAAAAAGAGACCGAGTTGACCTCACGATTAAATGATTCAGCCGGGATTTGAACCCGGGTCGGGCGCATACTGCAGATGGCAAGCGCCCATGATACCCCTACACTACTGAATCCTCTACACTACTAAATCCTTGATAGGGCATTATACTGATTCATGCTTATAGAACAAACTGGTAATTCCATACGTTGCACACCTATTTGAGGGAAGAACGTACACAACTTCCGTGTACCGTGGGTGACCGCAATGAAGGCAAAAACATCGGACTGCCTAACCTCGAGAGCAAACCAAAAACTACGGTACCAGGGATTCCCGCATGGTCACCCACTGCAGTACTAACCTGGCGATACGTTGCTTAACTAGGGCTGAGCAGACGGGAAGCCGTGTATTCAAGGTTCTATGACCGTAGCTGTCCATTCCTTCAGCAAAAGAGCTATGACCGGGTGGTTTTGCACTTAATGTTAATAGGCGGCTATAAGGATGAGGGTTGGAACAGGAGATAACTCCGTGGCTCTATGAGCCGGAGCCAACTCGAGTCCACTCACGGAGGTACTTACATTGGGGGGGCAAGGGGGAACGCGGTAACGAAGGTTGGAATCTTCGGACGCTACACCGGATTACGGTGCGGACACCAAGGCCAAGTTCCAGAGGCGGCCCATAGGTGCTGAACAGCTCTGTTGAGGATCAGAGACCCAGCGGGATGGCCTGTCGGGAAATTTGCGCGCAGATCCGAGGATGTTCCCACTGCCAGTAAAGACCGATGATGGAAATCCCGGGCTTCCCGCGGCTTCCACCATTTTAGGATTTCGAATCCAACCAGGCGCTCTTGCGAAGCAGGGTCGGAAAGGAGCATCCGCGGTTCTAGCCACAATCCTTTCCAACGCGGTGTGCATCCACCTACCGAGTGACATCCATGAGGCCGTGCAGTTACTGTTGACAACAGCGTGCATAGCCGGACCAATAGAGACAGATCAGCGGTGTTCCTCCTTTCCGACCCTTCCCTGGACTTCGAACTGGTGCCACATCGACCTGGGTCTACACAAGGTGACCATTCCTAGGGGTCGTCGTGTCTACGTGGTGTGTAGTTTGCTTTTTTTTTTTGGTTTAATCATGCTCGCATTCAGCCCATGTATGTAGACTATAGCAGCGTACTCTTTACCCAAATCCCGGCCACTGCCCATCAGGTTGTGTGGTTTGCGACTTGTGGTGGATGGTCTTCGGTCCAGTACCTATGTCGAGCGACATCTAGATATGATACCGAGCCGCTCCGGTGCCCGAAGCCGGGTCGTCACCAAGAGTGACACTGAATCGGTGTGGATAAAGCAGTAAACATCGTTCCGTTTTCGACGCCAGTCTTCTCCCGAGGCTCCAGCGCCACCAACTAGAGTACATAGGTACCTATGTAGTCTATTGATCCGGGTCTCTGCTCCGTAATTACGAGGTGCGGGCCTGGTGTCTCAGCTAATAGGTCCGAGGTGTTAAGATGTTTCATGTGGGAGCGAGTTCGTACCCTCAGGCCGAGTGATATCAATGGTGCTGACGACTAGAGTATTCACAGCCGGACTGGCCACCTCGTATTGTTGCAGTGCTTGGATGCTGGCGTGGGGGTACGTAAGTGGCATGAGGAGTGTTCTATATGTATCTACTCTCAAATTTTGTGGCGTTCATCCTAGCCGGGTAGAGGATGAGGCAACAGGTGAGACGGGCATAAGCGTGGGGTGATCATGTAAGACCTAAGAGATGGTGGCGATGGACGATGACGAGTACAGAATCGCGAACAGGCAGCCCACCTTCACTGGTGGTATGTAGGTGTGGATTAGCAGTCCCGTGCCCATCCATGCGGTTGGAAGACGAATAAGCACGTGCATAAGTGCATAACTTGGTGCTTCGGTGGTGCTTCTATGTAGATATTCGTCCTGGGGATAGTGTGAATGTGAGGTAATTCCGGCCCGGTCCAAGGACCAAGATAGCAAAAGCTGCCAAAGTGCCTATTACCAACAGCCTACTTACTGCCATTCACGGTGGGTTTCCTGTGGCTACGGTGTCGAGGGAAAGCCACAGAAATCTAGAAGAAGCCCTCTCCCCTTTAAACGAGCTTTCCGACCAATCCTTCCAACGGCTCAATGAAGTGGAGATCGAGCCGAGGGATAGCATCTTCGATTGGGTTGGCGGCGTCTGCCCTCCCCGCGCCAGCTCCGGGTGGAGGTTCCTGGGTTGATGACCCTCCCTTCGAATAAAGCAAGAGGGAAGGCTTAGGAATCCAGATCCCGGGATAACTGAATGTCGGGGTTGGTGGGAACTGGAAAAGGAGCTGGAAGCTCGCTAATCATTGCCGCATGAATGATTCTAGAATGCGTGCGCTCTCCGTAGGGCTTGTGATGAGATGTGATGTGATGTGATGTGATGTGATGTGATGTGACGTAGGTGGGCGGGTAGCGGGGTGAAATAGTGGACTGTGAGAAGGGCAGATCTCTCTCTCCTTCGAGGCACACCATCAGCAGTTTCTGCACTTCCGAATGAGTATGTATTTCTGCCGACCGAGGAATGTATCAGATGCACTGCCTGCTTGCCTTAGAGATCACCGAATAACAACGAGCAAAGGTGCCTGGCTTGTTCATCGCTACCAAGAACTTGCGCCAGCGTAGAACGGCAGCTCTGGGGTACAGTGAGGGTGATTATGTGCTCGGAATTCCCAGTCACGGATTCCAAGCCCAAAGCCAGATTCCAACTTAAGGTATCAAATGGGTAACCGCTGCCGAGCTGACCGAGTCGGGGAAGGAGTTTGTCCTCGAGAAGGAACAGCTCTCAGCGGCGAAAATGAGAAGTTATCTAGGTATGCACTAAGGATCGTACGGCGTATGATTGTTCCGTGGGATGGAAAATCAATGCACCGATACGCGCGGCATTAGCCTGTGAACATGAGTTAGCCACCATTCGTTGGCTTCTATGCACACTTACACATTGCCTCCTGGCCTGTTATGTATACCGTAGAGACCAAGGAGATATCTACGCGTATCTACGATGCTGTTTGTAGTCACGGAGGATTGTCGGGCTGTATATGTCCGAGGCCAGTGATTCTGACCGGGTGTGCGCTTTTGGCGGACGAACCACTGCAGCGATTCGAGTATGTAGTTGGCGAGGCCGGAGAGTAAAGCGATTGGACTAAGGAGTCTGGACTTTGGTGAAGCACTAAATTGTGGTCAGTTTTGACTCGTGACATCTGAAGATTCGGTTAAGGTTCGTCCGAGACTTCCGCTTGTTCGTTGCAGGAGAATTCAGCTCCGTATGGAAGCTGAAGAGCTCCTAGAAGTAAGACCCCCGGCGGTCCGGCGAGGCGGCCGTCATCGAATGAGATCTTTGAGGAGCGAGAAGCTCTAACCGTGTTGCGGATGTTAGGGTTAGACGGAAGATCTCATGGTTCGCTTATCTATCTGTCGAAGCTTCGAAGTTTGGTGGTATGATATGTGTACATGCATGGATGGTGGCGATGGCTAGTTCCGGAACTAGATACCAGACGCCAACGCCGCACGACTGTGCTTTCTTTCCATCACCTCACCACCGCCTCCACAACCACCTCTGCGGATCGCCACCGCTAGCTCCCACAGAGATGCCGAACGACCAAGGCATCATCCTGCTTGAACGCGACGAGTCGGGAACCGTCGTCGCCCGCTACGGACAATCCACCGGGGACACTCGAGCTGCCGTGAGTGCTACCGGGCCCAGGGAATGAAGATCGGGGGATCGCGGGTGCTCTGACAGCTATTCCACTCGGAATGGATGGCTGATGGAGGGTGGTCGCAAACACCAACAGGCTACCAAGAAACCGACACCACCACGGCCTCTGCTACAGCAATTGATCACTATATTCCTTCCTGCAGGGTTTCCCGCCAGTGTCACTGAAGATTATGTTGGGTATCACCCCCTCACCTCACGCAATCGCCGTACTGGCTGCCGCCACGCTACGCACATCTCTCCATTGGCTAGCCCCCAACATGCGATGCTGCGTGTTTATCGAAGCTCCCGGAGCTCCCGGAGCTCGTTTTTCTACGTGCAGTGATTGTTACATTTGCTGACTGCTGCGTGGCCTCAATGGTACCAAGGTATCAAATCTATGTATGGCATGAATCCGATTGTGCCATCTGTGCAGAGCAGATATTGATTTTTGCTTAGGACTCTCTGCAAGCATTCTCCTCATCCATCGCAGGCCTCTTAACGTCTCGGGCTGTTCTCCAAGGTGCGGCCTTCCAGAAGTCCGCCGCGCGGATATATATCCAAGGGAAGGGAGACTTGCTAACCCGGGAATAGGTTTTGGTGTCGGGTATGGGCCATATCTAACTACCCTACTTCCGTTTCTGCCAGTCACACAGCGTGCCGGCCGTTCTAACCCCGCGGGTGTTCTGCAGAGATGCAAACGCGTCGGCGACCAGCGCGTTATTGCTCACCATTGTGCAAGGTCCGATGCCCGCCACTCCCAACGATCCCCTTGCCTCCGGGTAATTTGCAAGGTCTGACATGCTGGCGTGGTATATTGAAGATTCTGTTGGCCGCATCGCCACAATCCTGTTCGCTTATAGGTTTGGTCCCGCGCTGGAAGCCGAGTGCAAGAAGTACCGCTTTCTTGCCGACATCTTCAATGACTCTGCAATGGTCATGGATTGTTTGTCGCCGGTGTTCCCCCGAATGGTGCGGGTCGGCTTTCTGTGCGTGTCAGGGTCATTGCGGGCTTTATGTGGCGTCGCCGGTGGGGCTTCGAAAGCGAGTTTGAGCGTGCATTTCGCAAAATCAGGCAACGTGGGCGAACTGAACGCGAAGGTGGAATCTCCAAATCCTCAAGAAGCAGGAAGTGCAGGTGGCTGATGTGACGCACGTGGGGGTGCGGATTGGCCATCAGGACTCGAGTCAGGAAACAGTGATTAGTCTCATGGGGATGCTGGTAAGCCTCGTCCTTTGGTTTCATCCTTTTGTCACCCGTGGTTCCGACGAGAAGGCCGCAGCAAAGGATTTGGCCTTCGTAGGGCTGGGGCCAAGTATACCCGCTCGGCCGGGAGGAATTCGACTGCGTTCGGCGGTGCGGCGGTGGGCTCTGAATTGACCACTAACTAGCCTACGCTGCCACTGGCTCCAGGTGGGTAGCCTCGTCGTCTCACGCATCACTTCCCCGGTGGCGACCTGGATCGCTCTCCTATCCTTGCTGGCGGTTCACCTGGCGACAAACTACAAGGCCGTCCGATGCGTTGCCATGCGCACACTCAACCGCCAGAGGATGGGCATCGTGGTTTCGCACTTTCACCAAACAGGCAGGGTTCTGACGCCGAAGGAAGTGTCACGGCGCGAACGTGTTCTCGAGCACGACGGTGTTCTGCGATGGGGCGAACACTCTGTTCTCGGATTCGGGGACGTGGGCGTCCGATTTGCCACTGTGCTGGCCTCGCTTATGAAAGACGGATCGTTTGACGACAACGCTTCGAGACGGTGGATCCGGGAACTCGCGACGATATTCCGCATGCAGAAGTACATTCTATGGCCAGCTAAGTCTACGGGCCGCCGCCGTCTGCTGTCCGCCTCTTCCCTTCCGACGGTCTACATCTGCCTCAAAGTGGGAGCAACCGCAAACGATCAGGCAAAGGCGTGGAGTCACGCACTGCTCGTAGCGAAGGAGCTGTCTTCTCGGCGACAACGGCGGGCGCGCCAATCCGACGACAAGAACGCTGATGACGATGACGACGGGATGGCGGTGGTGTCGGAGAAGGTTGTGGTGCTGCAAGCCACGATGGCCGAGATGGACGGCAACTTCGTAGCGCTCGCATCTCAGCTGGCAGCGAAGGGATGGGATCCAGACACAGCGTGCATCGAGACGGGAGGTGGCTTTCGAATCGCGGTCGTCAGCGAAGACGACCGCGGCGCCTGGGGAGTCCCCGCTGACGGCGCGGGTGTCGGTGGCGTGGTCGACGCCAACGCGGCATTGTCGGGCCATCGCGAGAGCAAGAAGGCTGTTTGACGGCACCCATCCGTCGGACGGACGGAGACGGGGCGTTGACAGCTTTTGGGATCAGACTGGGCTTTTTTTTTTCCGTCGTGGAAGACGACTAGACGACGTGGTCGCGTGGGAAGGCGTGTGAGATGAGCATGAGTTTTTCTTTTCTTTTCTTTTCTCTGTCCGTGTGAAGTAGTCTCTGTATTACGGGGTGACGAGGAATCTCATGTTCGCTGTCGTCGCTGTTGGGCAGCAGACTCGGGGTCCGCGTGTGTGCACGATAGATACGAGAGGTTAACATTTCATTCGTGGTATCCAAGATAGATTATGCTTTGATGCGGTGGCCAGTTCGGGAACGAATTGCAGGCTTCTCGAACACTGCCGAGAGTGGAAGGAGGAAAACGGACAAAAGCTTGGGTTTCTTTTTTCCCTTTTTTTCCCTTTTTTTTTTCCCTTTCTTTCTTTGCACCCACCCCTTTTTTTCTTCCTTTTTTCTTTGCTTCTCTCCATGCTCACTCGCACCAAGTACCAACATACCCGTACAATAGTACTTACGGTGTAGACGCAGGAAACCGGCTGCAGCCCTCTGGGGTACCCAACCAATACATGGCTGCTTTTCTCCCGTGTGTATTTTTTCCCTTCCTTTTTTCCGCGAATTCTTTTTTGCGCATAACGCTGCATGCGCCGCGCTAGCTACCTATGTACCTAGTACTTACTCTAGATATGTACCTATGCAGAGTACGTAAGTACTCTATGTACTCTAGAGTAAGAGCACTCTATCTATGTACTGCAGACTGGATCCACTCCGCGGTCCACGCAGGGGGGCGGGGGACAGATCGCGTGCATTTCCCACTCGAGAAGCTGTTCCGATGCTGGCTCCGTCGGAATGCATCTCCATCTCGGTCCGGGAGGGGGATGTTATGTGCGAGGTGTGCGTATGCAAACCCTGATCTCCGTCTCCGTCTCCGTCCCCCGTCTCCGTCCCCGTCCCCGTCTCCGTGCACCCGCTGACTCGACCACGTTGGGCTACATGCGTCTGACACTCCGGAGGCTCCTCAGCGGCATTCAGCACGGGACAACTCGGAGATTGGAACGAATCGTCACGCGGTCTCGGAAGGTACGGCCTTCTTGTCGCTCCTTGATATTCCTGCTCTTCCATCGCTTCTGTGTCAGCGCGATCGGCTGGTCGGCTGGTCGGCTGGTCGATATCCAGCCAATCGCCCGTCAGCCACTCACACACACACACACACACACACACACACACACACTCACACATCGGATGTGACGCCCGTGCCGTGTCTGTGGAGGGAAAGTCCAACCTCTCTCGCGTCTCTGGTCGTTTCTTTTCCCTCCCCTGTTTCCGCCATGGACGCAGTGGCTTCGACAGCGATACCAAGTGGCGCACCCTCCGCCCCTGGGCGTTTTTCGCGGCGGAGACTCCGACCCACCATCGGGATGCGCGGTGGTGGCGACTGCCTTCTGCGCCCGTCGAGTCCTTCTCGCGCCACAACCCGCAGAAACAGACTCTGCAGACGCTGCACCGCGATCGGCAGCGGTCCGGTCTGTTTGGCTCCCTCCACCCGCACCCATGTTCTGGCGCTGGGTTGCACGACATACCAGAGATACGTACGGAGCATCGCGACCAGGGCCGGGAGCGGAGGCCGGAGAGATGGCAGCACTCTACTCGCGACAACAACGGAAAAGACGTCGGCCAAGCCCTGCCGGGGAAGGGGGGCTTACCAGTTGCCTCGCCGGCGTTCCCTGGAGGACTAGCTGCAGGCGGCGGCTTGCCGGGAACAGGGAAGACGAAAGTGCAGGCCCCCTTCGTCGGCCCGGACTGGCGCTGGAGCGACCGGACTGGCGGGCGGGCAGCGCGAGGCCGATCGCGCCACCGCCGTTGGTGACCCCACAGCCGGACCGTCCAAGCGCCCCTTCCTTGCACAACTCGGTACGGTTGGCGGCGCTCGTGCTGGACAGCCGCGTCGGATCGCATCGCCGATCTTTCGCTGCGGAAGAAACAGCCGGTTCGGAGTCGCGCTCGCGGCTGCGGGGTGTGCTCTGCTCGGGCTGGCGGCGCGAAACAACCGCACGAAAGCACGGTTTATCGAGCGATGGGGAGCGTATGCGGACGTCTCGTCGTGCGAGCGATCCGTTTGCTGCACTCCATATATCTGCGTGCTATGTTGAGTGGAGCTCAGCTCTGCCGTGCAGGGCACACCAGGCATGCAACTGGCGACACTCTATTCTGCGTGGGGGGAGGAGGAGGAAAGGGAGGGAAGTTGAGGATGCTTGCTGGCCGGCGGCCACATACGGGGGCGTGTCGACAGGATCTCCGGACAGCAGCGGGGGTGCGATCTGCCCATCCATCTCCTGCGGGAGGCAACATCCGGCGAATGGAAGCATCCGAGCGGAGCTGAAGGCTGACATCACCGTACCGCACGAAATCAAACCAGAGGTCAATCCAAGATCGGGGGGGAAGGAAATCTCGACGAACGGCCCGACGACGACGACCTTTCCGCGTGCCGGATGCAGCGATACGCCCCCCTGCGCGGAGAGAAAAGAAAAGGAAAACTACAACAAGCTTAAAACTGCATCTTATCATCAACGGAATTCCTGGTCAGCCCTGGGCGGACGAGTGAGCGAGTGAGCGAGTCCACCAGACACCGCAGGGGGCCTAGCTGCTCTTGCTTGGACGGGCGTCGAGCCGGGGGGAAGAGCGTCGTGACCTTCCTCTTCGCATTCCCGTCCTTCGTTTCCTCTGCCTCTTCGCCCCCCCGCGTGCTGCCTGGCAGAATGCAACAGCTCGCTATCTAGCCCTGATACGAGACGAAACGGGCAGAAAGCGAGATATCCTGGATGGCGATGTCGAGAGGGAGAGGGGAAGGACGATGTAGCCAAGGAGGGCCAGAGAAAGTTGGCCCCAAGCTCTTCCGCTCTCAGCGGGGGTTAGGTCGAGAGGCGAAGGCCGGTTTCTTGATCTAGAGTACATACGCAGCCGGTGTAGTCTAACCGTGAGAAGAGAGGAGAGACCGAGAACGAGGACGAGCGCGAGAGAAAGCAGAGAAAGCGGAGAAAGCGGGAGAAAGAGAGACGAGAGAGAACGAGCGCCGTGGCAGCGCCACCACCGCCTCGGGGCGTCGAGCAACTCTATGGTGCGGCTACGATGCATCCGGCTTGCACGTTGCTCTGCTCCACTCCAGTCTACTCCACTCCACTCCACTCCACTCCACTCCACTCCACTCCACTGCACTGCACTGCACTCCCTCCACTCCACTCTACTCCAGACTGGACAGGTCGTTCTGCTTACCTGCTCGCCCGCCTGCCTACTTGGGGGAATCCCTTCCTTCGATTCGCGCCCGCCCCGTTTCTTGTGAGACGGAGACAAGACAAGCCGTGCAGCACGCTCACTACCACCACCGCCGCCGCTCGCACTCCTATAGTAGATATACATACTCTACACACACGAACCAGGCCGGGGAGGGGAAGGGCGTGCAGCGCAGTTCGTTGGTGCCCAATGACGCGAGGCGCGCTCTAGCCGCATCCGGAGAGGATCAGCGAAGAAGGAACAGTCGTTTTCGCACCTGCTATGTATGTATATGGACCAGCCCAGGGTGGTGGCGGGGAGCTTGTATGCGCGGATGCTTGTGGTCTGCTGTGGGTGTGCAGCGCAGGTGGGTCCTCAGTGACGGTGGGTGGGGCTTCGAGAAGCTTAGTGGCTGTTCTTGCCTGTCCCAAGCTTAGCGCCGACGTTTTTTTTTTTGCTTTTGCGTTCGTGTTCGGGGCGAGATCTCGCAGAAGGCCACTGCATTGGCCGTCTGCTCTAGGTTCGCCCCTACCCACGCCGATTGTTTGACGACGATGATGCGGATGGCGGTGATGAGCGGTGGACGGCAGACGTGGAAGCATGGAAGGGAAGGCTGACGGCTATCTCTGCTCTCTTGCGCGAGAATAGGCTCACGGAGGCGGCGAGCAATAGACGGGGCTAGCGAAGGCACCGCTCGATCGACACGACGCATCGCTGACGAGACGGCCCCGAGCCTCCGCGTCGAGCGCTCGACTGGCAGGCATTCTGGATGCTCTGCATGCTGCGCAGCGGCATGTACTCCGCCCAGCCTGGTCGAGCGAGGGGTTTCGGTGGTGCCAGAGCTGCGGCTGCATTGCAGACGTGCTCTGCTGGGTACGTATCGCACTGGCCGTGGGCTATTGGAGGGAAGGAAGGGCGTTGGTTGCGGTGGTGCTGCTGATGCTGAGGGGCAGGCCGGAGATGCTCGACCCATCGTCTCCAGCCTACCCCGGAGACGCTGCGGTGCGTGTTTCTGGAAGAGGAGAAGTGTTCGCAGCGGACTTCCGCGGGCGGACTGGGGGGCGGTGGAGACGGCGGGAGAGGGCAGACAAGCCCTGGCACGCCGAGCACGGACTGGGCAGGCAGGCGTCCTGTTCCACCGATCAGGGCCAGAAGGCGGACTGCTTGGCTCCCCCTTCCATGCAGGCAAAGACGAAGGAATCGGTTGGCTGCGGACGGCTGCCACCGGTCCAGGCGTGCGGTCCCATTGGCCGGCCAAGTGCGTGGGGTCTCGAATGCCACGGACGAGTCTCACGCCGAGCACGACTAGATATTTATCTAGCCTCTCTCGCCGTCCCTCCTGCTTACTGCTGACGACTTACGGAGGGCAGCGAAAAGGAACGCAGCGACGGGGGAATGTGGTGGTGGCCCGCCGTGTGATTATCTGGCCCCGCCAGCGAGCGCTGCCGCTCTCGCGAGCATCACTCGCCGTCGCGCGACGTAAAAGTGCTCACTCGGCGAGCGATATCTGTCGTGACCGCGCGTAACAGCGGACGCGGACGGGGCAAAAGCGCCTTTGGCTTCTCGTAGCAGTTGCCGTCGCAAGAACGTAGGTATCGACAGAGAACTCTACATATGTATGTGTCGCGGACCAAGACTCCTGGCCGGCTGCCGCCAGGGATCGGCCGACCGAAGCCGCCCATATCTATCCACGGGAGGCCGCTGTTCGCAGCCTCCAAACCAAACCTGTCGCCGCGCCCTGCACGCAGCCAGTCCGCTATATGTATCACATCACATTTCGCTCTCCACCTTCTCACCACCACCACCACCACCACCACCCACGTCGTGCTCCAATCGCACCACTGCTTGCCTGCAGAAACACCGGCACTTGCCTTTGCAGTAGTGCGTGCAGGCCAGACCTAATTCGCTACCCTGTCCTGGCCCTCCCCCTCCAGGCCACTCACCTTCACACCCGCCAGAAACCCTCGACCGCAGCAAGCAGCAGCATCATACATATCGCGGATAGCCCCCCCGAACTGTTGCTGCAGGAATTCCTCTTCGATATTGCTGCAACACCACTCTCGCACGTTCGCACCACCCACCCACTCGCCCGCAAACCAAAAAGAAGCACCGCCGGTTGTTTATTACCACTCGCACGCTCCC
>Ga0307512_10006359_pt1 | contig 11977 bp, 10 predicted proteins | sample 14_EM_MG_FD_200267 | JGI IMG/M metagenome (GOLD analysis project Ga0307512, IMG submission 200267) | Populus trichocarpa ectomycorrhiza microbial communities from riparian zone in the Pacific Northwest, United States - 14_EM | ecosystem: Host-associated > Plants > Roots > Unclassified | place... | reverse complement strand
ACGCGCTGGTCAGCGAACCGTACGACCGTGGCGGCAGCACCATGATGGGCGCCGGCATGGGCACGGACGGAGACGGTGACAGTACGACCGCCAGCGGCCCGGTCACCCTGGCCACCTTGACCGTGTCCGGGCGGGCCGTCACGTCACCGACGCTGCCCGCGACGCTACCGGCCCCGCCTGTACCGCAGGGCCCGGTGGCCGGGCACCGCCAACTCACCCTGGGCATGGGCATGGGCGCGATGAGCTTCACCATCGACGGGCGCGCCTTCGACCCCGACCGCGACGACCAAACCGTCACGCTCGGCACCACCGAGGAGTGGACCGTGCTCAACACCAGCCCCATGGCCCACCCGTTCCACCTGCACGCCTGGCCCTTCCACGTGACGGCGGCCAGCACCGGCACCCCACCCACCGGCGTCCAGCAAGACGTCGTCCTCATCCCCGCCCGAGGCTGGGTACGCCTGCTCATCCCCTTCACCGATCATCCCGGCCGCAGCGTCTACCACTGCCACATACTCGACCACGAAGACCGCGGCATGATGGGCACCATCAATGTCCGCGGCTAAAGGGACGCGCTGGTGAAGGGGTTTTCGCCCCAGATCTCACCGGGTCACAGGGCCGGGCGGTCCGTCGTCGCGAAGATCGGCGGCCGCCTGCCCCAGGCGATCAGGGGTCGCTTCGCGCTGCGAGCCGGCGGGGTGCGGCCAGTGAGCGCGTCGGTCGTCTTGCATGACCGTGATCAGGTTGCCGTCGGTGTCGGCGAGGTGGGCCAACCACCCCTCCCCCGGCACCGGGATGCGGCCCACCAGGATCTCCCCGCCCGCCGTGACGGCCGCCTGGGTGGTGGCGTCGAGATCGTCGACGTGGATGGTGGGCAGGAGAGTGTCGGCGCTGTCGATGCCGAGCCGGCTGTCGTCGCCGGTTGTGATCACCCAGCAGCACCGGTCGCCGTCCGCGGGCAACGACCAGCCGAAGACCTCGGCGTAGAACCGGGCGGCGCGCCGCGGATCCCTCGTGAAGATCTGCAGACGCACGCCTCGTCCCACGACGACCTCCAAAGCCGCTGCAGGCTGGGTCACGCGGGCCCGGGAGCCCGCCGCGAGCATCGCCTGATCAGTTGCTAAAGTCTGCATCTGATGAATGATGCGATCGTACGCCGAGTGGGGGTGCACTGATGAGCCGGCCGTTGTATCAGGCGAAGGCGGAGTTCTTCAAGACTCTCGGGCACCCGGCCCGGATCCGGGTGCTCGAGCTGCTCTCGCAGCGTGAGCACGCGGTCAGCGAGATGCTGCCCGAGGTGGGCGTCGAGGCGACCAGCCTGTCGCAGCAGCTGGCGGTGCTGCGCCGGGCCGGCCTGGTCACCTCCCGCAAGGAGGGCTCCGCGGTCTATTACTCGCTGACCAGCCCCCAGGTCGCGGAGCTGCTGGCGGTGGCGCGGCGCATTCTCACCGAGGTCCTCACCGGCCAGGTCGAGCTGCTGGCCGACCTGCGGGCGGGCACGCCCGCGGCGCGGTCGTCCCCGCCGTCCTAGGCCGTTGCTCGCGGTGCCGTCGACGCCGTGGCCCGTGGCGGACCGTGTTTGTCTCGTTCGAACCCCCGGAGTGGACCACCATGGCCGTGTTCAAACTGTGGCGCAAGATCCGCCGGACCGGGCGGACGGCGGAGCCTGCCCCGCCGCGGCCGGCCGGCTCGTCGTGCCCGAAGGCCGCCGCGTTGTCCGGGTCGGTGCAGGTGCGGCATGTCGACGCGGGGTCCTGCAACGGGTGTGAGATCGAGATCGGGTCGGCGTTCGGCCCGGTATATGACGCCGAGCGCTACGGGGCGCGGCTGGTCGCCTCGCCGCGGCATGCTGACGCGCTGCTGGTGACCGGGCCGGTGACGCGGAACATGGCGGCGGCGCTGCGGCGCACGTTCGAGGCGGTCAGCGAGCCGCGGATCGTGGTGGCGATCGGGGACTGCGCGATCGACGCCGGCGAGTTCGCCGGCGGCTACGGCGTTCAGGGCCCGGTCGCCGACGTCGTACCGGTGGATGTGCAGGTGCCCGGTTGCCCGCCGGAGCCCGCGGCGATCGTGGCGGCGTTGCGCGGACTGACCGGCCGGTGAACGTGATCGGGTGGGCCCTGGCCGGGGCCGGCGTGCTGGCCGGCCTGGGTGTTCTCGCCGCGGTCGTGGCGCCGCGGCGGACTCGCCCGGCATACGTCGGCGCGGCCACCGCGGGGATCGGGGTGGCCGGCCTGGTCATGGGCGTCGCGGCGTTGTCGGGCCAGGCGTTTCAGGCTCGGCTGCCCGGCCTGCTGCCGCTGGCCGGAGTGCGGATCGAGGTCGATCCGCTCGGCGGCTGGTTTCTCGCGGTGACCGGCGGGGTGCTCGCGGCGGCGGCGCTGTACGGCATCGGCTACGCCGGCGGCGGCCACGGGCCGTCCGGGCGTGGGGTGCAGGCGGCGTTGCCCGTGTTCGCGATCTCGATGCTGCTCGTGCCGGCCGCGGCCAGCGTGTCGACGCTGCTGGTGTGGTGGGAACTGATGGCGCTGACGTCGCTGCTGCTGATCCTCGCCGAGCACCGGGGCCGTCCGGCGGTCGCCCAGGCCGGCTGGTGGTACGCGGCGCTGACCCAGGTGGGCTTCGTGGCGATCCTGCTCGGCCTGCTGCTGTACGCCGCCCACGCCGGCGGCGATTCGTTCGCCGACCTGCGCGCGGCCCACCTGTCCCCGGCTCTGCGAGGGGTGGTGTTCGTGCTGGTGCTGGCCGGGTTCGGGGCGAAGGCGGGACTGGTGCCGCTGCACGTGTGGCTGCCCCGGGCGCACGCCGAGGCACCCTCGCCGGTCTCGGCGATGCTGTCCGCCGCGATGGTCAACCTCGGCGTGTACGGGGTGGTCCGGGTCGGGTTCGACCTGCTGGGCGGCGGGTCGCGTTGGTGGTGGGTGCTGGTGCTCGCGTTCGGCGCGATCTCCGCGTTGTACGGCATCCTGCAGGCGGCGGTGGCCGCCGACGTCAAACGCCTGCTGGCCTACTCGACGGTGGAGAACATGGGCCTGGTCTTCCTCAGCCTGGGGGCGGCCGGGATCTTCCGCGCCGCCGGTGCACCCGTGCTGGCCGGGCTGGCCCTGGCGGCGGCCCTGCTGCATGTGCTCAACCATGCCGCGTTCAAGGCGTTGCTGTTCACCGCGGCCGGGTCGGTGCTGCGCGCCACCGGCACCCGCGACCTGGACGCGCTGGGTGGGCTGCGCTCCCGGATGCCGGCCACCACCGTCCTGTTCGCGATCGGGGCGTTGTGCGCGGCGGCGCTGCCGCCGGGCAACGGGTTCGTCTCGGAGTGGCTGTTGCTGCAGTCGCTGGTGCACGCGTTGCCGGCCGGCGGGGTGGTGACCGCGGTCGCGATGCCGCTGGCGGTCGCGGTCGTGGCGCTGACGGCCGGGTTGGCCGTGGCGACGTTCGTCAAGGCGCTGGGTGTCGGGTTCTTCGCCCGAGCGCGCAGCGAAGCCGCCGGGGCGGCGCAGGAGTCGCCGCCGATGATGCTCGCCGCGATGGGTGTCCTCGCCGCGGTCTGCGCCGGGCTGGCGCTCGCCCCGGCGGCGCTGGGGCCGGCGTTGTCGCGGGCGGTCACCGCGGCTACCCGCGCACCGGCCGGCGTGGTGGGTGGTGGGGTGAGCCTGCGCCTGGCCGGGATAGCCAGCACGCTGTCGCCGCTGCTGATCGCGGTGGCCGTGGTCGTCGCCACGGCGGGCACGGCCGTGCTGCTCCGGTTGGCGGCGCGGCGGGTCACCAGGCGGCGGTCGGTCGCGTTGTGGGCCTGCGGCGCCGGCCCGCCCACCGCACGGATGCAGTACACCGCGGCCTCGTTCGCGCAGCCCTTGCAGCGGGTCTTCGACGACGTGCTGGCCCCGGAGACCGACGTCGACGTCACCCCGTACGCCGAGTCGCAGTATCTGGTCGCCCGGGTGGCCTATCAGGCGCGGGTGTCCGACCGGGTGGAAGACGCCCTCTACGTCCCGGTCATCGCCGCCGCCCGGCGGCTGGGCCGGCTGGGGCCGGTGCTGGCCAACGGCAGCGTGCACCGCTACCTGGCCTACGGATTCTTCGGCGTCACCGGCCTGCTGCTGGTGCTGGCGGTGACCCGGTGAACCGGACAGCGTCGATCTGCGCCGCCGTGCAGGTGGTGGTCGTGGTGGCCGGGGCGCCGCTGCTGGTCGGGCTGATGCGTCAGGTCCGGGCCCGGCTCGAGGGCCGCGCCGGTGCCGGTATCTCCCAGCCCTGGCGGGATCTGCGCAAGCTGCTGCGCCGGGCACCGGCCACCCCGACCGGGACCGGCTGGGCGTTCCGGCTGGCCCCGCTGCTGCTGGTGGGCACCTCGCTGGTGCTCGCCGCGGTCGTGCCCCTGTTGACCACCGCGTCGCCGCTGAATCACACCGCGGACCTGTTCGCCGTCGTCGGGCTGCTGGCGCTGGGCACCGTGACTCTCGCCCTCGCCGCCCTGGACACCGGCACCGCGTTCGGCGGGATGGGTGCCAGCCGCGAGATGACGATCCTGGCGCTGGTCGAACCGACCATCCTGGTCGCCGTCCTGGCCCTGTCCGCCCGGGTCGGCTCCACCAACCTGGCCGAGATCGTCACCACGACGCTGAACGACCCGCTGCGGGTGGCTTCCCCGGCCAGTCTCCTCGCCGCGGCCGCCCTGCTCATCGTCGTGGTCGCCGAGACCGGGCGGCTACCGGTGGACAACCCCGCCACCCACCTGGAACTCACCATGATCCACGAGGCGATGATCCTCGAGTACGCCGGCAGCGATCTCGCCCTGGTCGAACTGGCCGCCTCGATGCGCCTGACCATCCTGCTCGGCCTGCTCACCAGCCTGTTCCTGCCGTGGGGCATCGCCGGGGCGAGCCTCGCGGCGCTGCCGCTGGCGCTGGCGGCGTTCGGCGTCAAGGTGGCGATCCTGGGTATCGGGCTGGGCGCGGCCGAGGTGTTCATCGCCAAACTGCGCCTGTTCCGGGTGCCGGAACTGCTCGCCGGCTCGTTCGTGCTGGCCGTGCTCGCCGTCGCCTCCTCGTTCTTCCTCGCATGAGCCCGAGGAGCCTGCCGTGACGGACTTCCTCGCATGAGCCCGCGGAGCCTGCCGTGACCGACACCAGCTACCCGCTGTACCTGGACCTGGCCGCCGGCCTGTTCCTGCTCACCGCGGTCGGTGTGCTGTGGCGCCACCAACTGGCCGCGATGATCCGGCTGTTCGCCCTGCAGGGCGCCGCCCTGGCCGCCATCGTGGCGATCCTCGGCGTGCACCAGCACAGCCTCGAACTGATCCTGGTCGCCCTCGGCCTGGGCGTGTTGCGGGCCGGAATCCTGCCGTATCTGGCCGCTCGGGCGCTGGGCGATTCCGCCGCCGAGGCCCGCGAGACGCGGCCCGTGGTCAACGTCGCGGCCTCGCTGCTGGCCGCCGCCGCCCTGACCCTGCTCGCCTACGCGGTCACCCAGCCGCTGGTCGCGCTGGCCCCGTCGCCGGCCACCGCCATCCTGCCCGCCGCGGTCGCGGTCGTACTGATCGGATTCTTCACCCTGGTCACCCGCCGCCGCGCCCTGTCGCAAGTGGTCGGCTTCCTGTTGCTGGACAACGGGATCACCGCCACCGCGTTCCTGGCCGCCGCCGGCGTGCCGCTGATCGTCGAGCTCGGCGTCTCCTTCGACCTGCTGCTGGTCGTACTCGTGCTGCAGGTCCTGACCACCCGGCTGCGCACCGCCTTCGGCAGCAGCGATCTGGACGAACTGCGGGAGCTGCACGACTGATGACCATCCTGCTGTTGCTCGCACCGATCGGTTTGCCGCTCGCGGCCGCCCTGCTCTACGCCGTCGCGGGCTGGCGCCCCCGCACCACAGCCTGGGCGGGCGTGGCCAGCACAGCCCTACTGGCGGCCGACGCGCTGGGCCTGGCCGGCACCGTCACCCGCGCCGGGCCGGTGCACACCGCCGGCGCAGTGCTGCGCGCGGACGCCCTGTCAGCGTGGATGCTGCTCGGCGTCGCAGCGGTGGCGCTGCTGGCGTGCTGGGCTTCTCCGGCCTACCTCGCCGCCGGGCACACCAGCGCGGCGCAGGCCCGCTGGTACGCCATCCTGCTGCACCTGTTCATCGCCGCCATGGCCACCGCGGTGCTGGCCGGCAACCTCGGCATCCTCTGGGTCGCGGTGGAAGCGACGACGATCGTCACCGCGTTCCTGGTCGGCCACCACCGCAGCCGTACCGCGCTGGAGGCCGCCTGGAAGTACGTGGTCATCTGCTCGGCCGCCATCGCCATCGCCTTCCTCGGCCTGGTCCTGTTGTACTACGCCGCCCAGCACGCCGGCCTCTCCGGCGAAGAAGCGCTGGACTGGACCGTCCTGGCCGGACACGCCGGCCAGCTGGACCCGGCGGTCACCCGCATCGCGGTCGGCCTGGCCGTCATCGGGTTCGGCGCCAAGGCCGGCCTCGTCCCGCTGCACGCGTGGCTGCCGGACGCCCACTCCCAGGCCCCCGCGCCCGTCTCCGCACTCATGTCGGGCGTGCTGCTGCCGGTGGCCCTCTACGCCGTGCTGCGGGTCAAGTCCGTCGCCGACCCCGCGCTCGGCGCCGGCTACCTGCGTACGCTGCTGACGATCCTGGCCCTGGCCACCCTCGCCCTCGCCGCCGTGCTGCTCATCGGGCAACGCGACTTCAAGCGGATGCTGGCCTACTCGTCGATGGAGCACATGGGCCTGATCGCCCTGGCCGCCGCCATCGGCACCCGCCTGGCCATCGCGGCGCTGCTGTTGCACATGGCCGGGCACGGTCTGGCGAAGACGGTCGCGTTCCTCAGCTCCGGGCACATCCTGCACCGCCACGCCGGCAGCCGGATCGCCGACGTCCGCGCGCTGGCCACCCGCATGCCGCTGCTGGCCGGGCTGTTCGGCCTCGCCGTCCTGGCGCTGCTCGGGTTCCCGCCGGCCGCGCTGTTCGCCAGTGAACTGGGCATCGCCCACGCCGGCGCGGACGCCGGGATGAGCTGGGCGACGGCCGCCGCGTTCGTCTTCGTCGTGGTCGCCTTCGCCGCCATCACCGCGCACACCGGCCGGATGCTGCTCGGCCCGCCACCCGCCGCCGCCGCGGACGGCACCGCACCGGCCGTCTTCGCCCCGGCCACCGCCCTGCCGCTGGTCGCCGGACTGCTCGGGGTGGTCGCACTCGGCATCACCCTGGGCCCCGTCGCCGGCCTGCTACAGGCCGCGGCCAGCACGGTAGGAGCACCATGACGGACGCACTTGCGGCACTCCCCGGCGGCCGGCCCAACGGCTATCACCGTGTCGCCGTACCGTGCACCGCCGCCACCCTGGCCCAGCACGCCGGCGCCCTGCAACACCACGGCTTCCGGCTGGCCCTGGTCGCCGCGCACGAAGACCACGACGCCCTGCGCGCGGTCTACCTCTACCTCGCGACCAACCCCGATCGCCGAGTCGAGCTGCACCTGCCCGTCGACCGCGGCCGGCCCACCGTGCCGACCCTGGCCGGCCTGTCGTTCCCGGCCGGCCGCTTCGAACGCGAAATGCACGACCTCTACGGCATCCAACCGCTCGACCACCCCCTGCCCCGCCGCCTGATCCGGCACGGGCACTGGCCCTCCGGCTGGTATCCGATGCGCCGCGACGCCGGCCCACCACCGCCGTTCACCGGCGCCGCCGGACCGTTCCCGTTCCTCACCGTGCAAGGCCCCGGCGTCTACGAGATCCCCGTCGGCCCGGTACACGCCGGGCTGATCGAACCCGGCCACTTCCGCTTCTCGGTCGTCGGTGAAACCATCCTCAAAGTCAAAGCCCGCCTCTGGTACGTCCACAAAGGCATCGAGAAGCTCTTCGAACAACGCGAGCCGGCAGCCGGCCTGCCCCTCGCCGAACGGATCTCCGGCGACACCGCCGTCGGGCACACCCTCGCCTACGCCCGCGCGGTCGAAGACGCCCTGCACCTGACCGTACCCGTCGAAGCCCGCCGGGTCCGCGCGGTCCTGCTCGAGCTGGAACGCCTCTACAACCACATCAGCGACATCGGCGCTCTGTGCAACGACGTCGGCCACGGCATCCTGAACACCCACGCCCAGCGCGTCAAAGAAACCCTGCTCCGACTCAACAAGGAAACCACCGGACACCGGCTGCTGCGCGGCGGCATCCAACTCGGCGGCGCCACCCTGCGCGCCGTCCCCGACCCCGCCCACCTCGCCGCGATCGGTGCCGACATCCGCGAGATCGTCGCGCTGGCCCTCGGCAACAGCCTGGTCGCCGAACGCTTCACCAACACCGCGATCCTGACCACACAGCAGGCCCGCGACCTCGGCACGCTCGGCTACGTCGCCCGCGCCAGCGGCCTGGACATCGACGCCCGCCGCGACCACCCCACCGGCACCCTGACCGGCGACGGCCGGCAACTCGCCGACCTGCTCACCATCCCCACCCAGACCACCGGCGACGTGCTGGCCCGCTTCCACCAGCGCGCCGCGGAAATCGACTCCTCCCTCACCGCGCTGGACACCCTGGTCCGCACCATCGCACCGGGCACCGTCAGCGATTGGCCCGCCGCCTCCGGCACGCTCCCGCCGGGCACGATCGCGTCGGGCGTGGGCATCGTTGAGGGCTGGCGCGGCACCATCGTGCACCGCGTCGAGATCGGCGCCGACCGCAGACTCGCCCGCGTGAAGGTCGTCGACCCGTCATTCTTCAACTGGCCCGCCCTGCCGGTCGCACTCACCGGCACGATCGTTCCCGACTTCCCCCTCGCCAACAAAAGCTTCAACCTCTCGTACGCCGGCAACGACCTGTAGCTGTGTAGTTGACATCGCCGTAGAGTGCGCCATTTAGCAGTTGCGAAAAGTTTCAAGTCCTTCCTGGCGTTGAGTCAATTCTTCGTTCGGCACCGCGGACCGGCTCGCACAGAATGTGCGGCGATCCCCCTCGACGCCGCTCCACACTCGCTTTCGCGCTCGCCGAACGCAGCGCGGGCTCCCGCCCGGTGACACACCTTGGTTGTCTCAACACGCTTGGAGGACACGAAATGCCAGAGATGGATGTGGCGCTCAAGGACGCCATGCAGATCGACGGAGCGATCGGCGCGGCGCTGGTCGACTACACCAGCGGAATGGCACTCGGCATCGCCGGCGGCGGCAAGGACTTCGACCTGAGCGTGGCCGCCGCCGGCAACACCGACGTGGTCCGCGCGAAGATGCGCGCGATGGAGTTGCTCAACATCCAGGAGAAGATCGAGGACATCCTGGTCACCATGGACGGTCAGTACCACCTCGTCCGGCCGCTGACCGGCCGGTCCGGCAAGGGCCTGTTCCTCTACCTCGCCTTGAACAGGAGCCGCGCCAACCTCGCGATGGCACGTCGCCAGCTTCGTCGCATCGAGGAGAATCTCGACGTCTGACCGCTCCAGGCTCGTCGGCTAGGCGCAGGACACAAATCTGTTCTGCGCCTAGCCGACAGCTCAGGCCGCCGCGACGGTGTCGATGGACACGGGTTCCAGGGCGGTGCTGAGGATTTCGCGTACGTCGGAGACGATGTGGACGGTCAGCGCGGCGAGCACGTCGGCGGGGACGTCGTCGAGGTCGGGTTCGTTGCGCTGCGGCAGATACACCTCGGTGAGGCCGGCCCGCTGGGCGGCGAGCAGCTTCTGCTTCACGCCGCCGATCGGCAGGACCCGGCCGGTCAGCGAGACCTCGCCGGTCATCCCGACCTCGGCGCGTACGTTACGGCCGAGCAGCAACGAAACCAGCGCGGTCGTCATCGTTACCCCTGCCGACGGGCCGTCCTTGGGCACCGCGCCCGCGGGCACGTGCAGGTGGATCGGGTGGTCCAGCTGCTCCGGCGAGATGCCGAACTCCGCCGCGTGTGCCCGGACGTAGGAGAGCGCGATCTGCGCGGACTCCTTCATCACGTCGCCGAGCTGACCGGTGACCGACAGCCCGCCCTTGTCGCCGGGCAGCAACGACGCCTCGATGTAGAGCACGTCGCCGCCCATCCCGGTCACGGCCAAGCCGGTGGCCACACCCGGGACAGCGGTACGCTCGGACGACTCCGGCGTGAACCGCGGCCGCCCGATCAGGTCCTTGAGATCGGCGGCGTCGACAGTGGCCGGCAGTTCCCCCAGAGCCACCTTCCGGAACGCCTTCGCGAGCAGCCGCTCGACCGACCGTACGCCGGCCTCGCGGGTGTAATAAGCGGCGATCTCGCGCAATGCGTCCTCGGTGACCGTGACCTCCCCGTCGGACAGGGCGGCCCGCTCCAGCTGCCGGGGCACCAGGAAGTCACGGGCGATGGCGACCTTGTCGTTCTCGGTGTAGCCGTCGATCGAGATCAGCTCCATCCGGTCGAACAGCGCCTGCGGGATCGTCTCCAGCACGTTCGCGGTCGCGATGAACAGCACGTCGGACAGGTCCAGGTCCAGGTCGAGGTAGTGGTCGCGGAAGGTGTGGTTCTGCGCCGGGTCCAGCACCTCCAGCAACGCCGCCGCGGGGTCGCCGCGGTAGTCGCTGCCGACCTTGTCGACCTCGTCGAGCAGCACGACCGGGTTCGTCGACCCGGCCTCGCGGATGGCCCGCACGATGCGTCCGGGCAGGGCGCCGACGTACGTCCGGCGGTGCCCACGGATCTCCGCCTCGTCCCGCACACCGCCCAGGGCGACCCGGACGAACTTGCGGCCCAGCGTGCGCGCGACCGACTCGCCCAGCGAGGTCTTGCCGACGCCGGGCGGACCGGCCAGCAGGATCACCGCGCCGGACCCACGGCCGCCGACGACCGTCAGGCCACGGGCCTCGCGCCGGGCCCGGATGCCGAGGTACTCGACGATGCGTTCCTTGACCTCGTCCAGGCCGTGGTGGTCGGCGTCCAGCACCGCCCGGGCCGCCTCCAGGTCCGTGTTGTCGGTGGTGCGCACGTTCCAGGGCAGGTCCAGCACCGTGTCGAGCCAGGTCCGGATCCAGCCCGCCTCGGGATTCTGGTCGCCGGCGCGTTCCAGCTTGTCGACCTCGCGCAACGCGGCCTCGCGGACCGCCTCGGGCAGATCGGCCGCCCCGACCCGGCTGCGGTAGTCGTCGGTGCCCTCGGACTCGCCCTCGCCGAGCTCCTTGCGGATCGCCTTGAGCTGCTCGCGCAGCAGGTACTCGCGGTTGCGCTTCTCGACCGACTCACGGACATCCGTCTCGATCTTGTCGCTGACCTCGGACTCCGCCAGGAAGTCCCGGGTCCACTCGACGAGCAGCCGCAGCCGGGCCTCGACGTCGGGGGTCTCCAGCAGCTCCCGCTTGCGGTCGTTGGACAGATACGGCGCCCAGCCCGCCGTGTCGGCCAGGTCACTGGGGTCGTCGATGGCGCTGACCGAGTCGATGACCTGCCACGCCTCGCGGCGCTGCAGCACCGAGACGACCAGCTGCTTGTATTCGGCCGCCAGCTCGCGGACGTGCTCGCCCGGCGTGCCGGCCGCCACCAGCTCGGCCTCGACCCACAGCGCCGCGCCCGGCCCGGTCACACCGCCGCCGATGCGGGCTCGCCCGCCGGTGCGCAACACGGCGGCGGGCGAGCCGCCGCGGAACTTGCCGATCCGCTCGACGCTGGCCACCACGCCGTAGGACGCATAGCGGTCCCCGAGCCTAGGGGCGATCAGCAGCTCGGAGCCGGCCGAGGTGCGGGACGCGTCGACGGCGGCATGGGCTGCCTCGTCAAGCTCGACGGGGACGACCATGCCCGGAAGCAGGACGACGTCGTCGAGGAACAGCACAGGAAGTCGCTTGCTTGCCACGGGGACACCTCCGAGAAAGTTGAGTACAGGCGGCTCAACCGCGGGAGGATCCACGATCTTCCGGCGTTCGCTGCGGGCGAACACCGCCGTGACGTCAGCTTGTGCGGGCGGTGTCGTCGGCCCGGTTCACGTCGGCGGCGTCGTGGGCGTTGGCGTCGAGCCGGGCGGCGATGCCCTCCGCGGTCAGCCGGATGAG
>Ga0307512_10006358_pt1 | contig 11978 bp, 14 predicted proteins | sample 14_EM_MG_FD_200267 | JGI IMG/M metagenome (GOLD analysis project Ga0307512, IMG submission 200267) | Populus trichocarpa ectomycorrhiza microbial communities from riparian zone in the Pacific Northwest, United States - 14_EM | ecosystem: Host-associated > Plants > Roots > Unclassified | place... | reverse complement strand
TGAAGGTTGGATGAGGGTGGTTGGTGTGGGGGGAATGAGAGGTGGTGGTGGGGTGGGCTGTGAGAGAGTTGACAGACGCGTTGTGTCGGTGGCGTTGTGTCGGTGGCGTGGCTTGACGTGACGTGGGTGCGGGTGCTGATGGTGTCACTCGGTTTTTGGCGACGCTGCATCAAAAGATGCCCAACTTTGCACGGAAACCCGAGAGAGAGGACAATAATAATAGATGTTATTCCTTGCTAGACGCCTGGCGCAAATACAAAAAGTTTCAAGTTCTGGTATGTTATGATGCTTTCTTGGAAGTCATGCACAGAAAATATATGGCCGACACAAATAGACAGGATGAAGAACGGAAAAAAAAGCGTCAAGATCAATACCCTTTGGGAATGGTTAAAACACGGTGATGCAGGAAATGCTCTTGTTCTTCAGCACTTCGAATATGAAGCCCGGAAATCCATAGAGTTCTACTCAACATCATTAGCCTTACTTAAGGAGAAGGATGATGGGAGGTGTGGTCACCGGTATTGCCATATGTCGTCTCATTCGTTCCAAGGGGCGCCTTCGCCCCCACCGCTGTGGTGTCGCCATCCTCCCACCCGCCTAGCAGCTCACAGCTACTGCTTGGTGAATCACTTCCACGGTTCAACGGCATCGGTTTCTGTGCGCCACCGAAGCGTGCGTGGAGTTGTACCAGAACCTCGTCGAAGGACTGTTCGCTATCTACGCGGAAATCCGTCGAAGATTTCGGTGGCGACAATGGAGAGAGTTCCACTGCCCATCTGCACCGTCTGTACCGTTGGAACTCGTAGCTTCCGGGAACGTTGCCGTGGATTATCACCTTGGTGGCTACGGGGTTGCCAGAAGAGCGGACGCCGGAGATGAAGATGTCAATACCGTGCGAGAAGTAGTTGTAAAAACAGTCACCATTGGAGGTAGTGGAGAGGTCGGAGAGATCAGAGTCGTCCTCGTCTGACGGTGTGTCCTCCTCCGTCGAGTCGACGTCGTCGTGGCGGGTGCGGTGGATGGAGAGCCGGTGGTCGCTCTTGCGGTATATCGCATCTGGCGGGCCCAACTCCGCCACTAGATCCTGCGGTGTGGTGGAATGCAATGTGATCCAAAAAGGCGGGCTGTGTCGCCGCATTATCTCGATTGTATTGCCATCATGGATCCGAATGAACTCGGCTTCATCGTTCGCGGAGGATAGACGCGCGTTCAAGCCGTTTACGCTGGGGGTGCGTGGGCTCTGCACAGGGCGCGTGAACAGGTCATCACGCACATCCGCCCACGACGGGCCAGCAAATATCGCCATACTCATGGCAGGCTGCGCATTAGTCGACGAGAGCAGTGAGACGAAATCCACATCTTCCCTCCAGGCTTTGGGATCTATCGGGAAGGAAAACGCCACGCCGGGATACGACAGCACGTAGAGACCCTGTGACTCGACGTATTCCCCCGGGTATGTCGGTCCGAAAGTTTTGTTGTATATGCTCTTGAATGTCGGGCCTCCTCCTCCAGCACCAGGTTTGGCGATGTCGCGGTTATTGTATGTCAACCCGCATTTCTGGAAGTCTATGACCTCGATCAACCGCAGTCGCTGGTCGGCGCCATCGAAACGCAAGCGTATTCCGTTATTCTCGAGCAGAATTACGACCGGTGAGGACAACGGCGATATGGGATCGTAGATGGTTGAAATAGACGTGAATACTTTCTCATACAGTCTGAGACGCGCGAGAACGTAGTGGAGAGAGGACCCAAGTGCTTGGGCTGTCAGCGAAAGCTACCACCACTACCACTGACGACATCCGCTGGGAATACCAATAAATCCCAGTGCTTTCCCGGGCACGACGGCAGCGGCGATGCCGGCTGTGGTGGCCATGTTTTACCCTCTTCGGCGTTTCTTTGTTGGTAGGGCTAACGACGCTGGAGCTGTTTGGTTGCTCGCCTGTGGTTGTGGTTGTGAATGTGAGTGGACGAAGCCGCGATCGGAGCTACGTACTCCATGAGCTCCTCTTCTGCTAACTATGATGACTGCACCGGCCCCTTCTTATCTATCGGCATCAGCTCCTTACCCCTCGTAGTAACCATGCTCACGGATACCCAGCCTTCAGATCACCTTGTCACCAAGATGGGTCCACGTGAGGGTTACCTTTGCCTCTACGGATGCAAGTGGCATGGCCAAATGCGGATTTTCTTCCCCATTCTCGCCCGCCTGACTTAACACTGTTTCTGGAGCGAAAACAAAGTGAAGAGAGATATGATTTCCAAAGACCATCGCCCTCATCATCACGGGCCATAGCCAAACTAGAGGAGACGCACTAGATATCTATTGGCGCCGCCTGAGTTGCGCAGCAGACAGGCATCTTAATAATACTGATCAGTTCGAGGTTTACCTAGAGCAGAGGCTATTTTATTTTGCGCGGAGAAAACATAATTGGTCTCGTTCGTAGGATTACGAGCAGAGGCACACTACTGATCGCCTTCGTCGGCAAACCCTAACCTCGTGATTTCTACTTTCTGGGTCGACTAGCATGCTGCTCTAACCAACTTCCGCTTAGATTCCAACTATCACCTACCTTTACCTTACATTACGCACCGCATCATCCCAATCTGCTACTCGCTCACTCAGCCCATTCATCCAACCTACCACCTCACCATCCCAACTACCTCTCCACCTAACCTAGGAAACAACCGCCGCTTTCTGAATCCTCGACCGTGAATTTCCTATCGAGAGACAAGGCTTGACGTACTTTCCTCACCACCACTTCTCACACGTCCACAAAACCTCTTCCACGTCGTTCCCTTCTCTTTTCCCAACCTCCTTCCCAACGAACAACTCCCCACCAGCTACCAAAAAGCATTCTCAACAATGTCGCATCCTCGTACTTCGACGCAGTCGCAACGCTTTGCCCAGTTCAAGCTGGTACTTCTCGGTATATACCGCTATTGACTTTACACGCGTCCTCTGCATCGGCGTCAGTATCACGTTCGTTCTCTAGCTAACAGCTGCGCGTTGCTCCAGGTGAATCTGCTGTCGGAAAGGTTCATTCCCCTACCTGTCCCTCAAGGATAGCTGGTTAGATAAGCAACACCAACGACTGACTGAAGTGAGGATACAACCTTAGAGCTCGTTGGTGCTTCGGTTCGTTAAGGTATTGTTCCTCGACGTTCCTCAACGTTATCAATGGTCGTGCTGATCGTGGGCGCGATATAGGACCAATTTGACGACTACCGGGAAAGCACTATCGGCGCTGCCTTCCTTACCCAAACCATCGCCCTCGACGAAACCACTACTGTCAAGTTTGAGATCTGGTACCTCTCACTGAACCTACGCTTCCACCATTCTGGTCCCCTCTTTGTCTCCTGCCACAAACAGTACGCTGATGGTGTGATCAATGAAGGGATACCGCTGGTCAGGAACGCTACAAGTCGCTGGCGCCTATGTACTACCGTAACGCCAACTGTGCTGTTGTAGTCTACGACATTACACAAGCTGTATATACCCCTCCACCTTCCTCCCTCCGCTTGGCACGCTGCCTTCCCGAACAAGACGTACTGAGCATGATGGTACTCTAGTCGTCCCTGGATAAGGCGAAGGCGTGGGTCAAAGAGCTGCAACGCCAAGCGAACGAGAACATCGTCATTGCTCTGGCTGGAAACAAGCTGGATCTCGCCACGGGTGCCGGCTCCAAGCGTGCGGTTGAGACTACTGAGGCGGAGGCGTATGCGAGGGAGGCTGGTCTTCTGTTCTTTGAGACCTCTGCGAAGACAGCAGAGAACGTGAAGACACTCTTCACTGCCATCGCTAAAAAGCTTCCCTTGGACCAGCAGGGCCCAAGAGGGGCGAGACCCGGAGCTGGTGGGCGAGGTGTCGATCTAAAGGGCGGCGTTGCAGCTCAGCAGCAGGGCTGCAACTGCTAGCCGGTTGCTCTCTTTCTCGCATGGGGACTGAGTGTACGGTAGTTGGGGGTGGGGGATTTGCCGTCTATCAAGCTAAATTTCTTTTCCGTCTGGCTAGGTTGAGGGGATGGCTCCGGTTGTTGAAGAAGATTTTGTGGAGTACTGGGTGGGTTTCGGCGTCTTTTACCTGTTCTACCGTTGGAATGGGTGTAATGTGATGGTATCTGCTTGCTCCTGTAATTCGTCTACTTCACAGCTTGGTCACAATTGTTCTCGGGATCCTTCCCCCAACTGATGGATTTTTTGTCTTTTTCTTTTATTATGTTTCATTTGATGCTTCATGTTCGTTGTCGAAACGCCACCTATCTTTTCCTTTTCAGACCACATCCTCTTCTACTTTCGTTTTTGTTTCATTCTGGGCTGCTCATACGTGTAAATGATCGCCAAAGGCAATAATTACGTTAGAGAATACACTTGCTTACGAGCTGCTGTCTGAGTATTCCAATGTTGTAGAATTATGATGATTTTTGGTGGTGTTGAGCTCCAACTTCTATCTAGCTGCGGGTATCTGCTTTGCCAAGGCGCTTGTTCCCTGCCCTGGGCCGGGCATTATAATCATCATTGCGTTCCAGTTCCGTCGGTTGTCATCGCCCAAAAATCTACCACCACTACAACCGCGTCTTTCCCCACCACCACCATCCCGAACCGCGGCGATGCTGCGCCTCCCATCCTCATCCGTCGGGGCAATCGCCCGGATGGCGGCGCCGCGAACCCGCGTGATCCAGCAGCAGAGAGTATGTTCCGATGTCTCCCGGCGTGGCTGTTGGTCCTTTCTTCCGCCCAGCATGAATTGAGATGTTTACTGTACAGTAGCGAGCCCTGACAGATACCAAGATCCCCTCTTCGCAGTTGATAAAACCTGCTCTCAAGAACTCGAAGTCGCCGGTACTCCCCGGCGGAGCAAGCGCTGCGGCTCCTCCTTCCGCCACGCCGGCAAAGGCTACGTCCGCTGCGTCTCCTCCATTGAAGAATCCCACGCCTCTGTCTCCCGCTTCGCCCACGAGCGCTACCCCCACACATGTCCCGCTCGCACCCCCGTCACCACCAAAAATCCAGACTTCTCCCCCGCAGAGCGGTGCGTCTGCTCCCCCGAAGGTTACCACGCCGCCACCGCCACCACCACCGCCGCTGCCAACTACTCCTGATGCCAAACCCGAGAAGAAGACTCACAAGCTCAGGAATTTCCTGATCGGGCTGACGCTGCTCACGGGAGGATCGTTTGCGGCCGGTGTTTTCTACTCGCTGAAGTCCGATAACGTGCATGATTTCTTTACCGAGTATGTACCTCTCGGTGAAGAGGCGGTGTTGTACTTTGAGGAGCGAGAGTTCCGCCGGAGGTTCCCCAATGTCCTCTCCAGGATCCAGCGCAAGGTTGATTCCTCGAAAATCACAATACCGAAGTCATCCGGTGCCTCGTGGAAGGTTGTTGATAAGGATCGTGAGGGTCCCAGAACTGTGGATGTTGGAAAGCCTGGTCCTCATCTATCCAGTCACAAGCCTATCGTCGAAGAGACTACACCAATTCTCACCGACGGTGCGAGAGCGGAGGCTAAGACTATCGATGTGAAGACTGCCCCGCAGCAAGGAAGCGATGTTAAGAAGGTTGAGGCGGTCACGAGATCTACTGCACCCAAGAAGGCGGCCGTTACCCTTGCTACTGTGGACTTGGCGAACGCCAATGATCCTGTGGTTCAGGATTTGGTTAAGGTTGTCAATAATCTCATTGAGACCGTCAACAAGACTGGGTCGGGTGAGACATTTGAAGCCGCGATTGATGCCGCAAAGGCGGAGCTCAAAAAGGTCAACGACCAGGTTGGTGAGTTGAAGGCGGGAATGGAGAAGGCGGTCAAAGACAGCAACGACCAGAAGGATCTGGAATTTGCGAAAGCTGCTCAGGGTTTGCTGAAGAACGTCAACAACCAGGTCGAGGATCTTGAGCACCGGCTCCGGGACGAGTTTGAGGCAGAGCGCGAGAGAATTGCCCATTCGTACCAGAAAAAACTGCAGACCGAGCTCGGGCGCTCTCGCGAGCTCGCCGAACAGCGTCTCCGCAACGAATTGTTGGAGCAAGCCATTGAGATGAAACGATCGTGGATCAGCGAGATAGAATCCCGCATCGAGAAGGAGCGCGGTGGAAGACTCGGAAAGCTGAAGGAACTTGAGGCTGCCATTTCTGAGTTGGAGCAGCTCACCACCGGCTGGAACGACGTTATCGATACCAACCTGAAGACGCAGCACACGTTCACTGCCATCGAGGCCGTCAAGGCTTCCTACGAGTCTCCCGACCAGCCCAAGCCCTTCCTCCGTGAAATGGCCGCGCTGAAGGAGGTCGCCGAGGACAACGAAGTCGTGACTGCCGCCATCAACTCCATCAACCCCGCCGCATACCAGAACGGAGTTGTGACACATACACAGCTAGTCGACAAATTCCGCAAGCTTACCGACGAGGTACGACGGGCTGCGCTCCTCCCCGAGGACGCAGGTATCGCTGCTCACGCTGGGAACTGGGTGTTGAGCAAACTCATGTTCAGGAAGTCCGGCCTTGCGCAAGGTAACGATGTGGAGAGTATCCTCGCAAAAACCGAGACGTACCTCGAGGAGGGTGACATTGACAATGCCGCCCGCGAGATGAACCAGCTCTCCGGCTGGGCAAGGGCCCTTGCCAGCGACTGGTTGAGGGAGGCGAGGTTGCTCCTGGAGGTTAAGCAAGCAGTTGATGCATGCCTCTCCAATCACCCTTATCCATGACACGCAATTACTAATAGCTACTAGATTATCGCCGCCGAAGCCCGCATACAAAGCCTACGAGTAAAGTCGAAGCAATAGATTTTCAGATTTCGGGTTGGTTTCTTTTTCTTTGTCCGCAATAGACTTTTGCTTATGGAGGGAACGGAAGGGGAAATAGCAAGCAATAAAAGCAACCCTGTTTTTCTTCTGCAAATACATTGTCTTGTTTTTTTTGTGTCCAGAGCTTGAGAGCTGGCGTTCTGCTGGCTGCAATGGAGCGTGAGGGGGAGATGCGGAGGGGGGTTGTGTTTTTTTTTTGTTCATTAATTGCACGCGACCTATCTAGATCATGGCGGTGTACACACTCTTCCGTTTCCTGTCCACTGCCCTTGCTGCTCGTTGTGGCTCCCCCTGCCCTCCGTCCTGTCCTGTCCCAAGAAAGCAGAGCGCACGAAACAAATAACAATGGGAAAGACAACAGAAACGACAAAAGAAACCGAAAACCGCCTCCTTAGCCAACTTCCGCAGAGGGAAGAACCGCAATCGTTCCTCAACCTCTGCCGCTGTTCCTCAGCCTCCAGCCTCCTCCTCTCTCCTCGCTTCATTCCCGGAGCTCCTACTCCGACGCCTCACTCTGGGCGGCTCCTCAGCTGGCCCTGGTACTCTGGTGGAGAGGAAGTCTAGGACCGCCTGGCTGCACCTCTCATCCACGAAGAGGTCCCGAATCTTGAACTGATCCTTTCCCCTTCTGATGTCCCTTCTCACCTCCGCCCACAGGATCTTCTGCTGGCGCTTCCAGTGGGGGCAATTCTTGAAGAAATGCTCCCGTGTCTGGGTCTTGTACCGGCACCACCAGCACTGGGTGGTGGGCCACCTCTTCGTCCACTCGTGGAACTGGCCAGTAAGACAATGACCCGTCTTCTTGTGGGTGACTTTGACGTCAGCCCACGCCTTTGCCTTCCACTTAGTCTCGGCTATCGAGGGCCCCACGTGCGCGAGGGACCTGGGGTTCTCCCGTGCCGGTCGTCGTATCTACCCGAGGAATTCCACCCCGTGAGCTTCGGGCTCGTCCGCCAGCTTGCCCTCGTCGGCCTTCTCATTCCCAGGAACCCCCTTGCGGGCGGGGCGCCACCGGAGTTCGAACGTCACCGCCGGCTCCCTCTGACAGAGGGTGGCGATGTGCCTCCTGGGCTCGTCCGAGGTCATCCGCAAAATAGTCGCTTGGGCATCCGTGAAGATCGTTACCCGACTCAGGGTGTGGCGCCGGCGGGCGGCTGTCTCCAGTGCTCGCACAATGCCTGCACGCTCGGCGTCATAGGCTTCCTGGAGAGGGCCCATGTGCACCATGTGGCCTTTCCTTGCGCCTGGTGATGGCATACCTCGCCGCGCCCGTGTCCGTCCATGAACCGTCCGTGAAGACGGACAGCACAGGGGGCTGGGCTGGGGGCTTTCTGCTGTCCGTTTGCCTTTTGCCTCACCATCGATGATGATGGTCGCCTGAAGCGGGGTATTCCCCCCAGTGGGGGGGGGCTGTTGGAAGGAAGGGTGATGATTCATTGATCGCATGCGACCCTATCGGATCATGGCGATATTATGTGCAGTCCTATCCAGTTCACCGTCCGCCACGACCCCCCACAGTCCGCCGACGGCCCATAGCAACTCCCCCTGCCCCCGCCTGGCCTTTCCCAAAGTTATAAATCGGAGTTGGAAGGAAGGTGTAGAATACCAAGTTGGTCTACAGATTGTTCTCGAGTGATTTGCAGTGAGTATCACAGTGGCGGCCACAATCGTGCACAGCATTGAGTCCTTCACGGCCAACTGCTCACTCGGGGACCAGAGTGAAAGAGCAGTATGGCAAAATCAATCGAGCTGTTTTCCGGGTCCAAGCGGAGCACAACTATGTAGGAACTCTCCAATTCCGCCCTAACACATCGATGCAATGCAAGGACGCTATCTATCGGTTTCAAACACGTTGCCAAAGAATGGACCGGTAAGACGCAGCGTCACACAGCAACCACGTACTAACGACGGATGTGTTTGGCTTTCCGTTACCCCGCACAGTCCAGAACTGATGCCTTGGGAAGGGGTTGGGATGGCGGGGGAAGCTGCACGATAGCTAAAAAGATGTGGAAAGCAGCCAGCTCCTCACATCCCACTTGGTATCTTCAACTGCACACGTTTTTGGAACCTCAACTGCAACAAACTAATATTTACGACTGGAATACTTCTGGCGATCTTGAGTGACGAGTTGCATATTTAACCAGAGGTAAGCTTTTTCATTTTATTTCGCATAATGATGGGGGTTTCGGCTGATGAACTCCAAAGATAGACTACCAAGGTAGATATCCAGAGACTTGCAGATATAATTACCCCGTGCGTGCTCCGAGGGGTACGTGGATGAACATCTCGTGCGTATTTTCCACGGCGACGAGAAATTAGCTGGATGTCGCATGGTTCTCACAGCGAGCCAGAGCTATGACGGAGACCATGACGGACATATTCATCACCAATCTGCCCTATAGGTTGAATGAGCACCAGCTCTATCGCGAGCTCGAGATGCCGTGCCGACAAGTCGAGATATATTGCTACTCGGTGTTCCTGGGGCGGGGAAAAAAAGGCAGCACACCGTGGGCGATCTTGACACTTCCCAACGAGGCCGCAGCGAAGACGTTCCTCAAGTGCTTCGGCAGCTTCTCGCCATCCACGAAGCCGCTAATACCACTGCTGATCAATAAGCAGCCTGTGCGGTGCCGGGCGAGCAACCGTCCCAGCCGCAGTGTGTTCCTGGTGAAGAGCCTGGCCACGCGCCAAAGTGAAGCCGAGGCTCAGCAGCAGCACCCACCGACGGCGCAGGCAGCGAATGATATCAGGAGCTTCCCTATCACCGGGTTTGAGTGCGGCGCTTGGTCGCCCGAGACGAGGGATAACAGTTCGGTGTTCAACAGGCGATATAAACGGGTGTGCAAAGGGGTCTTGCATTTTCGGCCGCGCTCTGTGCTGATCGATCTCGACTATAAGTGCGAACTCGCGGAATCCGATCCCGGCTGTGAGAGCAAATTCACGGAATTCGATCTCGACTATGAGCCCGACTATGAGGCCGAATTCGCGATGTTCGATGAGTTTTCCGAGGTGATAAAGTATGCGCTGCTCGTGCGCTATGAGTCTGTCGCCAGGATCGTGACCGACTCGAGAGATGAGATCTTCTTCACTCTGTTGTATGCCCCGAGGATGTACCTCAAAAAGACAATCGATGATGGAATGAATGAGTATCGGACCCGTGAGAGGATAGGTGGCATCGATAGAGAGCATATGGGCTATTCGGGGTTCTCGCTTGTGTACAAAATCAAACTCCTCAATGCGTCAGACCACATAAGCGTCCAACGGCTCGGAACGAAGGCTGGTATCCCGCCGATCAGTCCCCAGCGAATCCTGACGCTCCCGGCGAAACTGGACTTCATTACCGCCTTCACTAGTGTCATCAGCGCGCTGCAAGACGAGCGCGCGATACCCTACCGCCCCGCGTTCCAACTCAATGCTCTCATATCCAATGGCATCCTCCCGCCGGAATGTGTGCTGCAGCTCCTTCCGCGGGTACGCGAGCTGGTCACGGACGTGGGGGACCGTGTCGCCGGAGAGATATTGAAGGCATTTGTCATGGAGGATTTCGATCTCTTCGGAAATGCGGATGAGTCTTCGCTGCTGCAGATTCTGGAGATGAGGATCGAGAAGATGTCGGTGCTCACATTACAGGAACTCGAGGACCAGGACATGAAGTACAAGGATATGGCGTACATTCATCGGGTTATGATTACCCCCACCGGCGTGTTCCTCTACGGACCAAGATGGTATGGCGAAGCTTCCGTTATGGTCACAGGCGGCCTGTAATCATCGCTGATAACCACCACGTAAGCAGGGATGCATCCAACCGTGTCCTCCGCGAATACAAAGACTACCGAGATTACTTCTTGCGCGTCTCCTTCTGCGAGGAGAACGGCGAGCAGTTCCAGCACGAGGCACGTGTGACTTCCGACCAGATCCTGACGGACCAGTTCCTTGCACGCCTCGACCCTGCTCGGGGTGGGTGCATTGTCATCGCTGGCCGCAGCTTCGAGTTCCTTGGGTTTTCCAATTCCTCGCTCAAAGCGCAGACATGCTGGTTCATGGCGCCGTTTCACCATCCGTACGTAGGCGTGATTAACTCCAAGAAGTGTATCGAGCGCATTGGAAACTTCGACAGTATCAGGCAGCCCGGACGGTATGCTGCGAGAGTGGGACAAGCGTTTAGCGACACTATCGGCTCGGCACTCGTGGAAGCGGACCAAGTAGTGCTTCTCGCGGATATCAAGAGAAAGGATTCAGATGATATATGCAGGAATTTCAGTGATGGTGTGGGTAAGATATCGTGGGACTTGGTTAAGCGCATCTGGGAGACCTCGGAGCAGCTCCGAGAAGCGAAGCCGACTGTATTTCAGATCCGGTTTGCCGGAGCAAAGGGGATGGTGAGTGAGTTCGATGACGAAACTGCAGTCAGAGTCCCAGTTAACCTGTGTGCGGATAGATTGCCTTGGATCCTACTCTCAATGGCGACGAGCTCTGCCTCAGGGAATCAATGGTGAAGTTCGAAGGTTCCGAAAACAAGACTATCGAGATATGTTCTTGGGCGTCACAACACCCGTTATTTCTGAACCGGCCGTTGATCAAAGTTCTCGAAGACCGTCAGGTACATACATCCAAATCTCCGCCTTGCTCGATCCCTAGTGCTGAACCTTCATAGGTCAGCCCCGAGACCTTCATGTCACTCCAAAATGATGCTCTGCAGTATCTACAGGATTCCTCCAAGAACGCTCTGCTAGCCGCCAACTTCTTCCGGCGGCGGGGAATAAGCTCCCCGTCGCTCAAGCTGCCGTGGATGTTCGAGTGCCTCCACAACCTTGGGGTGGATTTCCGGGACGATCCTTTCCTTGTCCGTACGGTGGAACTGAGCCTGCTGATCGATCTGCGGGATATCAAATACAAGGGACGTATTCCGGTGCCGGAAGGGGTGACCCTAGTGGGAGTTATGGATGAGACCAAATCCCTCGAGGAGGGAGAAATCTACATCAACATGGACAACTCTGAGGATTTCGAGGGGAGGGTGATGATTACGAGGAGCCCGGTGCATCATCCAGGTGATTGACTGACTGCCCCCCCCCCCAAGTACCCCGGCTTTGATACGAACAAAGAACTGACCCATCGTATGTAGGCGACGTCCAATGCGCAAATTCAGTTCGTGTCCCTTCCGGTTCCCCTCTCCGGCT
>Ga0307512_10006357_pt1 | contig 11978 bp, 14 predicted proteins | sample 14_EM_MG_FD_200267 | JGI IMG/M metagenome (GOLD analysis project Ga0307512, IMG submission 200267) | Populus trichocarpa ectomycorrhiza microbial communities from riparian zone in the Pacific Northwest, United States - 14_EM | ecosystem: Host-associated > Plants > Roots > Unclassified | place... | reverse complement strand
GGTTACATTTTACCACTTGACACCAAGTCCGACAACCTCGCTCTCCACAGCACGATACTGTGTCCGAAAATATGCGCGCCGCCGCGCCTCCGCAGCTTCATCCGTTCTTGCCGTCCAAAAATCATGCCCTGGCCCTGGCGGCGTTGTCCCGTCTGCGCACCCTGCTGCTTTCTCCAATTCCAATTCCAATTCCACAGGCGCGCAGAGCTCTCGAAGCGCGCGCTCGACCAGCGCCTCGACGTCATCATCCCGATCTGCGCTGCTCCGGTCCGCCAAACCCTGGGGGTGGGTGTGTGTGAGAGAGGGAGAGCGAGAGGTGATGATGCCTTCTCGTCCTTCGGCTCCGTGGGTCCCATGTTCAGATTCAGCTGACGTGCCGCCCATGATGCCCTCCTCGCTTAAGCCACTCCGGATCTTGGGTGATGCCGGAGGTGTAGGTAACGATGCATGCCCGAGCCCTAGCCCGAGCTCGAGCGCGGGCGCCGGTCCGCCTCCCCAATAGGCACGCTCCACCTCACGTGTCCACGCACGGGAGCTCCAAGGCGCCTCACGATCGGCCGAGGAAGCCGTGGTCGTCCCTATCTTGCTCGTGGTATTGTTGTTTTTGCCCTCTTGACCAGTACCACCCCCAGTGCCTACAATGCCGTCTGCAGCCCAATCGCGCGCGAAACCCTCCGCATCGTTCGTGCCCGTGCTGCTCGCCGCCTTTCTTTCGGGCGGGCGCAGCTGCCCGCCCCCGCCGACGCAACCTCCAGGACATGCCATCACCTCGACATAGTCGTAGGCCGCACCTGCACCTGCGCCATTCGCAGTCCTGTTGGCGGCGCCACCGCGCAAACCACCTGCTAGGCGCCCCGCAGCACCACGTCCGACCTGCACCCCTGCGGCGCGCCCGACTCGCCGGACGACGTTCTGTAGGTTCCGGAAACCGTAGCACGTCGCGCCGCGGAAGACGGGAGGGCCGCCTGAGGACGTGTCGCGCAGCGTGTATTCGACGTAGTCGGCGCTGCGGACCGTCTTTGACTCTAGCGTGAGCGGATGTGGGTGGGACCGGGCGACGGCAAGCATGAGCGAGTAAAGGTACGAGCCAGAGGATGATCCTGCGGGATTAAGGAGATCTGGGAGGACAGGAGTGGCAGATGCGGAGGAGGGCGATGGAGAGATGTCTTCGTCAGGGACGGGCAGGGAGAGGTCGACGCCATGTTCCTGGGCGAGTAACAATAGCTCGCCTGTGGTCAAGACGCAGTCGACATCGCGCGTGGCATACTGCGCGTTATAAAAATCCGAGCGCGACGCCTCCAGCTTTTTGTCGTAGCACGGCATCACAGTGACATGATACACCTCATCCGGGCTATGTGACCCCAGAGACAGCACATCCTTTCTGTCAACAAAAGAACAGGGTGAGGAAAGCGGAGAGGAGCGTACTGCTTATCCCAATAGTGTGGGCCCAGCCACTCCTTGACGAGCGTGCCCATCACCTGCTGTGGACTCTTTGTAGCCGCTATGAACGGTAGCATTTCACCGTGCGTTTTCTCGGCGTAGCACACCCAGCCAGGACAGGCACTCGAGAGCATTGGCAATCCACCGCCAGCTGCTGCCCTCTCCTTCCGCTCGAAAAACTCGCGCGCATGCTCGCGGAGCGCGACCTCCCGCGTAAAAGTCGTATCAAATACATGAGCAAAACCAAGCGTGCGCGCCGCGAATGCCCGCACGCGGCTTAGCATGCGCCCGAGGGGGACGGGCGTCGTGCCGGAGGGAGAAGCGGGACAGAGCGCGGCGGCGAGGGAAGCGAGGGATTGGGGGGCGATGGACAGCACGGGAACGCGATACCCCGGCGAGCCAGGACTGGGGTTACCCCTGAGGACGGTGAGGACCTCGGTGTGAGATTGGAGGGTGATCAGGACGGATTCGGCGGAAGTGATGCAACCACTGCATGAAAATTTTTACAGTGTGAGCCCCGTCCGCGAGTTGGTGTGGTGTGAGGAAAAGGGGACGTTACCTGCACGCCAGACAATCGTTCAGACTTATTTCGGCGGTTTGGAGTTTCTGCGTGCTGCTGCTGCTTCCGCTCGAGCCTGCACCCTGTCCTACCTCGTAGTAGGCACCACTGGCGTCGATTCGAATCTCGGTCTGCATGATTGCAGAGTAATAAGTGCGCAAGAGGATTGTAGGGACGATGAACAATGAACACATACTGCAGCATCCCCGGGTGCGCGGGCTGTCGGTGCGTTAGTGTGCTCGACGGGTTTGATGCAAGCTTGAGAAGGAGTGATGTAGTCGTTCAAATCTGTGAGGGTCTGTAAATGTAAGGGCAAGTCAACGGAGCTAGGGGACGTAGATGACCGAGACAAGCTCACCAGGGCACCGGAGAATGTCATCACGGAGGATGAGGACAAGGAGGAATGTGGAAGTCCATCTAATCGATGTCGTCGCGCTGTCCCTGTCTGAGTCACCCTCAGTGCCTCACCGGGCCTCACAGGCCTCACCCTCTGACTCTCACCCCCGCGGCCCGTCTCATACATTCAGCGATGCATCCAACTACATTTGTCCTTTCTGTTGACTCGTAAAATATCCCAGGATCTGACGTGGCGCACCCACCCAGCGAAACCAGGCAGTACTGGTACGGCCTGGAGAGCTTCCACCCCCTCTCATTCAGCATCCAGAGTCCATAAATCACAAGGAGTGTCAGGCGACCCACGGACGCATGTATGCGCTCTCTGGAAGGTTGCATGCCACATCGCTGGCTCGCGCTCGCCCCATTCTATGGCGATGATCACCCCACCACTCGCCGTCTTTCTCATCGTCCTGCACGGCGATTAGGACATCTCTGTTCGATCCACCTTTTTTTTCTCTTTAGTCCAGACTACATTGCATTTCACATGCGTGGAAGCACTTCTGGAGTTGCGCCTGAGACATCATAGTGTTCATTCCGTAAATTTCTAAGGACAGCGTGACAGGTTTAAAGATGGGGTACAGTATCCACTGTTGCGTCGTCAAGTCACCCGTCTCGTTGGTTTCGTTAAGTTTTGTTCAGCGTACCATCGTCATCCTTAAACTCAACGTCTATGGCATATCACGGCTCCAAACTAATGGTTGCCTGCTGGTCGTTCCTGAGCTGGGACAGATACCGTATTTTGGACGCAAACATTGAGCAAGGATGATGTGGGTTCGTCGTAACCTTCATGCCCGGGCCAATAATTGACATTTGCAATGGCATCCTCCTGGCGCCCCCCGGTCGCGTCGCACTTCCCATCAGACAACTCGGGCCCACTGTTCTCCCCGAGGTAAGATGGGGGGCGAGCAAGCGTCCGTTGGAACTTGTGGCTCATAATCACGCACACATCACACCTTTTCTTGATCTCGATCACTAATTGCACGGTATTCGCTCCATGGGAGGTCTCTCGTAGTACACCAGTGCTCTGCATGTATATAAACTGGCTGGGGATTGCCTGCTCGAAGAAGCCATAGTTTCCCCCTCGCGTTTCCTCTTCACTTTGCGTGCCATCGCCTAAGCTCTTTTCTCTCTCGTCTTGGAACCTCGACGACGTTGATTCTGAGCCGCCGCGCCTATCAGCTCCGATTTTCGCGATGATCGACTTCCTCCTCTCGTCTCATCTCGCCTCAAGTCTAACGACCGCTTATCGTCCTTGGACATCTTTCCCCTTTCGTCTTTCATCGCTTGGCTCTCCCGTTCTTGGAACAGCTGCTCCACCCTTCTCTCACATCCTCCGAGACTCTGGTCTGCCCACGTTTCTCACGCGCGTGACTCACATCTCGTTTCACTGCGGTGACCAACCGACCAAGCTCACTACTTTCCTTTGGTCTGTGCGAACCCCTTTTTTCATCTATAGCACGGCCCTTGTATGAACGTACAAGGACAGATGTAATCACTTGCTTGTGCGTGCCGTGATTGTAGTCAATAAAATCGACCGCAACTGAAGGTATTGTGCATACTTACGACGCATCCGAGCTTGGAAGATGACGAACGTGCGTCGGGTTCGTCAAGCTCGCATGACTACGTCCCCGGACATGCTGACCGGGGATGACTGTAGATGAATATCTGATCCAGGGTACAAAACAAACAGTATAAGAAGCTACTAGTGATGCTTGCGACACTGATTCTCTAGCTGTTGCTATCCTTTTCCTTCTCTAGTGGGTACTGGTTACCGCCCATCGTCGTTCTTTTCTACGCAGCCCGAGCCCTCTTGCTCATATCTCAACAACTTTTACGACATTGGAATAATGCGCGCCTCTACTGCTGTTGCTATTTTCAGTCTCGCCACTGGCGTGGCTCCGTCTTTCGCGCTCGCGCTCCCTGCTATCAAGTACGCCTCTCTCTTCTGTTGCATCTGCGATGTTCAAGTTTTACCCCCCTTTGCAGATCCGGGCGCGCCGCCCCGAAGGCTGTGAGGCCTCTGCCAGTGCCCCCAATCGTCAAGAAGCCTCTGCCCCCAATCCCTGCGATGCCTGACATGCGTCTAGAGCCTTTGAGGCGTCCGCCTAGCCCTGAGGTGCCTGAACCTGAACCTGCCAAACCCAAACCGTTGGATCCCGTACCAAAGGCTGCATTTCAAGAAATGTTCAAGTCCGCCACCAACACAGCCATAGCCACGGGTATCATCGCTGGCAGCAACGCAATCGAACTCCAGTAGGCTATCTTTTTTTCTGCCTAGGTGATGATTCGAATGTTCATACCTCTGCCCCCGTCCCAGATCGCGCCGCGAGTTGCTCGAGCGCTTTGATGAGCAAATCAAGCTCGCTGCTCGTGCGTACGTGCGGGAACTGCTCACGACACCTATGGACGATTTAGATTGATACATATTTCGAGACACCGGGGCTTTTCTGGAGTTGTTCACGATATCTGTCGCTGTAAATTTCGTATTTGATCGATAAAGAACGGCGACGACGCTTGGAGCATCAAACCATAAAAGTTACCGTTGTAAGGTGAAGTATGCCGTTGCATGCGGAAAGCACTCAGATATGGGGGGTATTGGTGGCCAACTCGATCGCTGCAAGAACCACATCTCCTCCTTGTCAAAGTCACCTCGCGTTTGTCAGCTGTGCATATTGGCGCCACCTCGCATCATTAATATTGCTTAAGTTTTCCACTCGTCCCTCTCGTCTTCAAGCTTCAAGCTTCAAGTTCGAACCCCGACGTTGATTCTGGGCCGCTCTGCCTAACTTATCAGCTTCGACCTTCGCGAAGATCTTCATACTCCTCTCCTCTCATCTCACCTCAGATCCAATGACCGCTTATCGTCATCAGACTTTCTTTGTCTCATTGTTCCCTTTCATCGCTTTCATCATGTGGCTCTTCCTTTCTTGGAATAGCTACTCCTTCCACTCTCAATCCGTCTAGACTCTGGTCTGCCCACGTTACTCTTGCGCGGGACTTACAATCTCACTTCGCTGCGACAACTTTTACAAGTTGATGTCTCATGCCAGTGTGCCGAGGGAGGGTGCGATCCTGGTCATGGAAAACTAGTTTGCCAAATGTGAAGTGAGATTAAAAGTCCCGCACGCGAGTAACGTCGGCAGTAGAAAGATGTGGGCTGCTAATCCAAGAAAGGAAGTGCCGCGCGATGAAAGGAAAGGAAAGGGGACGATGCTGATAAGCGGCCGTTAGACTTGAGGTGAGATGAGACAAGAGGAGATCTTCATGAAAAAAGATGAGAGGGAAAGTGGAGAAACTTAGGCGATGGCACGCAAAGGCGACGAGAAACGTGAGGGGGACTATGTTTTAGTTAGCAGACAGACCACAAGTCGGTTTATATACACACAGAGCACTTGTATACTACGAGAGGCCGTCTGAAGTCTTCGAATCTAAGAGTAAGTATATGGATAGACCGGAAACCGAGGGAGCACAGGACACAAGTAAGGATGGAAGTGAAAACGGACAAGAGGGAGAACTGGGACTGACAGCGATGCCACAAACTGGTCAGATGTTGAATGAGTGGGGCTAGTTGGAGTTTTTCACGATACACAGTACTAGTCTTCGTATCTGATTGGGAACGGTGAGGAGATCTTGCCACTTTCGACACGTTGACATCTCGTGTACTGATGTTGAGAGTGCCGCGGCGGTCAGGTCCAATGTAATCGTTGGTCCTGTAGCCTTGTCAGTTCGAATATTTACCCGCAGCTATAGTCTTTATAATATCTAGGGCATTAGATTATTGATTCTGATAATGCCAGTGCCCAGTAGCGCACTGGTGCTGCTGGTGCCAACTCACATGACAGGACATGCCGTAACGCGCAGTCGCTGTGCTGAACCGTGAGACAACAACACGATAATCTGCTCTGCGCAACGCACAACACCGACCATCAGCAAGTCCTGTGACTGACTATCACGTCCTCGTGTCAGACATTTCACCTCCTCCCAAACCAAAGCCTGGCTCCCTTAGTGACCGCACCGCTGCCTTCGAACAGAAACCCACCTCTGCGTCCTCACCATGCTCCAAACCGGGAAACCTCTCCCAATGGAAGCCGGGTTATAACCTGTCGGTGGCTAAAGTGACCCCGATGGCGGTACAACAAAATGAGGACAGAAAGGGGCCGTATACACGAAGGGCCGGGGTCGCCCATCCTCTCCGCGATTCCAGTATGTCCGCCAGCGATACCAAGGAGAAAGGGGGATCACTCAAGGAGCTCGTGGCCACACTGCATGGCCTTGGTGCTCTCGGTGGGGGCCCCCAGCCGGGATATAAATCACGCACTGTCCACTGGAAAGGTGAGAGAACCATGGTTTATGTTGATGCCGAATTCGTCATTACACCGTATCCCTGAGTCCTTGCATATATCAAACGCGACCTCGTACGAGAAGCAGCTTGCTCTGGAACGTGCTTCCGCTCGAATTCCACAACGCGTATAGCTATACGCCATCATCGTCGTCGTTCTCGTAGCTGCCGGCCAGGTGCTGTACATGTTACTGCTGATACCAGGCACAGGAAGGGATCGCTGACGAGGGCAAGGTTCGAAGCGCCGTTCTGGATGCAACTCTTTGAAGGGGCCCCAGTTGAACGTAAGATTGGGTGTCGGCATTGCCGAGGGCCGCTTGGGGGAATGGGAGGCTGGTGCTCGTAGAGAGTGAGTATTGCGACGCCACTGACGCTGGAGGACTGGTGGATTGGGACAATGACAGCACCGCAAAGAACACAGGAAATAACACAAGCACGTTCATGGTGAAAAAAAAGGTTCTATAGGTGTCCTACGCCTGGCACGCACCGCCTAAAATTGAATGAGGCCAGTAGTTGAGATTTATAAATATAACGAATGATATGCGGGCCACAGTGCTGCGTAGTCTGGATACCAGCAGACGGACTAGCCGTTGTTGGCCGGGACTCCGAGTCGGGAGTTAGGGTCAACACAGGTGAAAGTAGGGGGACAAGATGTTAGTGGGCACAGTGAGCCTGTGTGCATTACCATCACATACGCCACCCAGTGGCCAGGGCTGAGACGGGTCAGTGACGGTAGCGGGTCATATCGATCAGGAACTCCCGTTCTCCATTCCACTATTTCCTTTTTCGCCCTAGCCTTTACATCTCCTCACCCGACCTCGCGCACGTGAGCTACGATCCAGTAAAATTTCAGTTCCCCATTCTCTCTACTCACCTCGCGTGTAAGCATACTTGTATATAATCCCCCTCACCTGGCCTTGGCCAATAGACCACCTCTGTGTTTGCGTGCTTTCGCCTCAAGCGTGACAAGCGTCTTACGCCGTCACGATTTCTCTTTGTGCGCTCTCAGACTCTCAGGATCGCGGCCCTTCTTTTATTCTTCCTTTCCTTCGAACTCACAAGCTTGGACTAACCTCCAATGTTACACTACCCCACACCCCTTTCGTAAGAACGATCACACGAGTTATCGTACCAATTCATGCCACGCCGGGGTGGCCACCAAAACGGTCGAGTCGACGACGGGGGTCGATAGCCAACCCCTCCTCGTCAGCTCTCGCGAGGACTTCCCCATCCATCCTCATCCGCATCCTCGTCGGCCGACAACGTCCTGTTCGCCAATGACGAGCAAGAGACGTCGGCCTTGGAGATGGCCCGCAGCATTGGCGAGGCAAGGCGGATCGGGCGGTGCGCTTTTCTGAGCACGTACAGGTCACAGCGCCCACGCTGCGGTCCACTTTGGAGAGCCGGGAAGCAGGTACATCATCGCGCGCATGCAGTACCATGTACATGACGACTATCCATGAGTGAGGTACCAGACTCTGGACGACGGGCGAGGTGGGGGACATTCTTTGGTGGTGACGCGGGGCCACGTCAGCCGATTGTGAGCGTGGTCACACTCTCCAGCCCATCTGTCATAGACTCATAGGGCTACTATGTCGGAGTTTTTGGCAACCGGCTGATAATCCTCGGAACCAAAGGTCGAGATCCAGAGCTGATGATGGTGATCACTTGAAGCACACCACTGCATGCCCGAGCCGGCGAGGCGTAGGGTATACAGCTCCTAGTGCCGTGTGAACCATGAGCGCAATACGTCTGCCATCTTACTTGCACGTGTCCGAGTCGTGATTGTAGTCAATGAAGGCGACCGCAACTGAAGGTATTGTGCATACTTACGACACATCCGAGCTTGGAAGATGATGAACGTGCGTCGGGTTCGTCAAACTCGGATGACTACGTCCCCGGACATGCTGCTAACCGGGGATGACTGTAGATGGATATCTGATCCAGGGTACAAAACAAACAGGATAAAAAGCTACTCGTCATACTTGACATCGATTCTCTAGCTGTTGCTCTCCCTTTCCTTCTCTAATAGGTACTGGTTACCGCCCATCGTCATTCTTTTCTTCGCAGCCCTCTTGCTCATATCTCAAAGACTTTCACGACATTTTGAAATAATGCGTGCCTCTACTATTGTTACCATTTTAAGTCTCGCCGCTAGCATCGCTCCGTCTGTCGCGCTCCCGCTCCCTGCTATCAAGTACGCCTCTCTTCTGTTGCATCCACGATGTCCAAGTTTTACCCTTCTTTGCAGATCTCGGAGCAGCACACCGAAGAAGCCAACCACCCCCGAGTCGAAGCCCCCAACCCCTGAGCCTCAGAGCTCAACCTCTGCCCCTGGGAGGCATGTCTCTTTCGCTGACCATCCTGCCTCTCCCGGGGCGGGTCCTAGTAGGCATACCTCGGGCGATTACTCCCTTTCTCAGACACTTAATTCCCCGCACGGTTCTGATTTCCGGTTTTTTTCCTCGCCTCTCGGCTCGTCTTCTTCCCTGTCTTCTCCCAAGCCAGCCGGTGATCCTCCCCAAAAACCCGGTGATACTAGCCCGAAACCCGGTGATACTACACACATTGATACTGCCTCGCCATCCGGTGGTACCCCCCCGCCATCCGGTGGTACACCCCCGCCATCCGACGGTACTCCCCCTGACAAACCCAAACCGTTGGAACCCGTACCAAAGGCTGCACTTCAAGAAATGTTCAAGTCCGCCACCAACACAGCCATAGCCACGGGTATCATCGCTGGCAGCAACGCAATCGGTGAACCCAAGTAGGCTATTTTTTTTTCTTGCCTAGGTGATGATTCGAATGTTCATACCTCTGCCCACGTCCCAGATCGCGGCGCGAGTTGCTCGAGCGCCTTGATGAGCAAATCAAACTCGCTGCTCGTGCGTACGTGCGGGAACTGCTCACGACACCCGTGGACGATTTGGATTGATACATATTTCGAGACAGTGGGGCTTTCTGGAGTCGTTCACGATGTCCGTCTCGTATTTGATTGATAGAGAACGGCGACAACGAGAGTTGAGGTCACATTTTCAGTGTGCCGAGGGTGGGGAGTGCGATCCTAAGCCTGGAAAAGTAGATTGCCAAAAAGGAAGCCGACGTTTTGAACAGGGCCTCTTGTTCAGAAACAACATCGGCCTCGCGCTTAGTACTTCCACGGGACCGGGACCTGTACGCCATGCCCATCATCACTGGCATCGTCGGCCGTTTCTATTTTGCGCAATACGATGCCAGAGCGCTATTTTTATGTTTTGCAAGTAACTTTGTACGACCCCATCATTATCACTTGCCGGATTCAAGGACAGGAATCTGGTACATTAGTGGTGATCGCCCATTACTTGGTGGCTTCTTCCCAGTGTTATGAGGATTTGAGTATGAACATTTCCTTCTTCCCCGCTCGTGGTTCAATTTGTTGCTTTTCTTCAAACAACATTAGTGAATTTGTACCTACTGTATCTCTAAGTCGTCCACCGTTATACCTCCTTAAAAAAAGGGTATTGTCCGTAAATTAAGCAAAAAATAGCAATGCCAGTGGTCGGCCCATTGCCTACCAAATTAAAACACAAAGTACAGAGCAAGCAGTAACAAACGGTCCGGCCAAGGACGTCAGTGAGCGTCCATGGGCGGATTCTTGATTCGAGAGCCTTGAAGGTCCGATGGCGAGGTATGCGAACGGTTTGAAGCTGCGGAAGTACAGGTGCATGGGACTTGAGGGGGCCCGGCTTTCGTCACTTCCTGCAAGAAAGGATAAATACTCAACCATACTTGATCGGAAACATACTCACGAGAAATGCAAGCCACCAGCCGTGATCACATCGCTGCTACGGAAATGTCGTCGTGTTCTAGAACCTGAACATCGTTGAAACTACCAGAAGGTACGGTGGTAACGTCTGTCGGGCTGTTTAATCTGACCGGCATGGTGACGCGGTTCCACCTGCGAACAGGGGTCAACAGCCATAAATGAAGAAAGTATATAGATCGCGCACTGTCCACTGGAAAGGTGAAGGAACCACGGTTATGCTAATGCCGAATTCGTCATCACACTGTATCCCTGAGTCCTTGCAGATGTCGTCATCCCTGGGAACATGGGCGTATACTTTGCGCACACCACGTGAGGACCACCAAACCAACGCCCAGCTATGAAACCGACTCACCCTCCCCTGCACCGTTCGTCCTCCACATGACGCGCGAGCTGAAGCAATTCGTCCCGGTTGTCGTTGTCTGATTGCCACCCGAGCAGTTATTCGGATCGGGTCCCCCACGCAGGCCCGACAGCTTCCCGCCTTTGACCCAGTCAAATCCAAAATCAAACGCGACTTCGTACGAGAGCAGCGTGCTCTGGAAACGCGCTTCCGCTCGAATTCCACAACGCGTATAGCTCCGCGCCACCGTCGTCGTCGTTCTCGTAGCTGCCGGGCAGGTATTGTACCTGTAGTACGGGGCCAGACGTGTTGCGGCTGCTGCTAGTACCAGGTGCGGTAAATTTGGGAAGGGGTCGTTGTCGAAGGCGAGGTTGGAAGCGCCGTTCTGGATGCGATTCTTGGAGAGGCCCCAGATGGACGTGATGAGAGACTGAGTGTCGGCATTGCTGAGGGTCGGTTGCGGGAATGGGAGGCTGGTGCTCGTATAGAGTGAGTATTGCGACGCCACTGACGCTGTAGGAGTGATGACAACTGAATGACTGCACTGCAAAGAAACACAGGTAAAAATAACGCAAGCACGTTCATGGTCGTAAAGATCTATCAATATAACGGATGGCGTACGCTATAGCCTCGGAATCGAGTCCCCGATTAGGAACTCCTTTATCTCCTTTTGCTTTACCGTCGAACGTTGCTGCTTCCCCCTCACCCTCGTTGTCTACGCGCCTGATGCCGTGCACGTAGATACGATCCAGTAACATTTCTCCGCTTTCGGTTCCCCTTTCTCTCTCCCCCTCTACTCGCCTCACATGTAGCATACTTGTATATAAGTAGGCAATCATAGGCCATCTCTGTGTTTGCGTGCTTTCGCCTCAAGCGTCTCACGCCGTCACGATTTCTCTTTGTGCGCTCTCGGACTCTCGCCGCCGGTTACAGACAACTACCACCACGCTTACGCGAACTCATCGATCTATCGCCCTAAGATTGTTTCACATCGATGAGTTCCCAGGGTATACACAGGCAATTGAAAGAGATATAAGAAACCATTAGTATCCCTAGTTGGACGGTGGAGCAGCGGTTTATTAGTTTGACAAATGTTCGC
>Ga0307512_10006356_pt1 | contig 11979 bp, 15 predicted proteins | sample 14_EM_MG_FD_200267 | JGI IMG/M metagenome (GOLD analysis project Ga0307512, IMG submission 200267) | Populus trichocarpa ectomycorrhiza microbial communities from riparian zone in the Pacific Northwest, United States - 14_EM | ecosystem: Host-associated > Plants > Roots > Unclassified | place... | reverse complement strand
GATTACAACCAACCTCATCGCGGTTCTACATTAAGATCACACATATCATCGTGATGACGTCACGGATGATACTTTCGTTAAAGCTGTAGGCGCGCAGCAAAACGACTGGATCCTTGGAGAATCACCTGCGAATGCCAAAAGTCTCTAGACCTTAAAGTTTTTCCGATCTCGGAAGGGCACGAACGGGAAGGAAGATGATATGTTGCTAGACACATGCCCTGGGTCGTAGGTCGTGGTCCGTGGTCGCATCTCGGATGTTTTCTTTGTGTGCAATTCGCCAGGGGCGGATAGATATTAGCCGCAGGACACGGACGTCGTTACATTGCGACTCGGAGGGGCCATGTGCAGATCACATCAGACGACGGTTGTCCAGTACTCAGTGATAGAAGATGCGCCGATCTCCTATTGATTTGTCCACCATGATTGTCCCAGTTTAGTTTGGCGTTTGTAGCTCTATCGGCGAGCTTTTTTTCAGTTCGGCGAACACTTCCTTCGACGTCTTCTGGTTGATGGGGGCACGCCTGGCGTCTACCTGTTGACGATGGGCGGGAGCATGTCCTACGGCGAGATACTCATCCCGGCTCGGAAGGTTTGGTACTTTCCAAAATAGACTTTGCGACTTAATTTAAGCCTACAAGGAGCTCCTCTCAGCACAGATGAATTTGTTACATGATAAAATTTAGGTTACAACGAGACAACGGAGAACTACCCATTGCGTTTTTATCACCGCCTCTCTTTTGGACGGATTCGCGAATGTGAGGTAGGCGGTCCCCCTGAGAGAAGCAGACCAGAAGCATTCGCGAGAACATTTGATATGAAACTTCTCGACGTGGACGACAAGGTGCTTCCATGCAGAACTGCGATCTGTCTGCAGCAGTCCGCAGCGATCCCACGAATTTCCCAGCCGCGGCTACCTTTTTGCCAGTAAACGCCAAGTATATGCGCTTTTCACGACCCTTCTTGTTCCAACATATCTCAGGTATAGCCAACAAGATGACGGAAATCACAGTCATAGAATGGGCAATTACTTCTGCAGGCCGTTTTCCCTCATCACATCGGACAGCGCTAGTGTCGTCACAGGCACGAAAGGTAGGGTAGTCAACCGAGCCGGAGGTTTTCCTCCTGTCATTGTTGGAGGGACATCGGAATAAGGGAGAAACTCACGGGTGAGAGGAATTCCCAAATAGACCATTTCGAGGAGTGTGGTGAGGAAGACGTTGTTGTTCGTAGTTTTGGGCGTAAATATTGTCTATCGTAAGGCTGATCTGGTAGTGAAAGTCAATGAACCGGGAAGGGAGGTGAGATAGGTGATAACAATGAGAGTTAGTATCCCAGCCATCCTGGGGCGGTTTGTAGACTGACAGGCGAAGCGTTATCCCCTTCGAGCGGTACGACATGTTCCACGGGTATCCCCAGCTGGCTAGTTGCAACCAAAAGAAACACCAGGCCGTGGGGTAGCACGGAGTTCGGAAACCACGGTTGAAAAGGTGGAAACTCACGCTCTCAGGCGTCTCCTTGACCACACCGGAGCTATGTTATCGGTTGGTGAAAGCATGGTGTCCCTCGGGGGACAAAACGACCGCTTGTACCTCCCCCTGAATGCGCCGGGTAGGTTGTGGGAGAGAACGATGCGATCACCACGGTGTGGAGCAAAACATACCCTGTGAGTGCGTTAGCGGAGATGAAGCGTGCTTTACGCTCATACTTACGCACTTCCCCTGAAGCCACAGAATTGTATATGTTCCGCGGAAGACTCACCACGGTAGTAGAAGGCGATTGCGCACATTTCACTGCTCTGGATGTCCGATCGAACAGGGATCGTCACAACCTTGACGAATGCGGCTTTGAAGCACAGCGAGCCACTCTTATCCATGAATCCCCTTCCTCAGGATGACCTTTATCCGAGCGATAGTGGGATTGGTGAGTTCGATGCCTGCAAGTCACAGCCAAGATAGGCAAACAGGAGAGTTCTTGGGAAAATTCAACGCCTGGTAGCCTCATGTATATATAACCAATATCATCAATCTCGTTTTTCATAGCTGGAAGAAGCGTACGCTCAAGTGTTTTCACTTGTCTGTGAGAAGGATGGCTTATATTCTCGACTCCCAACACAATCACGCCTGTCGTACCTAACCAGACCTCATCGAGGACCACCAGTCCTCCCCCCTTTCTTCATCCTCTACGCGTGCCTTCGAGCACTCAGGAAGCCTTACTACCCTAATACTCTCCAGTACCACCTCGTCACACAACAACACAACCGAGGGTCAAACGTGTGCGATGATATCCTCCGTCGCCCAAGGCAAGAAACCCGCGACGTCGGCCTCAACAACGACGCCAAATCCTCTCCGCAAGACTTCCGCTTCTCACCCACAAGCCAGCGTAGCAACGACCAAACCGGCCTCAGGGCGTACGGACCACCAGCCAACTCGCCAACAACAGAAACGGGTCTTGCCCTCCCGGTCAAGGCGGGGTGGGCCCGGACTTGGCAGTGCCGATGTCGACGCTATCATCTTGGACGCTCAAAAACGAAAATGTGAGCTTTTATCCACAAAAACCATCTGTATTCGGATCCGTTCTGCGGTTCCGTTTCGGGCTGAGACGGAATGAGTGATCACCATCGCCCCGCCGAGTACACGCGTTTTGTCTGCGACCTCGCGTCTGGTGTACTCTCCCATCTGCAGAGTTGATTTTCCCGTGACTAATTATATGCGCTCTGTTATCACTCTCCCACAGATGATCAAGACCCTCTCGTCTCCTCAAACGTCGCCCTCATCCTGACGACTAACGCAAGGTTTCTCCCCTCCCCGAAATCCACCTCAGCCGCAGCCGTCGCTTCATCTTCAGCCATAACCCTCGATGATACAACAGATGCTACACGGGACACATTGCTTATCGAGAACAAGGGCTACGAGCGCTACTTCGACCGACCAGAGGTCACGGCCGCCTACAAGAAACAACGACTCATAGAGACCCCCGAGTTCTCGCAGTTGTCTGAGGACGCAATCGTTGGGAGTAGGTTCAGGCCCCGGGCCGGGTTTGAGGAGGTACGTTTACATGTCCTACGCATTTCCATCGCGCCTATTGACGGAGTCCTTTTCGAATCCAGAACCTAGCCGATACTTCGGATGCGACCTACGAAAAACGACATCGTAAATACGAAACGTTTGAGAAGCGTCAGAGATTACGAGAAAAGGAGAAACTCAAGCACGAACAATACAAGCTCAAGGAGCGTATCGAGCAATTACGCGGTATGGACGGCTCTGCTTTCCTCTCACTACCCGCCTCCTTGTTCCGTCCTCCTGGTACTTCGACTTCGCAGGAGGGCGACGGGTCTGCTAATGGACCCATCGTCGTCGATGGTGACAACGATACGGGGTTGTATGACCTACCTGGGGTCCACGTAAACGGCGCGGCGTTACACAACGAGGGCGAACGACGGAGGAAAGAGATCCTCGAAACTGCCGCAGGGCTTGAGGAACGTTATCGGGTCCTGTTACCCCCTGATAAGGTGGTTAAAGAGCTTACCAGTGCAAGCGCTGCAGGTAGTAGGCGTCCGAGCGCATCTGTGGAGCCGGAGGCGGCGGGGGAGGAAGAGATCGTATTACCACCTCAACAACCACAGCAAAAAATAAAACTAAGGATCAAGTTCCCACCGCAGGGCTCCCCGGTTGCGAACGGAAACGGGATCGGCGTAATCCCAGGATCCGTCCCAGCCCAACCTCAGGCCCAGGCCCAAGCTCAGATGCCGAAGTCCGACTATCCTCCGAGACGAGCGAGCACACGAAGTGCTGGTGCGGTACCTACGACGCCTGTTCATCCAGCCACAAGGCCGAAGACACGATCGTCGATCACCGGCTCACCCTCCGTTACGGATTTAGAGAGCCCGCGGCCCAACAAGCGACGACGAGGAGCTCAGGCTCAGGAAGCGGATGACGAGGATTTTGTTGACCATGATGCCGGGGAGGAGGTAGAATTACCTAGCCCTGGCCCGGTGACCGCCCCTCATAAACCCCATTCTAAACCTCACCATCCCCACCATGCACACAATCAACCCATGGGCCTCCTCATGGCTACCGCTCTGCGCTCTTCATCATTAACTTCTCATCGGAAGACCCAACGCACACAACGACATCTCACCGCTTTCGGGTTGAAGATCCACCCTGAGATCGAGGAGATTCGGGATTTCGAGATACCGTATTGGTTGAAGGAGGAAAGATTGGAGATGCTCATGAGCCAGGAGCCGGATGGAGAGTTCGGACAGTTCGGAGGGGCTGGAGGATTCGCGGAGAGCGTTAATGGACACGAGAATTCGGTTAGGGCTAGCGCGAGTGAGTTTGGAGGTGGGAGCATTGCTGGAGGTGGGAGCGTTGTGGGTGGAGGCGAAGTAGTCGAGGGAGGGGGTGGCCACGGATCTCAGTACGGTTTTGGGTCGTTGGATGTTAATGTGGGGAGCTTGGTTGGGATTAGTGCCAGTCAACCCTCAGAAATCATTTCGACCTCGGAACCTGCTGAGATGGAGATGTTGTAGCTTCCAGCTTGTTCTTCGTTTCAGGATACGGGTCCATGATTTTTAGGGTTCCCAGTATTCAATTATTCGTTTCACCAGCACCACCACCACCCCGCTTGTCTTGGGGTCTGGCAGTTTTTCATTTCATCTCAATCGGTGTCAGGAGCACATTAAATCTATATTATTCCAAGGGAGTGTGGGTATTGAGTATCCGTACGACCGACCCTCCAAATAGACCCCCTCTCGTTCCTCCGACCAGACACTCAAGCCGTTGGTCGAGAGTCCTCTGATTTATTAACCATCCCTCGAATGATCCCCAGAGCAGTATTCCTCTTGTCAAGTCCCAGATCCCTCCTTCGTCCCATCGTACTCTTGGCATACACTATGGGGCTGCCCTGGCTGGTTACCAAAGAACCAGAGACTAAGTTCGAGTAGTCACCGCCGTACTGCTCCAAAGCGAGTTGCACGCGACTAGAGGCATTATCGGTGGTGGTGGATTTCGTACTTGTTGACGAAGGCGAGGTGGAGAGAGATGGAGATGCACCAAATAGAGACGTGAAATCTGCCGATTTGAGGTCGACGCGAAGGGGTGCGGGAGAGGGTTTGAGAGTCGGGTGGGATGTAGCTTGCCCTGTAGAAAAGTCAGACTCGACGGTCTTGGGTGCCTGCCTCGACCGAGGATTCCGAGTCAGATCGTTCTTTGATCGTGTAGCGTTCTTGCCCGCGTTGTCTGAGGCCCTCGTCCGTGTTTGGAGTTTCCTATCGTTCCTTTGGGGACCAGACTTCGGATTCGCGTTCCAATTCGCGTTTTTGTTGGGGCCAGGGCTAGGCTTGCTAACAGCCATACGACGGAGCTTGAACGCGAGTCCAGTAGACTCAAACTCGTCGTCTCCCAACCAAGAGAGGCCGGGATTAAAAGACCGGGATTGTGAAGGGTAGAGCGTCGTAGGAGATTGACCAGCCTTGTACTTGTTCAGGCGATTGGCATATCTCTTGATGCTGTCCCCATTATTGAGAGTTGTAGGGTCTGAGGCGGTGGCGTCGGTCGTTCCAGACGTTTTGGTGCTGGTTTCCGCGTGCTCCGACACATTATTTTTCGGCGGGAGCCCGGCTACGAACAAATAAAGGTCGTGTGTCAGTTCCGAAGGTCAATGGAGATGTGCGCTTTGTTTCCGAACGTACGAATCTCAACGCCGCCGAACGAATTGGCCTTCCCAATCTTGACCTTTGAAATGCCATAGAATAGCCTAACCGTGGCACGGGAAGGCTTTTGGACGACCGAAACGGGACGTCGGAAGGAGGTCGTGTACATCGTCGTTGTTGATCAAAACAGTCCAAGTCTCGCTTCCTTCCGCTTCCAGTTGTCAACGTCATCAACACCCGCAGCCGCCGACAAGGCAGAACGAAAAGACGAAAAACACGACCGACGACGTAGAAGCTCGAAGATGGGGAAACTACTCGGTCGACTCTTCGTCTGCTTTACGATTCTTTTGATTTCTTTCAACGGATACTCGTCTCAGATATTTATTATTTGGCCATGGTATGGCAGAGAGGTCTCGGTTGACCTCCTGAAGCTTATCATACCATTCAAGTACGTCTGTTCCGTATCACCGACCCGCATAAAATCGTGGTCTGAACCGGCTTGCAGCTTTCTTCTGATGATGCTGTGGTGGAATTACTACTTATGCATCGTAACCGATCCCGGTCGAGTGCCTCCGCAGTGGGTACATACCAACATCATCCAAGATTTTTTTCGGCTGGAGTAACTTTCGCTCAACCTCGACGTTATCGCAGGAACCTGATGTTTCGGATAAACAAGGGTTTGAAGTCAACCGGCTGGGGAAACCCCGATACTGCCGGAACTGCAAGCGGTATAAACCACCAAGATCACACCACTGTAAGGACTGCAAGACGTGCGTCTCCTGTCTACCCAATTCACCCTGCTGTATGCGCTAAATACAATCCAGATGCATTCTCCGCATGGGTAAACCACTCGCGTTAGCTCCTCGCCTCAACCCCGTCTCACCTAGAGAACGTCATAGATCACCACTGTCCGTGGGTGAACAACTGCCTGGGTCAATACAACTACGGCCACTTCATCCGTTTCTTGTTCTACGTCGACCTTACATGCAGTTATCACGTCTTTATGATAACATACCGAGCTCTGACCTCCACTAAGCATGGCTTCTGGGTAAGTCCAACAGCATGTCAGAGTTCCAACATCATGACGTTTTCTGGTCCGTAGATCGAGCCGGACCCCATAGAGCTGGTTTTCCTCATTATGAACTACGTTACCTGCATCCCAGTATTACTCGCTGTTGGAGCATTCAGGTACTGATTGGTTTGTCGTGGTCTTCTGAACCGTTCGTTAACCTGTGCACAGCTTGTACCATTTATATTGCCTGCTAGGGAACTCGACAACCATCGAAGGGTGGGAGAAAGATAAAGTCGCCACACTCGTAAGACGCGGCGAGATTCGAGAGGTGATTTCCTTCGATACTTTTGGCACCTGAGGGTTGACGTATGGTTTCCACAGGTCAAATTTCCGTATGTGAGTTGTACCCGTCGACTTGCCTCGTTTAAAAATCTTTCCCGATGCCGGAGAGGAAACGGAAATCCGGATTGTTCGTTAATGGACTGAAACTGACCTTATCTGTTGGGTTCCGTAGAATCTTGGTAGGATGAAGAACATTAAAGCTGTACTCGGCCCGAATCCCCTCTTATGGTGCTGGCCCACCGTACCTCCGGGCGACGGTCTGAGTTTTGAGATTATTCAGGGTAACCCAGGCCTTGCTCCTTCTACCGCACTCCCCGTTCTCACGCCCACATTCTTCCAGACGGGGAGTATAGCGGTCAATGGCCACCTGAAGACCCGGCTACGCGGATGGACCAAAACCACGTTTTCACCCTCCCGAAAGACCCGTGGACATACGGGAATGGATCTTTCAACCCAGACCTTCACCCTGTTTCGTCGGACCATGGGTTGAGGGGACGGCGCGGTTCACCCGCTTCGAGGCAAAGTCACACTAATCCTTATCCTGGCGAAGGCGGAGAAGTGGATGGAACTTACGCGGTTCCTCCTTACCACCCAGACTACGACGAATCGCAACACGGACACTTCTCTCAACCACCTTATGCAGATGCAGATGAAGACGAAGACGGAGACGATCGCTATTATGAGGATAGGCCACAGCATCGACGGTTCATCCGACGTGGGTCGGAAGGGTACGAAGTTCGTACCATAGATCGGGAAGAGATGATGAGGCAGTACGTCGAGTCTCAATCGCACCTTACGGCGTTCGCGAGAGCCCAGAGAAGGGCTGATCGGGGTGACGAGAGCGACAACTACGGTGTGAATGACGAAGGGGACGAGAACGAAGAGGGCGACGACAGGGCCGGGGATGAGGAAGAGATGGAGAAGGACGTTAGAGAACGGTTAGTAGAGCCGGGGCGGTACCGACCATATGTCCCCGAGCGGTGGGAGAGTGAGGATGATGAGGGCAACGAGGTGGAACGGATACCAAATGGCTTGTCGGTTCGAGGGTGATACCAGTGATATAATTGTCACCGTGGATTCTCATTGATCAACGTGTACTTGTTCATGCATCATGTCTTGTATCTCCTTTTAGGGAACTCGACACCTATAAGGCTACCCTATCCTATATGATGAAGAACAGGGTTCCTGTTGCACAGGGACAGACAGTCCAATGCTGCAGACTCGGAAGAAGCAGCACGGTCTGCTACTTTTTACGCTCTCATACCGTACACCTGTCTGTAATCCTATACACATGGTTTCATTGACATTTGCCTGGTGGCTGTCTTCAAGTCATCCAGTTTGAACACCTGCAGACATCAGAGGATGTCCGATCCGATCACCAGGGACATCCGCCAACAAGACGTTTTTGGATCTCCAAAATTATTGACCATATAAATCGAGATAAGAGACCCAGCGGGGAGACAAGACACCAGAATAGGGAGCACCGAGAGAGAGAGAAAACACAGCCTAAGAGAACATCTAAGGCCCGTCCAACAAGAAGTTTCTATCCACATAAACCTTCCATACCGCTCCTCCATTTTCGCTAATCTCCAAAACGCTCGATCCCAGCGGCACGTCCACATCCCACTCCCATCTCTTCTTGTTCTTGTTTTCTTTCCCGTTCGCGATGGTCTCTCCATCTCCATCCTCCTCTTCGTCGGATCCATCGTCCGTTTCTGTGGAGGCTGAAGTGGGGGAACAGAGGGGAACGACAGTGTTGTTTATCTTCACCGTCACGTCCTCCTCGCCTAATACGGCGTTCACAGGAGGGACTGTTGTGGTCGTCGGTGTGATAGGGGCAGGAGGGGCAGGTGCAACCTTGACTTTCTTCGGTCTCCCGACTTTTCCTTTACCCTTACCCTTCCTCTTCCCCTTGGCCCCACGCTTGGCTGGGGAAGTTTCGGCCTCGTAATCTCCATCATCCTCGTGCTCCTCCTCAGGATCCTTGTCCTCATTCATCTTCACATCCCCTTCTTCTTCCTCCTCTTGACCCCCACCCGCAGTTTCCACCTTGGAAGTAGAATTGACGGTAGAGCGCGGGGGAATATCGAACTTGACCCCACTTATCCTGAGCCCCTTCTCCTTATTCAGTAACCTCACACTCCACACTTTAACCCCTTCCCTCGCATCCAGCCCCAGTTCCCGTCCACATGCTCTCGTCGTAAGGAGCACGGTCCTGAACGTTCGTAAAGGCACAGGAACCGGGGTCTTTGTCACAGCAGGGGCGGTTACCACATTTGCGTTTGCATTTGCATTAGGGTTGGCGTTTTGGGTGGTGCTCGTAGTCCCGTAGTATGGAGCTGGTGTGGATGAAGTGGCTGTCGTGGTGGGGTTGACGTAGGTTGCGTTCGTATACGAAATCCCATTTGTCGTTGAGTAAGGTGTCGTCCCTGCAGCTCCCGCGCCGAATCCAGGTCCTCCATATGTGTATCCGTAGTTGTTCAGATTGGACAGAGGGTTTAGTGGAGTCGTCGTGGTAGAGGGTGTGTACCCCGTATTTGTATAGGCGGGGTAGGTGGGTAGAATAGTTGTGGGGGTGTAAGAGGTGGAGGTGGCGTGCTGGGTGGTGGAGGCTGGCCGGCTGGGGTCCACGGGCTGTTGATAGGGGGCATTTGGATAATGGGTGGAATAGGTCTGGACTGGTACTGTCGCGACCTGTTGGGTTGCCGTTTGAGCGGGAGTTGTGGTGGTTGCTGAGATTGTGCGCGACAGTTGGGCCGCAGTAGTTGTTACAGTAGTTGTAGTCTTCGATGTCGACGGAGTGGGCTGAATTGGTATTGGTCCAGCCGTCACAGCTTCTTCCTTCGCCGCCCTTGATCGAGTGATCGTACTTGGGGCGGGAGTTGGAGTCTCGAGCTCGGCTGTCTTTGTCGTGGTTACACCGGTATCCTTTGACAAGCCTGGAACCCTGAGCATTACGGACCCCCCCTTTACAGGGGTAGATACCGTAGCATTCGTCGTAGAGGTCGAAGCGGCCCCGGTACCGGGAAGCCTCAGCGTAATCTTGGAGGTCCCAGTCGAAGCTGAATACTCAGGAAGAGAGTGGGGTGCAGGGAGATCGGACATAAGCTGATGGAAGTAGGACTATGGCAGTCGATTCAGTCTTCCAGAGAGCATAAACAACTGTAAGGAACACACCTTCAAAGTTTGCGCGTCTTCATGGATCTGACTTCCTTCGGAGTTGAATTCCATAGCGTTCGAAAAGACGAGCTGGACATCCTTGGAAAAGTCGACGCTCGTATGGTATTCCTTCCGTTTCAGCTTTTTCTGAGGTAAAAGGGTGAGATAATGTTGACTGTCGGCGAAGGGAAACGCGTACAAAGATGTTCTCGAAACATTGAGGTTTCTTGATGACCTTGTAGTAACCAGGCCACATTTTCTTGTTTGGGAGTTCCATGAATTCTGCAGAGATAACCCGTCCACTGAAGGGTCGAGGTTAAAACATGTGATCCGATAAAAATGCGGAATGAAACGCACTCGTCGTCGGTCTTGTCGACCAGCTTCTGCAAACGCGACTTGAGCATCCGAGAGAGGTTAGGCGGTTTCTTCTTTTTCCCTCCCTCATCTCCAGACCCCGGATCTCCATCGTTTTCTGCATCCACAGCCTTTGCGTCCACCGGTAAGTCACCCGTCAACCGGGTGTATTCCTTGTTGACAAGTTTCTGAAGGAGGTCAGTTATGTCGCGTAAGCAACGGATAGGTGTTGACAACACACGTGAAGATGTTTGGCATCCTTCCAGATTGGACTATCCTTCATATTGTACTTCTTCGCGTTCTTGAAGCAGAGTTCGAGGTCCTGTCTGACTGTATCGAGGTTGGGATACTTTCCGGTTTCTATCCGAGACTTGATCTCGTCGAGGGCGATTGGATTTTGGATTTGCTGGTAATAATCCGCGTAGTGACGCTTTGACGGCAAACGCATGAACTCTGTAGAGAGCAGGCGACCCCTACGACCGCGGAATGGCTGTAAGAGCGGTTGGAGAGGTGAGAGAAGAGGAGAGCGCACTCTTTGTTTGTCGCATCCTTGATGGTCGACCAGAGAGAAAAGGCATCCTGCTTGAACTTGATCGCGCTGGGATCCGACGCGACGTTGTTCGATTTGGAGGTGGTGGCTGGCATGGCAGCTTGCACGGTTTCTTTTCGTCGTTTTGCGCGGGGAGAATCGACGTCGACCGAGCCGGCACCCGAGATTCTTTCCAGTTCTCTCTTCATCCAAAGAGAAATCCAGTCTTAGAGACAAAGGCGTAACCGTAAAACCATTCGCCGGCAAGCCAGCCTAGTCGGGACGGCGCGAGCGGCAAATGTGGGAAACTTTTCCCTCTCCTGGAAGACACCCTATCAACTTTCCCACGAAGAACGGCGGACCCACTCTGAACGGGTCAGGAGGGCGCGAAGGATAAATCCTCACTCGTAATCTCCCAGAAGGAGTCACAATGGTGGTGCTGGTCATGGAGGTCTGCGTGGATTCTGTCGAGTCGGCAATCGCGTTCGTCGGTGCTCTCCCCTCGCCTGATAACAAATCAATGACCCCCGGGCTGACCGTTTTTCTCTTCTTCATGATATGATCGTGATCAATAACAGTGCCGTACGAGGAGGAGCGGACAGGCTGGAACTCTGCTCAAACCTTACAAACGGTGGTGGTCTCACTCCATCCCTCGGCTTGTTCAGAGCGGTGAGGAATGCCGTAGGACCAACAGTTCCGATCATGGTGAGCTCTCGAGAACGTCGTCCGTGTTCACAAGCTGATATCCAATGATCTTAATTGATTCACACCCCTCTCGCGATCGGATGGCATAAACGTCACCACAGACTATGATTCGCCCGAGAATCGGTTCCTTTCTATACACGGAGGCGGAGATCCAGGTTATGAAGGAGGACATTCGAGCATTCAGGGACGAAGGGGCGGATGGGGTCGTCTTTGGAGTGCTGACGACCT
>Ga0307512_10006355_pt1 | contig 11981 bp, 12 predicted proteins | sample 14_EM_MG_FD_200267 | JGI IMG/M metagenome (GOLD analysis project Ga0307512, IMG submission 200267) | Populus trichocarpa ectomycorrhiza microbial communities from riparian zone in the Pacific Northwest, United States - 14_EM | ecosystem: Host-associated > Plants > Roots > Unclassified | place... | reverse complement strand
TGGACAGGGTGACGGGGAGTATATATTCGGCAGACCGCAGCCAGTCCAGATATAGCGTGTGTCGATGGGTAGCTATATAGATACATAGATACATAGATGAGAATACAAACTGAATACATGACTGTGATTCGAGGTGCTCCCAGACATGTCGCCGGCGCTCTCAGGTGCTCACAGGCTTTTTGTCGATCGCCAGGCGTTGTGTAAACGGCTTCAGCATAACTGCAGCCCCTGCGAAAAGTGTAGCACGCGTGTCGTTCTGATGATGCGTATACGTCACCACAAAGTAAAGGAGGTACGTATGCAACGCGACCCGTCACCTGGGCGACAGGTAACGTGTAATTCCCCGTCAGAGCGTACGAGGTTCAGTCAGAGCCGTCAGAGTCGTCCGGAACACCCGGGTGTTTCAGACGGAAACTAGGGTTGTTGCTGATGCATCTGGGATCATCAGAAAAGAATCAGTGTGGCTGTTCAGAATAGCTGTATTGTTGTGTTGTGACTTCTGAACCAATTTACATTTTGATACTGTCGTTTTTCCCTCCCAATCAACCACCTCCAAATCGACTACCTGCTGATTGACCTCCTCCAGGTATACTTCCATTTACATTCGATTACTACCTCCAAGTTTCTCTGCAAACACACTAACTCACAGTCTCCAAGTACATCAACAATATTTTCAAGCATGGCCTCAACTAGTGTATCCGCAACTTCAATCATTTATGGCCTCCAATGTTGTCTCCAAATCTGTTCAATTATCGACTCTAAGTCAATCTTGCCACTCGCTCTATGATGACCTCATATAGCATCTCCAAATACACTCAATCATTGCCTTCAAGTGCATTTCTAAGTTCTCCCAATAATGCCCTCCAAAGATCATCACTAAGTTAAGTCAATCTTGCTGTCCAAGTGCATCACTCCCTATAATAACTCACCATCTTCAGCCATACCTCCAAATAGGCTCAAGCTCCACCTTGCAATCAGTTCAGAAAATCATATCTCACTACATAGTTAGATAGATCTATCAATATAAACAGGAGAATACAATCTGAATACATATTTGAATATCATTTAATGATAACCAGTAACAACAATATCTTAATACACCTGAAGCATTCTTAAAAATATGTCGTTTTCCTGTCTCTGCTCTACCATTATTCAATATACTCTTAAGGTTGTAGTGTATATTCTCAGGTACTCCTCTAACTGTCATCAATACTCCTATGCACTTGCTGATTTGTTACCAGCAGTTCCAGATACTCATGAAGGCTACTACATTGGTTAAGTCAACTCCCTGATTTGTAATCAGCTCTCCCACAGGCATTTGAATATCACTGTATCAATCCAGTCCACACTCAAATATAACCATTGTCTGGTTCTGGTCCAACAACTCCCGTACACTACCACTATATCCCAGTAACAGAAATACATTTTGCTAATACTCCTGCCATCCTTCATTCACTTTGGCAGCAGCATATGCATTGCTGTGGGCTGCCATATCCTTGAATACTGATAGTGTGAAATATAGTCTGAAAATCTTAAGGGTTCAACTGTATACTATTAGTGAATCTTGGATGGCAAGGTGTTGTGGGCAGTATACAGGTAATCCCTTGGGATCACAGGGTGACAGGTGGGCGCATCAGCAAAATGTATTTTAGTCACTGGAAGCCTCCAGGAGTGTGTCAGAGGAGGCGGAGTGTAAAGTTAGAAGCGTCAATTTCAGGAGAGAATCAGACCCTAGGAGGGCATTCTGGCCGGCCTTCGGAGTAACTGGGATCTCTGATGACTGGTACAGGTGCACCATGGGAGCGGTTGTGATAAGTCAGGGAGCACCTGGGACTATCGCCCAACCAATGCGGGAATCCCATACGAACTCTGAGAGATGCCTGGGTTCCTAGGGATATTCATTCGAAGGACTGCAGGCGTTATCTGAGATTCTCTGGATGTACACGAGCAATAAGAATACCCTCCATGTATGATGCATAGATTATTGTTCATTATCAACGTCTAAATCATACTATAGTACCCAGCATGTCATTCAACATTCTACTGTTTGCATCGCTACATTAAGGAGAACCAAAGAAAATTATGAGTGATTCAAAAATGAAAGGGGGTAAACCAGAAACAATAACCCGGCTAAGCGATCGAATGATAGCAATCGAACATGGTCTCAAAGTCATCCACTAGATCTCCCTTCTGATCAAGGCCGACTAATGCAGAAACACACAATTCATCAACGGCGCTGGAAGGCTGGAGGCGCTCAGTGTGTTTCCGAATGATTCAGGCCTGGTGAGTGGGCATATTTGAATTCCAATGTCGTTTGGCTTGAATTGTGATATCTAAAGGGTCGGAATCCAGAGGTTAGCTTGCGGTGAATCAAAATGGAGTTTGAAAGGCAATATGATGAATTCATGGGGAAAATTGGTGCCCCAGCAGGAAGGGAGGTGTGCCTGATGTGGAGTGCAGGGTGGGCAAGGGGAGTGATGATGGTGATGGAGGAGTGCGGAATGAAATTGTGGGGCGCAAATCCAGGCCAAGGAGCACCGATCCAGCGGAGCAACCCATCTATGCTGAGCATCGCGGAAAGAGAGGGAGGTAAAGAGTCTCGAATGGAATAGAGCCGCTCCTGATCGAGGTCGAGGAGGAGATTGAGGAGCGCCCATTCTAGAGGAGGAGCGCCGACAGAAATGCAGTATGGAGCGCTGAATCAGATATCAAAGCACCAATCCAGACTGAGGAGCGCCGACGGGGTTTGAGGAGCGCCTATTATAGCGGAGGAGCACCATGGGGGGGGGGTATGAAGCAGCACACCATGTGTAATTGATGAGTGCAGTGGCTTCTGCAGTAATACAATCCATCACTGTGGAAGGGCAAAATTTACCTTGATATTCATCTTGAGAAAACATAACTGTAACCTACTTTCCAGTGGCATACTCAGACAGCGGACTATAAATAGCTGCGGCGACAAGGGCTAACGTCTGCTGTGTGAGCGGTTAAAAGAACTGCGATGTGGTCGGTTGTCGCCGCAAGCTATTGGCAGTGAAGCAAAACTGATGGTAGATCAAGTCAAGCACTTCCATCCATGTGAACCAGGACTGCTGATCATCGATGACGTTCGAGAGAGAAGCATCATCAAACAGGCGCTCCGGAACCTGGATTGGAAACTCAGTCTCTGATCCTAAATCCAAGCGGTAACTTCGGACAATAGTTTGACGAGCACCATCTGCCAAACGCCCTCGAATAGTACTAATCTTTAGTTTTAACCAGGTATATTTTTGGGGATTAGTATCATCACAAGTCCGATCGAGGAGCAGAAAACAGAGTAGACACTTACGGCTTTTCGGGTTTGAGGATCAATTTTACGAGATGGACCAACGGGCAATTAACACACAGATGGTGTACCAACAGGAGCACCTGCTAATGCCCACTGTCGATCCTGGGCTTCAATGGCTCGTTGCCAAGCTTTGTCAACCATCGAGTACTTCTCATCACAAATGATTGGCCAGGGAGTCTTGGTCAATACGATTCCCTTGATGAACCGTTTCGCTACCTCAAAGGTAGCCTTTTGGTGTTGAGGAACGTTGTGATCTCCACTGGCGTTTGGTTGAGGAACATCATGGTCTCCACCAGCCTTGGGAAGCGGGAGCACCTGGGCGGGTAGAATGTCAGACTTGTGTAATATGTTGATGGTTGACTTTTGGCGTTTGAGCAATGGTGGCGCCATGGTCCCGGCTGGACGTCGCAGATTTGGAAGTGATGTGCGGGCAAAGACAGTATTGGCATGGTTCTGTTTCTTTGGCAGTGGAACCCTTGTAGTTCGTATTAGCTCATCACGGCGTGCCTGGTCTAGATGTAAGACCTCTTGCTGGTTGTCAAAATTGTCTTCTTCAATATCAGATGACAAGGTGGACTCTCCAGCATCTTCACTGTCGTCATCGCTGATCTCCTCCCGATCAGTATCATCATCATCCTGCATAATATGAATTATAGCCCGGACATTAGCTATCTCTCACACTATACATGAAGGTTGGAGTTCAAACATGTCATCGGCAATGAAAAGTGCCTGTCTCCTTGAATGCACATGCCAGTGCTCGCTCAAGGTGTGCTTCTTGATTCTTCTGTGAATAGTAATTCCTCACCTGGCTGGCCGTAGGTTCCATGTTGATGAAGCGAAGTTGCGGAATGTAGACAGAAGCATATAAGAGTAAATACAGTAGGAAGTTTAAGAGAATAACGGGAAAATAGGGCAACAAAAGAGGATTCAGTAGAGGAGGATCCAACTCAAGGCATACTTGGAAAGAGTCCGGCAGTGTCTGCAGTTCATATATATATTGTCGAAGCTAGTTCTGTGTTGTGATTTAGGAAGTGTTGGGTGCACCGGTTTAGATTGATTCTTCATGCCCCCAATTTCCGAATGTTAGCATTCATATCCAAATATGCTATTGATGCAAGAATAGGAGGTTTGAGTAAGCCAACATACCTAGAATTTGAACCAGATGCACCTGAAGAACTCGAGACATCAACATGGGTGTATCACTAACTAACTCTCATGGCCGGACATAGGTAGTATTAGCAACAGGTCCAGGTAACTCACCAGCGGTCCGGGTTTGGCCCGCAAAAATGGGTCAGTTCAGTTCCAGCCCCGTCCAGACACCCGACCCGCTGAGTCTTGGCTACACCCGTCGGTTCCAATGTCCGGTTCTGCATTTCGGGTAGTTCTATTTATGGTCGCATTCAGATATCCTACTGTTAATTGCAAAATATTGACTTTGGTATATCATTGTCTATTTGAGATGTATTGACTGCCTTTAAACTCAAAAAAAGGAGAGACACCCTTCCGGCCCAATTCTAAAACTGAGCGTCAACAGAGCGTCAACAATTTTAGGTCTTGTAAGTCAAGTAATTAAAATGTGATTTGGTCATTGCTATCCATAATCGACATACTGGCTGCCTTGATTGGCAAGAAAGAAAGCCGCACACTCCCGGCCCCATAATGAAAATGACCGTCCACACAGCGTCAACAATATTTGGCATTTCACCATGGGCAATCAGAGTGTGATGTTGCCGTTATTGTCCGTATACGATGATTTGACCGTTTCGATAAGCTAAAACGCTCATGACCTCTTGGTTGCGGCATTCTAAATGAAACGAGTTGTGACCGCCTGGGAGGCTGTCGCGCGAATATTGCTTGTTTAACTGCCTATCATGGCTGCCAATTCCTCGTTTGTAGGTGTCTGCGACTGAGAGCCATTTAGATTACCCGAGATGCAAGACCAAAAATTGTTGATGCTCCTTTGACGCTCATTTTCAAGATGGGGCAGGGAGCGTGTTGCTTTCTCCTTTGCCTATAAAGGATGCCAATACTTTGATTATGTCTATTCACTACCAAGTCGCGTTTTTATTACCTGACTTACTGGACCAAAAATCATTGACGCTCCATTGACGCTCATTTTCAAGATGGGGCAGGTAGCGTGTTGCTTTCTCTTTGGCCTATAAAGGATGCCAATACTTCAATTACGTGTATTCACTACCAAGTCCTGTTTTATTATCGGACGTACTGGACCAACAATTGTTGACGCTCCGTTGACGCTCATTTTCAAGTTGGGGCAGGGAGCGTTTTGCGTTCTCTTTTCACTATAAAGGATGCCAACACTTCCATTATGTATATTCACTATCAAATTGCATTTTGATTACCCGACTTACAGCACCAGAAATCTTTGACGCTCCGTTGACGCTCATTTTGCCATGGCCATATCCACAATATATCATCACTTCATTTGGTGGAATATATCATTAACAATATTTTGACAGCCTTTCTGTCTTCTTCAGGTACTATCTTCTTTATCACTTCATTGTTCTTTAATAATACATATAAATAGATCCTTTCAGACATGCTATAAAGTGTCCGGCAATTGTAGATACATCAGCAAAATGTAAAATGGTTTGGAAGTCACAACTGAACAACTCAGCAACTCTGAACAGCCATACTGATCCTTCCAGATGCTCCCAGATGCTCCCAGATAGGCTGAGTGCGAAGCGATGAGCTCTCAGGTGCTCCGAGACTACTTCACCGGTGCTCCTCAATGTTATGGAAGTTGTGGAACAGAATACAAGAATATCCTGAAGAATGTATGGTTGTCTTCGAAATGCTACAAAATCAAACTAATAGAATGTGCAAATTTCGGAGCTATTGGGAGTATTGGCCGAGTCTCCAAGACTATTCCAGTGCATCTCGAACCTGGAGCCGTCCTCTCCAGGAGTGATTATGATAATGTTTATATCAAATAGTACAATTCAATTAACTAACTATCTTCCTCCTGCACACGTTGATTCAGGCATTGTAACTTAATATACAGTCCAGTAGGTATCTAAATCCACATGATTATTTACAAGCCATACGCTATTGATCCTATCTGATGCAGCGTTCTCTCGCACCAAATGTGCCGGTTCAATAATGGCTCCAACAGGTACAATATGCATCTTATCAGTCTGTTTGACAACCCGGATAAACCTGTCAACACAATCAGCCCAACCATGTGGATCTTTGTACTTTGTTGGAATCACCACTGCATATTCTTGAACTTGAGGACGTAATATCCATTGTTGAGACTTCTTGCACGGTTAAGAAAAGGTCGATATGGTTTTTCCGGCGGGCAGGCGCTCCTGAAATTGGAGGATCTGATTCGGCGGAGTCCAGCCAAAGTATAATACAGGAAAAGAAGGAACTCAGCCTTGGAAGGTGTTATCGAGGTCACTGTCCGTATATTGGACCCAGATGTTTTGAGATTCAGGCATGACCCCTTGGTTGGCATCGGTATATTCTACCATGCAATCAAGTCCCAGACGCACAACAGATGTAGGGCAGTGTAATGGTTGACGGTAGTATGACAGTCCATTCTGAAGTTTAATAAATATATTGTCAAGGAGTACATTCTGATCATATCCGAACACCAGTCCACGAACTTCGTGTCCCCAGTCCTCTTCAATATTTGAACGGAATAGCTGTCCAAAGTTGGGAATTCCAAAATCTTCTGATGCATCTCTGAGTGAGGTTAATTTGATACTTCGGCACACTCCGCGGACATGAGTTTCTCTCAATTGATGTACCTGTGGTGACACGGGGCGGAAAAATGGCTCGTCCTGACAATGCTGGAGGCGCAAAAGATGGGCTCTGCGAGTATTTCGCCCTTTATCAGCAGCGGATAGTAGGTTGAAAACTTTGGCCGAGTCAATATCGTACCAGCCTTGCAGGGCAAGATATGGGAGTGTCTCTTCCATATAGTCAAGAGCGGTAGACCGGTCATTGTGCTTGAGCATCTGTCGAATGTAATTGAATTTGTTGGTAGATCAATATGCCTCTTTCACATTGCCGATATGTAGCTGTTCAGAAATACCGGTGGTGAAATTGTCACCGGAACCCATTCGCCAAATTGACTCTGATATATGGCTCACGAGATGCATCGTTGGATATCCGAAATGGATTACATGCTGTTCGATGGTTTCCCGGAGCTCCTCACCGCCGATTGCTTGCCACCAAGCTTCAAACTCGATCAAGTGGATGGACGATTCCTGCTTGAACCGCATCTGCTCATTCGATGTGATACCATAAATCTCTCTCTGCAGCTGACTCACAATGCGGTCAATATCAGCGAGACTCCAGGTAGTGGCTTCAGTCTCAGCATCGGATAGATGGACCTGAAATTCCACACGCTGGTCGGCGGTCATGTTTACCACCCGGTAAACCACTTCTTCGGCAGCAGTCCTCATTTGAGCAAGGTTTTTTGCGAATATGCTTCTGGGACCGGTTGCCTTAGTCCCGACTTCTTGTAATAGTTGTCGCTCGTGATGTTGGAATAATTTATCGAAAAGCTTGTATTTGACAGGTGTCATTTGATGGATTTCGCGCTCCAATCGCTCCATTACCCTCTGCCGATCAGCCTCTGACCATTTAGTCGCTGGTTGTCGGGCTCTATTCAGGTGCACCTGACATTGCTTTCGTTTTGATGTTGTAACCTTTTCAGCCCCATACACCTGAACTTCCATTGCAGCACGGATTTTATGAATCTTGTGTTCTCGTAACTGATGAGATTCCGTTGCCAACTGTTAATCCACTTTGGCCTTTGAAGACTTCGACATTTTCTGATCTCGAAACGAACCCTTCTTCTTGTAAAATCGCTTCAGTGCATCGTCTAGTGCTGTGAGGGATAGGTCAGAGTGATTTTGTTGGCTGACAAGTAGAGAGAATTCACATAATGCTCGCACTGCTCCCAGTACCATTTCATCAGAGGCTGTTTCCGCCACAGTTTTCCCGTCATCCTTGGAGCAGTCAAGAATTGGAGTGCAATTCACTGACAGTGTTCTGATCATGCCCCGGATCTCTTTGCCCTGCCAGGAGCTGCTTTTCATCGAATCGAATGGTTTAGAGAAGCGCTGAAGGCCTAGATATCGTGGTACTGATGTGAATCGATTGTCAAATTGATCCTTGACATTTCTAGCTTTCAGGTATTTCAGCAGCCAGTGCAATAAGTCTTTAACTAAACCCAGGAGCAGCTGATGAAATTCATCAGGCTGCCAAAGGCAATAGATATTGCAGAGAGGGAATTGCCAGAACTGGTTGCGGATTGGATGAACATGAAGAGTGTGCAGAACATCAATATTAGTTTCGTCTAGAAGCTCTGAGTAAACATGCTGATCTCTTGGGTTATCGAGTGCTCGACAAGTTGAATGCCCCACCGGTGCACCTCTAGCAACTTCACACATCGGGCATGAGCCATATGAGATTTGAGCAATCATGACTTGTTCTGGATAATCCCCGACCCGGGCGGCCAAAAGCAGATAACATCGTCTCTGCAATCCATCAGTACAATTCCATTTCAAGCCGGGACCAGTTATGTCAAGATTCCGCAGTGGGGTCAGCAATGTTCCAACCGCAGAGTGCCATGCATCGTCCGTATTTTTGGCACCTTTCGGGGGACATGGAATCAGCCCAACAAGAATCCAGGCGCGCTTTTTTGGTGTACAGCGCATATCATTTCGAATATTACCTATCGTGAGATACAGCGGCCAGGCATGCTGATCGCCTGGAAAATTGGTCAAGTGAGTCTTGTCGGATGCCCAAATGACTGGCACAATCGTCGCTCCGGCAGGCAGGTGATCTTGCGTATCCCACCACCACTCACCGGTGTTCGTCTCACTGTATATTCGGCGACTTTCCGAGTCTGCGAGGCGCACCGGTTCAAAATCCAGGTGCGCCTGAAATGGGAGATGTGCCAACAGGAACTGGATACATTTGAAAATATCCCTGTAGTATAATGTTCTGAAGATGTGTGAATGATCTTCAATCCAACTATCATCGCCGAGCCCGAAATCGAGTTCTGAGAGGAGCTTTCGCAGAGCATCTGCAGATTGAAATGATTCAATTTTGAAGTTGTCCAGTCCACGCCTCAGATGCTGATCGATCCATGTTTTCGTTTGCTGGCTAAATGATTGCGCCTGTTGAAAGTCGCGTGCTGACTGAAATGGATGCTATGGATTCCATTGTTCTGAGTACTTGCGATGCTTGTTGTACAATCGAGTTGCTTTGCCATATGCTTTCCCTCCCGCATTTTCCACTCCAACTACCTGCCTATGAACCCTCGTCTTTGTTGGATCAGGGGTACATGTCAGATCAGGCTTCTGGGGGTCTATTGTTTCTTTGTCGGGAGTATCTTCAGGTGGTGGCGCACCAGGTACATTGTCTATGGGTAGATTATTAGTTGACTAGCTCATTGATGGCCATTCAGGTGCACCGACTGAAGTCGAACCATGATGGCTCGGGTCGATCCCAGCCTGCAGGTGGTAAAATCCCGTCAGGTAATAGTCCTTCATTCATCGATATTGGGTGATATTGTTGATAGTGGGCCTCGAGTCAGTTCTGGTGGAATAATTTCATTTTGCAGATAAAGCATTTAACATGTTTCCGGCGTGTGTTGACCATAGTCGAGAAATGGTCAGTGAACACGTATTCGGATGCATGTCGACGATGTCTCTTCAGGGGGTAATTTAGAGCCTCAGAGATATTGGGTTAGCGTATGACATTCACAGCCGCATCGCGCCTCGCCAAATGCGGGGAACGGGTATAATATGATCACCCTACGATCAGTTTTCTTCATAAACCAGGATTTATATAGGATATCCCGCCCAATAATGGTGCACATTGTCTGCTGAACATCGTTAGAAAAGAAGAGAAGGTTTCTTTTGTCATCACTGCATTCAACACCATGGGCCTTATACTATGTCATTGCGGCATTGTGAGTTATACCTGCACTCGAGCCTCCGAGCAGCTGATAATGAAGGTAGATCGTCTCAATACAATGAATAGGTGAGTATCCTAGCTAGCTGTATGCCCGCGCAATGATCATCAAGAACTGATAGGCTGGTAGGATGGTTGCTTCAGTAAGGATCCTTGACCGGAGCGTGGATCCGGAGGAGAACAATATGTTTAGACAAGGAGCTCAATAGGAAGTATCTCTGTTGCTGCTCAACTCACAGGCCTCCTATTGAATGAGGTTGCAAGGTCGTACATGCACAACTTATGTGTAATATCCCTAGTCGTGCTAACATTCATACTGGATATAGTTCTTGTTGGGTTCTGGAGATATCATATCATATCCCTTCTACAACCGTTAAAGTCATGGGAGCACATGAAGGTGAGCATCTATCCAATATCCTAGTATATGCATTCGAGCATATATATAACAAAGAAAGGCGGGATGTGTGTGAATAAAGTTTCTTCTTCTCAAGGCCCGGGTTGGTTTCATGGATCAAAGGTGTAATGAAACACCAGAGTTCGTGACAACAGAATGGGATATAAGAAGCCCTTCATTCCGCCAAAGGTCAGTGCTACCTGCAACATACTCAACCATACTCCGATTCATTCTACATCACATCATTCATCTATAGTAGTTTACCACCATCTTGGTTCACAGAACATGTTGACAAAGGGATCTCCACCGAAGACAGAGAATATGGCTCCACCGGGTGGCTTATTTGGCTTGCAACAGCGCCGTGACGACAATTCAGGATCCTCGGATAATGGTTCACGAACTACCACTGGCAAAGACAGTCGATCTAGGAAACACGCCAATCAATATCAACTGCCGCATGGGTATGGTTACCCTCCTTCACAGCAGCCATTTCCAGGCGCTCCGCAGTTTTATCACCATTCTCCATTCAACATGACACACAGTTCCCAACCACCCACCAGCGTAAGCCAACAATATCCAAGTTATGGGCCACCGTGGCAAGGATATGACCTCCACCAAGGCGGTTATGGTGAGTCTCGAATGTTTCCCCAGCAGCAGTTGCCAGGACAAGGGCCGTCATCTCCAGGTGCACCGAGAGTGCCTCCAGGACCGCCGGGAAACAATCCAGTCAATCGGCCAACATCTTCCAGCTCTACTCCTCCACCTGCACCTCCTTCCGGCGCACCTGGGAGACCTCCCATTAGCCTCCCAACGAAACGATTCCTGCCGCCTGCGGAGCCGCGGAAAACAGATGTCGCAGGGATTGCAGACTTGCCACTATTGGCGGAGATTTCCTACGACGAATATGATGCAGATGATGCGAGCGACGATTCGTCGAACTTGGGCGGTGTAGAGGGTCAACCCCCAGTCAGCCTGAAGCAAACCGAATTCTCCTTCAAGCAATTTGCCAAACGGATGGGGCAGGCCAACTATGGTGCGTTCAACAAGTGGAAGAATGTATGGGTGGCTGCATCAGCAACGACCCTAATTTCCGTCTGAAACACCCAGGTGTTCCGGACGGCTCTGACGGCTCTGACGGAACCTCGTACGCTCTGACGGAGAATTACACACTGCCTGTCGCCCAGGCGACGGGTCGCGTTGCATACGTACCTCCTTTACTTTGTGGTGACGTATACGCATCATCAGAACGACACGTGTGTTACACTCTTCGCAGGGGCTGCAGTTATGCTGAAGCCGTTTTTC
>Ga0307512_10006354_pt1 | contig 11982 bp, 10 predicted proteins | sample 14_EM_MG_FD_200267 | JGI IMG/M metagenome (GOLD analysis project Ga0307512, IMG submission 200267) | Populus trichocarpa ectomycorrhiza microbial communities from riparian zone in the Pacific Northwest, United States - 14_EM | ecosystem: Host-associated > Plants > Roots > Unclassified | place... | reverse complement strand
AATCTACAGATGGACCCGCTGTGTGACCCGCTGACAACCCGCCCAATCCAGACGGGTTGGGAGATTTGCGTCGAACCGTACCCAAATCGACGGTTCGGGTGTGTTGACAACCCGGACCGCCAATTTGGCAACGGTTCGGTTCTGACCCGGACCCGGACCCGAAGTGACGGTCCGGAACCGTTGCTAACACTAGTGTCACTTGCTCTTTTCCCCATAGTGGATGGCAATACATTGGGTATGGATAGCAGCGAGCAAATAACTTAACAATTACCTTATTTACAAGACCAAACATTGTGGAGGCTCCATTGATGCCTGAGGTGTACTGGCATTGACACAGACCATATTGCCTATATAGGCTGCCAATACTTCGATTATGGGTAAATGCCGTAGCACAGCCCTAGGATTGCAAATGATACAACACACAGAATCATTGACGCTCTGTTGACGCTCATTTTCGGACAGGTGGTGTGACCATGTCACGATCGCATTTGCACAGAACTGCTGCCAATACGTTGATTATGGACATATTGCGTAGCAGAGCTCTTGGAATATAGATGATGCAATAGCCAAAAGGGTTGACACTCTGTTGACACTCAGTTGACACTAGGTTGATGCTCTGATGACGCTCTGTTGATGCTGTGTTGACAGTCTGTGGACGCTCATTTTGAGGTGTAACGGTATCGACACACACGATATTGCCTATACAGGCTGCCGAAACTTCGATTTTGGATAAATGCCGTAGTACAGCCCTTGGATTATACATGATGCAACACACCAAATCATTAATGCTATGTTGACGCTGATTTTCAGACAGGTGCAGTGACCATGTCACGATCGCATTTGAACAGAACGGCTGCTAATACGTTCATTATGGACGTAATCTGTAGCAGAGCCCTTGGAATATACATGATGCAACACCCAAAAGCGTTGACACTCTGTTGACACTCAGTTGACACTGTGTTCATGCTCTGTTGATGCTCTGTTGGTGGTGTGTTGACGCGGTGTTGACGCTCAGTTGACGCTCATTTTGAGGTGTAACGTTACCAACACACACAATATTGCCTATAAAGGCTGCCAATACTTCCGTTATGCATAAATGCCGTAGCACAGCCCTTCGATTATACAAGGTGCAACACTTAAAATTGTTGACGCTCTGTTGACGCTCATTGTCAGAGTGGGGCTGTGACCATGTCGCGATCACTGTTGTTCAGGACAGCTGCCAATACGATGATTATGGATATCTGCCGTAATAGAGCCCTTGGATTATACAAGATGCAATACCCAAAATCGTTGACACACTGTTGACACTCTGTTGACGCGGTGTTGATGTTCCATTGACTCTCTGTTGAGGCTTTGTTGACGCTAATTTGGTGGTGTAGCAGTATCGACTCACACGATATTGCCTGGAAAGGATGCAAAAACTTCGATTATGGAAAAATGCCGTAGCACAGCATTTGGATTACCCAAGATGCAACCCATGAAAGCGTTGACGCTCTGTTGATGCTCATTTCCAGACTGGCCCAGTGACCATTTCGCGATCGCTTTTGCCCAGAACAGATGCCACTACATTGATCATGGGTACATGCCATAGCAGAACACTTGGATATCACATGATTTCACACCCAAAATCGTTGACACTCAGTTGACAATCCGTTGACGCTGTGTTGATGCTCTGTTGACAATCTGTTGATGCTCTGTTGACTCTCAGTTTGAGGTGTAGCAGTATCTACACACACGACATTACCTATACAGGCTGCCAATACTTCGATTATGGATAAATGCCATATCACAGCCCTTGGATTATACAAGATGCAACACCCAAAATTGTTGACGCTCTGTTGACGCTCATTTCCAGACTGGGGATGGGACCATGTCGCTTTCTCTTTTGCCTATCAAGGCTGCCAATATGTTGATTATAGATACCAGCAAGCAATTAGCATTCCAATGGACTTACTTACAAGACCAAACACTGTTGACGCTCCGTTGACGCTCAATTTCAGAATGTGCCTGTTACTGTGTCGATTTCTCTTTTGCCTGCAAAGGATTCCCATACATTGTTAATGGATATCAGCGAGCAAATCGGTTTCTAATATACCTACTTACCACAGCACATATCGTTGACGCTCCGTCGACACTCAGTATCAGAATGTGGCGGTTACCATCCCGCAGTCTCTTTTGCCTACAAATGCTGCCAGTCTGGTGATTATGAATAGCAGCGAGCAAATCACCTTCGTATTAGGTTGCTTACATATCCAAAATTCATTGACGCTCCCTTGATGCTCGTTGTAACAATGGGGCTGTTCCCGTGTCGCTTTAATAATCATATAGTCATCATTGTCAGCCAATGAATAATTTGTACCAATACTCAGTTGCATGCAAAAGCTTTGTGGCGTATCAATTTCTGATCAACTGATACAGAAGTTCTCTGAGCGATGGATAACTTAGCGCGGTGACATTTCAGCGCTTTCAGTTGGCAATTGACTGCATCTAGAGCCATAACCTGATTTTCCATTAATATAGCCCAACATACTCAGTTTGTGATATTCAGTTCGATTCGCTCGATTTCCATGACGTACCATAAGGAATTTTCACAATGATCACTATTCGCGCCCGGTCTAAACGTGGAGTAATGTAGTTGGTTGGATGAATGAATGGAACGTGATGGTGGTCATTCATGCAGATTCGCGTCGCGCAAAGACTGCTCCTTCTATGACTCGTAAGTCATCACTAAGTGAAACTTTGTTAGTAATTTTCATCGTTAGTTTAGATTGCTCATTATCACTCATCTGTAAAAGGCAGGACGATATTGTGTCGATCAGTTGTTAATCAACTTGGTTTGGAGTTTGGACCGTTTACATGGCCCGTATGACCCTTGCACATGCACAGACGAATTATCATTTCTTACAATATAGTCAGTAAAATCAAAAACATTCTTTGACGTATCGAAATAGATATGCCAACTACTTCTTGCAGAGCTATGTCGTCAATAATCATATATTGTGCAGGTTGTGTACACATGACCTACGAGCCAATACAATATGTTCACCTGAATCCATTTCCTGTATAGGATGTAGGTATGGAGGACATATGCATGGGTAAACGCTTACGGGTTTAACAGGATTCGATTTTTCAATTGGTGATGAATTGGGTATTGCGTTAGTTTTGCGAGCCGATATGCATATGTGGGACGGTCATTTGCGTGATGCTATTCACATAAGGCTACGCCATCCTGCGAGGTTCCTTGCGGTATTGCGATTTTCCGCTGACACTATCATGTATCTCCAACAGCTCTCCAAATGTTGCCGGCGCAGTCGCATGTGCAAACTGATCAAATTCGGGCTGAATGACTGCGTTAGCAATCAATATGGCTATTCTGGACCGAGAATCTTACACATGATGCAAGATGAACACTTTATCACACTCAACCTCAGGATGTAGCAGGGAGCATGTCTCTCCTTGTTTTGAGTATAAAGGCTGCCAATGAAACCAATAAAGAGAATGATGTACCAAAGTTAATATTTTGGACATAACAGTAACATATATGACTGCAACCATAAATGGAAAATCCCGAAAACGAGAACAAGAGACTAGAACCGACTGGTCTAGCCAAACCCGGCAAAACCCGCGGGTTGACGGGTACGGGTACCTATTTGGCCCGCCAAGAAGCTCCGGGTCGGGTTTTTGGACGGGTCTGGAACCGAACCGAACTGTGTTTCCCGTCCAAACCCGGACCGCTGGCGGGTTACCCGGACCCGTTCCTAACACAATGTGCAAGACAATTGACCATCCCCGATACGGCAAGTCGGAGTCCTTATCCGGCGTGTAATCACACCGATAGGCAGCGCGGCGGGGAAATCTGTTTCTCACCACCACCGCCACTCAGCTTGACAGAGGACTGAGCTACGGCGGGTGTACGGAGATACCGGGATGATGGAGACGGACTGGGCGATGGGGCCGTACGGGGAACAGGGGTGGTGGAGATGGACGGAGTGACGGGGGGTTATATATTCGGGAGACCCTGGGGTAGATAGCTTGCGTCGCATCGTATATCTCATCTCGTATCATTTTATCTCATACCATCTTATCATTGAACGATTGACACATTCCATCTTTCACATCTTTTAATCTCACTCGCTCTTTCCGAGACTTCGTGTGGATCTGCGCAATTGTGTGGATCCTCGCAGCCTGGTAGTATCATACCTTGTCACCCTCTTGCTATGCTCCTCGAGCCAGAACCGCTCTTTCTCACGAATTGCTTTGTGGATGCCACGAGAGGTGCGGCGGATTGTCGACAATGGGCTCTCTGTCCTCTATCTTCGCTGTTTCACCACAAGTGGAGCCCAAATGCGGATCTCTGGTTCGGAAAGCTGAGTACGGAATGGTGGGAAAGACCCCTACTAGATATTGCAGGCAAATATAGAGAGAAGCAACAAGTGGATAATACTAACAATGTCGGATTGGAACCCCGGATGCAGTAAGCTGGGTACATCGACGTCACTAACTAGAAGGGCACCGACCTTATACCGGGACGAACACTAAGAAAATGGCGTCGAACTAACACCAGACGAAAGCCACCGACGTCATACCAGGACGAAACGCACCGACCTCACAGACGGGACGTAAGGCACCGACCCAACGCCGGGACGAATGGCACCGACGTCATACCGGTACGACAGGCACTGACCTCGCAGACTGGTCGAAAGGCACCGACCTAACACCGGGACAAAAGGCACCGACCTTATACCGGGGTGACAGGCACCGACCTCATACCAGGACGAACATCGAGAAAATGGCACCGACCTAATATCGGGACGAACACCGAGGAAGTGGCGCCGAAGTAACACCAGATGAAAGGCCCCTACCTAATAACGGGACGAACAGTAAGGAAATGGCGCCGAACTAACACCGGACAAAAGGCACCGACCTATTACCGGGACGATAAAACACAAACAAAAGAAGGATGCCAACCCCGTACTAAGGAAGACACTGATCCGAAGGAATACTAAGAAAAGGAATCAACGATGCCGGTGAGATTGTGAGAAGTTGTAATGAGGATACTACTAGTCGTTGGGGGAAAGTCACCAGGAATAGAACACGATAGACGACTTGGCAGGAAGCTAAGGGAGATCACCGTGAGAGGTGGTGAAGCCGGACTAAGAAAGGAACGAAATAAAGAGCTCACCTCAAAAAGAGTGTCAATTGACCCAACCCCCCTTCCAAAACTCACAAACTAGCAATTGACCTTAGATCACCAATTACTGCCAATTCACCACCTAATCCACCATCCCACCTCCAAACCACTACACACAAGATGTCAACTGAACACTCCCAATCCACTTCTGCCGCCGGTCCCAGTGGCCGTACTACTTCCTCCAGTGCTGAACCCTCAAGTCAGGATGGATCCTCCACCAGCTCTGGACCTTCTGCCAACGCCTCGCCCAATCATGCACACTATCAAAGGCAGTTCATCGAGTCCTTGGCCCTCACCATCGCGAAGGAGAAGAAGCAGATGCCACTCCCGGGTACCATGGGCGCCCCAGTCTTTGGAGGAGCAGACGTCAAAAATTCATCAAGGCGTACGAGAGCCTCTCCTCTCGCACTGGGACCGACCCGGCGGCCGAAGATGTTATTGCAACGTTTCCGTACTACTGCTCAGAGACGATCCAGGAAACTATCTAGATGATGAATGGATATCTGACGAAGGACTGGGTTCAATTGGAAGAGGAGCTGAAGGACGCCTTCCGGCACGCCGACAGCCGAGTTTGCATGTACACGAGGTCGTACTTAGAGCGACTATGCCGGGACCAGCTCGAACGTGGCAATGGTGGCCTGAAAGCCTTTATCCTCGCCTACGACAACATCAGCTGCATCATGATTGGCAAGGGAGCCTTGGCCGAATACTCACAAGTGGCAATGTTGCTCGGAGCCCTCCCAAGAGATTTGAGAGTAAAAGCGGTAATGAAACTCGAACTATATCCCAGAGATCCCTCGACTTTCAAATACGACAAACTCCGAAAGCATGTCCTCGACAACTGTGCGACCGCCGATTCCCTCGCCCTCCTGGATTCGGAAGGAGCACGTACGGCGCCGGGAGTCTCCCCTTACTCAATCCCAGCTGGAGTTCCGCTCGCCCAGATGCCAGTAGTGGTGAACCTTCCGGCAATCCCTGACGAAGAGACCACTGCACCAGCGCAAGCCACGGAGGAAATTCCCATCGCTAAGGCCGAAAATACGATCGACCCGAAGATGGACAATATGATGAATGCTGTCGAGGCTTGGTCCTTCCAGCTGAGCAATGCGAATGGGCCCAGATACGGAGGCTACCAGACTGCCAGGGCGTACGCCATCCAAGCCGACCATCCACCTCCGCACACACCAATGAACTTCCCACCTCCGAATGCACCGACGGGACCCGCGTACTACCGACCGGGACCCAATTAACAGCACTATCCACGGCAAGGATTAGGATCTTGTATCTATTGCGATGAGGTAGGACACATCCGCACGTTCTGTCCCGATGTGCGCACGGACCAGGAAAAAGGGATAGTCCACCTCAATGATCGTGGAACACTAACCTTAGGACCAAGAGGAGGAAATGGAGGTGAGATATCTGGATATCAACCGGAAAGAAGGTTTTTGTCAATTCGGGAGTACGCCCGGGAGGTAGCTCGGCAAGGGCATCAGGGAGGAGGAGTAGCCACTACGGCTGCACCACAGCCGCCTCAGCCGCAGCATGTTGCAAGATCTCAGCTGTTTCAGAGGGCTAGTGCTCAGGTGACTGCGTTTCGCTCAGGGATTGCCCGACAGCTGTCGGAAATCGACGTGTAGGACTCTGGTCGGTCTAGAGGCAAGGAAGGTAAGGAAGAAGGTAACGAATACCGGATCGAGGAGTTGTGCGACGAGGATGAAGAGCAAGAAGAGGGGCAAGGTGACCGCAGTGCCGAGGAAGAGGAGGAGAACGAGACGGAGGAGGAGAGAGACGCGCGTTTAGACGAGGAAAGAAGAGAAAAAAGGTCGGCTGTCGTGCACACGCAGGCAGAAAATGCCTTCGTGGACGAGGGACGGAAGAGGGCGGGCGAGGTGACCAGGGGGGATGACGAGCGGGCACATCTCCAGGAAGAGGTCCCGGAAGTCTCGGCGAGTACTAGTCACCGGGAAAAGCGAACTATCAGGCAAGCGGTAGCATTAAGCAAGCAACCGGCCAAGGCGGACCGCATCAAAAACACGACTCCAAACACCGCAACGGCTCCGAAAGTGCCGCGAAAGAAAGCACCGGCCCTGGATACTGGAAACTACGCAGTCCTCAGAAGCAGCCAACTCGATTATACTATCCTAGCCCGTCAGGAGAGAGAGACTGGCGAATTGACCTTCCGACTCCTACCAAAGGCTAACACGGTATCAGTTCCCAAGGACAAACGAGGTACTGTCAGGACCCTGGCTGCACCAACCAAAATCAGAATCGCTCACGTTTCTGCCTTCTCCGGCCTAAACGATCTCGCAGGATACACCCAATTCTGCTACGCCAGGGCCTCTCCAACCGTCCTCGGAAAGATACACAGACACGAACTTCCCATGATCATCGATGGCGGATCTGAGATCCGCGTGATGAGTGCAGAAGTTGCCAGGGAGTTGAACATCGGGTGGAAACGTGCCGACTGGAAGATGATCACTGCCGATGGCAATCCATCTGATTTGTCAAAGGTGGCAGAGTCCGTGCCCGTCAACGTCCATGGTATCGTCATTCCCATGCCTATCGGTTTAGCAAGATCCGGATCCGAGCAGGTTATTTTGTGTCGCCCCTGGGAAACTTACGCTCGGAAGTGTGAGAGGAACCTAGATGATGGCAGTGGCGAGATCACCATCTCAGACGTCGATGGGTCAGAGCAGGTGATGTTTGTCGCTACCTTTCCGGGAGCCAAGCCGGACAGATTCGCCAGCAGCTCGGGAAACTTATATGCCTAGTTAAAGTAAGGGCAACTAGGAAGGATAGGGCCTGGCACTACGAAGGAAAGAGGTTGGAGAGATCTAGGAGGAATGATGGGAATGAGAAGGTCTCGAAGGGTAGAAATGGAAAAGAAAAGGAGTTGGTTGATAGGAAGAGGGCGCTTGCAAGGACAGTGGAAGGATTATACGGCGGGAAAGAGCAGGAAATGTTCAAAAAGGAAGGAAAACAGTCAGTTAAAAAAAGGGGGCTATCGAAGAAGGTAAGGAAGGTAATGGGAAGAAGCGTGAATTGGGATGAGGAGTGGGAAGAGGAGGAAGGACTGGTAGTCGGAGAGTTGGGTAGGAGGATGGTAGCAGAAGGGTGGTCGATGGGAGAAGAGGCTCTGGTGAAGGATAGGAGGGTAACCGGGAGAGAATCCACGGCTTTGGCGTGGGTTTCTACAAATAGCATTGCTCCGGAACTTAGTCAAATACAACACTTTTCCACGTACCTTGATTCGGCGAAGTGCAACCTAGACGAAAACACCAAAGCAGCCTGGGTGCGCGCCCGCGACAAATGTGTTGCCCAGAAAGTGAAGCCTGTTCCCTTGTCGGACGGAAGTATACCAGATGACGGACTCGACTGGAGAGGAAGAGCTATCGCTCGGGCTGTACCAATACCAGGCCCCTGCGACAAGTGGTTTATTCCCAAATTCTCCCACGGAGCAAGAGGCGGAAGGTTGACACCTGAGAGATTACGAGAGCTATGGATAGGGAGCATCTGATGCCCGAAGGAAAAGGAAGCCCTCCTGGGTATGCTATCGAATAGAGAATACGCTCTCTCATGGACATCGGAGGGACTGGGAAGGATCAGCGACAATGTCGAGCTACCCCATCGTATCCGATTGGAGTCTGGTCATAAGGTCTGGAAGGATTGTGAATTCCGCATACGAAAGAAAGTCATTCCCGTTGAAAAAGAGAGAATAGAAGAGCGAGTCCGGCAGGGCCTATTCGAGCCCGCTTAGGGCCCCTACAGGAATGCTCACTTCTTCGTTCCAAAAAAGAATGGGAAGTACCGCATTATCATCTCTGCCGTGAGCGCAAATCGGCATACACTGAAAGACGCCGGGATACCGCCTAACATCGAAGAGTTTTCCGAATTCTTCGCCGGACTGCCCATTTCTTCTCTGATTGATTTTCACTATGGGTACGACCAAAAAAGGTTGCATGACGATAGCCGGGACTATATGGCCCTCCAGATTACCCAAGGCTTGTATCGGCCGACCAGACTAGTACAAGGAGCTACCAATTCGGTAACAGCATTTGTCAGAGTATCACGGAAAATACTAAACGCTCACCTGGGATCAATTGTGGAAATATTTGTCGACGAGGTCGGAGAGAAAAACCCAAAGAGTCGGTACGGAGAAGAGGAGGTGGAAGGGTTGCCTGCAGTTCGAAGGTTTGTTATGGAACACCTCCAGAACCTCGATAACGTACTTGCCGATGTAGAGAGAGCTGGAGCAACCATTTCCGGAGAGAAGTCCGACTGGTGCTGGAATGGGGTAAACATCGTCGGGTGTGTCTGTGGGGAAGCAGGAAGGTGGCCACAAGCGTCCAAGGTTGACAAGGTGTGGAATTGGCCCAGGTGCGAGAACCGTACCGAGTGCAAGGCATATTTAGGAATTTCCACTTACTATCGAATATGGATCCCTGAATATGCAATCGTTGCAGGCCCCGTGTTCCAAATCTTGCGGAAGGACGTCGAGTTTCAATGGGAGACTGAGGAAAAGAAAGCTATGGCAATCTTGAAAGAGGCTCTCTGCAATGTTCCTGCGTTGAAGATGTTAGACGTTAGCGATGGCGCCGGGCAAATAGTCGTTGGAGTTGACGCCAGTTTAGAGGTGTGGGGGGCGATCTTGCAGCAGGAAGACGAGAATAAGGACCGGCACCCGTCTCACTATCAAAGCGGGCTCTGGAACAACGCCGAAAAGAGATCTGATGCGGGGAAACGTGAGTGCCGTGGGCTGATGAAGGCACTTAAGAAGTTCCCCAACTACGTATATGGGGTCAGATTCCCCGTGGAGACAGATGCTAACACATTTGTGCATCAACTAAACTTGCCCGCCAACGACCTGCCAGGAGCACTAGTCACCCTCTGCATCGTGTGGATGTGATTGTTCGATTTCGACGTGAAACACGTTCCAGGCAGACTGAATGGAGGACCTGATGGCCTCTCACGGCGGCCACGGGTGGAAGGGGAGCCTGAGACGGCAGAGGAGGATGATCTAGAGGAAACAATTGAAGCAAGCTTACGAGGAATACGGGTGGAACAAGGGTCGGATAGACAGAGGAGGGAGAGACGATACGAACCATTTGTCGGTTTAAGACTGGCGGTGGAATACAAAGGGAGATGGAAGGAGATAGGTGAGTTTCTGGGGAACCTGAAGCGACCGGAAGGATAGACTACGAAGGAAATGCAGCAGTTTTGACGGGAGGCCACGAAATACCTTGTTTCAGATGGCATACTCTACCGGAGGCCAAAAACCAATGCATCGCCGGCAAAGGTGTTAGTGAGCGCGGAACAGTCAAGGAAAGCAATGGAAGCTGCACACGAACTGAGTGGGCACCGTGGAAGAGAAGGAACGTTACGAAAAGTAGTGCAGCGGTACTGGTGGCCGGAAATGTATGTCGACGTCAAACACTGGGTGAAAACGTGCGAGCAATGCGAGAAGAGAGCGACTCTACGGTATGATGAACCCCTGAAGAGCCTAACCGTCAGTCACCTATGGCAACGAGTAGGGATGGATATTTTGTACATGCCCAAAACGGAGGACGGATATCACCTACTAGTAGTAGCCAGGGAATAATTCAGCAGGTGGGCAGAGGCATGACCACTAAAACAGGGTACATCGGAGAAGATAGCAGTCTTCTTTTACGAAGAGGTACTTTGTCGGTTCGGAACCCCGGAAAGTGTGGTAGTGGACTGAGGAGCAGAGAACAAGAAATGGACCGACCTCCTCCTCAAACGCTACAATATCCGGAAGATCACCGTAACCCCGTACCATGGCGCCGCTAATGGAGTAATCGAACGAGGACACAGACCGATTGCATATGCACTATCCGACCTGACGGCCTTCTCAGACAAACCGAAAGAGAAGTGGATCGACCACATACCGGCAGTGCTTTCGGCCGACGAAATCACCCTCAGGCGTACGACCGGATATTCTCCATTCCGCCTTATGTTCGGCCAACATGCAGTACTCCCGATAGAGCTGGAGAACTCAACATGGAATACTGCCAACTGGATCCAAGGAATCGACAATACGGCATCACTGATAGCGGCTAGAGCAAGACAGCTGGAACGACGACGAGAGGATATTGATGTTGCCATACAAAACCTAAAGGAGTCGAGAGATGCCAACAAACGTTACTTGGACCAAGCAGCCAACCTCCGCGCTGAAGATCTCCAAATTGGCGACTTGGCCCTCATGCACGAAACCAAAATAGAACAGTCCCACGGCGCCAAACTGGATGCTAGTTGGCGAGGACCCTACCGAGTCCCAGAAATCGCCCAGAGCTTGGGGACTTATCGACTGACAGAACTAGATGGAGCAGAGCTCGCGGGCTGGATGGATGGTAGTCAACTGAAGAAGGTCTTCACTCGCAACGAAGGTGTACATGGTCCTCGGGAAATCAGTAGGCCTAGCACGACACAAGAGGAGGAATCGGAGGAATTCGAGGAATTCAAGGTGGAGGCAGTAGCAGGCCGGAAATATATAGAAGGAAGATGGATGTATTTAATTAAGTGGAAAGACTGGGAGAAAGGATCGTGGGTACAGGCGGAGGATATGGCGGGGAGTAAGAAACTATTGGATAAGTGCAACACCGCACATCTGGTGCTGGCAGACAACCCGTCCAAACAATGATGGAAAAGACGGATGGAGGGGGAAGAAGGGGGGAAGGGAGGAGATCCATTGCATGGACCATGACGAAAAGAGTTGAAGATACCGAAGCCACACAATTGAAGTGGAGTTGCGAGATAGAGGGAGAATATCGAAT
>Ga0307512_10006352_pt1 | contig 11983 bp, 13 predicted proteins | sample 14_EM_MG_FD_200267 | JGI IMG/M metagenome (GOLD analysis project Ga0307512, IMG submission 200267) | Populus trichocarpa ectomycorrhiza microbial communities from riparian zone in the Pacific Northwest, United States - 14_EM | ecosystem: Host-associated > Plants > Roots > Unclassified | place... | reverse complement strand
ATACCCTACCCGCCATGGCCACAGATTTCGACTTCGAATCTTCCGACATTCTGGGCGGCGCTCTTCCCGTCGGTCGCGGCAGAGTCGCACAAAATTCAGGCTTTTCGTCCTTCTTCAAGATTTGTGCCCTTGGGGCGTCCACTCTCGTTCTCTTGCTCGCCTTTCGCCATGGGCGAACATTTTTCCTTCGTTGGAAAGAGAGACATTACAAGTTGTACGCATTGTTTCATTCCTACTCCATTCCGAGTCTCACCCAAATTGTTATTTGTAAAGGTCTATGCGTCGACGATACGGAATCCCGGACCATGATCAGCGACCCTTCAATGTCGCTTACGCTGCCGCTAGACTCGCCCAGGAGGATAAGAGGAAAATACAGGATAGATTGCAAAATGTGTCGACAGTCGACCCACTGAATACTGTCAGCCATGGGCCAACAGGATCTGGTATGATCACCCATATTCCGATTTAATTTCGCAGTTCTAACGGGTCTGATTGGAGAAGATTATGGTCTAGCTAGCCAATCAGCTGGCCAACAGACACACACTCCCGTTACCCTTCAAGTCTCCGGACATGACAGACTTGCCTTACCGATGTGTGTACCTCTCGTTCAAAAGCCTACATTGGCTCATTTTCTTTTTTTTTCTAGTGCGAAACGTTCGCCTTTTTCCGCAGCCACAGCCACACAGCCTTCACGCATCCCTGTGTCTTCGAGCCATCCAGACCTTCAGCCTCACGCTAGTGCACGTGGCGAGGAGTCAGGAGGCCAACACGAAGCAAAGCCAGAAGGGTATGCAAATAGCCCGGTTTAGTCTCTCGTGATTAACCGATTCATACTATTGTAGCGACAATGCGATCCACGACTCGGGTATAGACGTGGATTCAGCTCCGGTGCCTATGCGGTCTAAGCGAACGGCCGATACGAGCGACGATAGTGATTTGCGATCCTCACAAGAGAATCGTCACGACAAGAGGCGCAGAAAGGTGTCTGCTCGTCATCTCAAGAAGCGCACGCAGAAGGGTGATGATGTGGAAATGGGCAGCATTCCCGAAGTTTGGATATCTCGTGGTGCCAAGAAACGTGACCGCACGGAGATGGATTCCAGCTTTGGGGCAGATGATGACATGCTTTACAACGACCCGGACACCGATTTCGCGCTGCATCGTCACCGGAGGCGGAGACAACGGAAATCCTCGAACGTATTTCGTGGCCAGAAGCGTAGACGTGACACCGACCCACTGGGTGTAGGCACTGATAGCGGTGACCTCAGACGAAGGAGGGCTCTCCGCCATCGGCCAGACTCATCGGATACCGATCCTTCGATCGACGATGGGCAGATATCAAGAGACCCGTTGTGTGGAGGTCGGGTCATCGGAGAGGAATGGGAAGCCCACGGTGTTCAGTTCAAGGTTGGCCCGGACGGGAAAAGGCTACGGAGGGTGCTTGTTAAAGAGGATCGTCCGAAATTCAACATGGTGAGCTGAAACTCCCTTCGTATATTCCCTTCGTTTGATCTCATTCAATGTCAGCCTGTTGATTCCGAGCACCCGGACCGGTCTGCATCCGTAACCGCAATTGTTGAGCGGTGGTATAATGAGGAACAGTATTTGGCAGCAAAAGATGCCCAGGAGTTGGCGTGGCAGGACTCAGATAAACCCTTGGCAGAGCCTGAAACGCCGAGTGATCGCACGGTATGTCTGTTAACACGGTTACAGGTTGTCACTTTTCTAATTTCTAGCAGAGAAACTCGTCTAACGTGGGCAAGCAACTTCTCTGGGCCTCTACATCTAATGCTGGCAGCCCCGTTCGCAAGGTCCGCATCTCAAGTCACTCCTCAATCGCTAGCCCTCGTATGGCATTGCTCCCTTTGCCCCCACCACCCCAGTACACTCGTCGAGTCTCCTCCTTGTACACTAGCCCCGCAGCGAAGTCTTCGGAAATGAGCCCCAAGTTGCGCCCATCCAATTCTTATTCAAAATGGGAGAAGCAAGAGATCGAAGCGGAGGCGATTGCACGTCTGCGACGGAAAGCGGAGGAAAAGGAGAAGGCAAAAGCGGACAAGGCAAAAGCAGAGGCGGAGGCAAGGGAAGCCGAAGCCAAGAAGGCCGCAACCGCAACTGTACCTATCTTACCCGCGGTCCTGCCCGCAAAGTCTGATGAAAAGCCTTCTGTTGCTCCTCCTCCGGCAACGTCTGCATTCTCCCTACCTTCGTTCTCGAAAGGTAGCTCGCAGGCCACTGAGCCCTCTAATCCACCGCCTTTGTTCAAGATACCCACACTCTCTTCGAACTCCCAGCCTAGTGAGGCGAAGGTCAAATCTGAGGGCAAGACGGCAGTAGCAGCTCCCCCAACCTTGTTCCCTTTCCCCTCCATGTCGATTCCGGCAACGCAGACTTCAACGTCTACCCCCGCCGCCAGCGGCCCTGTCCCATCCAATCCCACTATGCTTAACTTCAGTTCAACGTCTACTGCTGCCGCCAGCGGACCTGTCTCATCCAACCCTACTGTTCCCAGCTTCTTTGCACAGAATGCGCAGCCCACGACAACGCCCTCCTCGGTGCCAGATGCAAAGGGATCCGCAAATTCCTCGGTTTTCTCTTTTGGTCCGGTGAAAGCGCCAACGACCAACCCCGTTTCAAATGTCTCGTCTGCTCCGCAAGGGAATGGTTCAAGCGCTGCACCACAAGGTCTCTTTTCGTTCTCGCAACCCTCTAACCCCGTGACAACTGCAAGCAATATCTCCAATCCAAGCGCTAGCACCGTCCTAGCTAGCGATGCACCGAAGCCGAAGTTCAATTTCGGGATAACAAGCAAACCAACTGCTGTCACCCCATCCAATTCCACAGCAGCCCCCACTACGTCCGATGCATCGTCAAAATCTATGTTCAATTTTGGCCCTTCAAAGGGATCGTCAGCACCAGCAGCGCCACCTGCAGCAAATCAGTTTAGTAATACAGTGGCCTCGAATACTCATGCAACACAATTGAACCAACTGTCAGCGTTTGGTACGAATGAGGGTAAATCCGCTGGCGCTCCCGCAAGTATGTTTTCGTCTGCACCGTCTAGTACCGAGGGCACCAGTTCGACAAATCAGGCAAAACCAACGGCGGCGGGCACTGCGACGTCCACAGTGCTGTTTCCCGTTGCTGGTGGAGGGACACAGACCCAGGGTGGAACCGTGAAACCTTCACCGTTTTCGGCCGCTAACACGTCAAATACGAAATCCATTTTCTCATTCGGCGGCGCAGGACCAGACATAACCAATGCGACGAAACAGGAGCCGGGGAAAAGCGCCTCTGCGTTTACATTCAATCCTAATCCAGCAAGCTCGACACCTACCGCTGTCCCTCCCACCCCGGGCAGTGTGTTTAGTGATACCACCGCAAAGAATTCGAATTCTCAGAACACGAATCCCGTAACGCAGCCATTGTTTGGGGCGCCCAAGAACGCTGGCGCACCAAGTTCTAACGGGTTCGCATTCGGACAGACCTCGGCTCCATTCTCGTTTGGTTCGTCGTTCGGGACTCAGAAGTCGTAGTGTATAGTTCGGATTACGCAGGGATAGTGTGTAACGATGATTTCTTTGTATGGCTACAGCTACATATTTCGGTCATTGTTGGTCATGAAATAAGATGCACTCAGACATGATCGAGCCTTATCCGGTCGTCGGCCATATTCAAAAGCAAGCTACAACCGGGTCATGATCTCATTTTCATGCCACTAGCGGGCTCCCGGCTTTCCGTACTCTAGTTAATCTCTCTTTTACTTTCACGACCTCCATGTCCAACTTCATGTATCCGAACACTGGCGGGCGTATTCCTTTTCCTTCGCGGAGTGCACTCTCGTCATCTCACAAAAAGCCAACCCTGCCGCCTCCATATGGAGAAAACCATGCATCTCCTGAAGCGAATAACCTGTCGGAGTCTGTCACGGCACATCATATTCACGCGCTAGCAAAGGACGTGTTTGCTGGTGCTGTTCCTTCTGCCATCGAGGAATGGATCAATGGACGATCCAGGGAAGAGCTTTCATCTCTTCTCGTTCGCGCAAATGAACTCATTCGCGAGCGTGAAAGGGGTAAGTCGACCCCGTTCAACCACCCTTCCCCATATGAACTGACGGTTCCGTTTTGCCCCACAGAGTTGACCATGACCTCAGAGCTATCGAGAAACCTCTACAACAGTAACATCTCTCTCGAGGAAAAGCACAAGGCTTTCCTCGCGCGCTTGCCGACGCCGTCTGCCCTGACGCCTCGGACCACCCCTTCCTCCTCACCCGTCCCTACGCCCGAGTCCCGGCCCATCCTCCTGCCCCGCGTCCGCAACTTTCACGCGCGGCGCATCTCGGTCTCGCCCTCGGATCTCGCGCTTCTCGCGGATCAGAACGCGGAGCTGCTGCAGAAGCTCGAGAAGCTCGAGACGGAGTCCGCGCAGGCGAATCTCGCCGGTCGGCGACGACTCGGGAAGCTCGAGAAGGAGATCGACGCGCTGCGCGAGGAGCTCGATCAGCACAGGACGCAGAGCGACGCGCTGCAGTCGCAGGTGGTGGCGCGCGTGGACGAGGAGGCGAGGAGGCGCAGGCAAGAGTGGGGCGACAGGGTGAGGGCGCACCGCAAGAGCTCCCGCAACGACGATGCGGAGAGCGACGGTGCCGTGCGCGATTTTGCGCCGCATGGAAGCGGCGGCGGACCTTCGGCAGGTTTTAAACCGTTGTTGTTGCCCGTCGCTCCGGACACGGACACTCTCCCCGACCACATGGATTCAGGCTCTCCCGCGAAAGCTCCAAGCCCCCTCCCTCCTCCCACTCCTCAGCGGTCGTCTCCCGCCGTGGCGACCGTTCCTCCACCGACGGGGGAGTCGGCACTGGTCGCCCAGCTCGTTTCCAAGGTGCACGAACTCGAGCTCACGAACTCGCAGATCTTGGAGAGCCAGCGCGATACCGCGACGAAGCTGCAGGAGGCTCACATCGAGGCCGAAGGGATTCGGCGGCTGTACGCCTTCCTCGACGAGCAAAAGGACGTCGAACTCGAGGTGGTCGAGGATGGCGAGAGCGAAGACCAGCCTGTGCAGGACCCGAGCGCTACCATGCGTTTTCGAAGTCTGCGTCGCTCGATCCACGGCGACCTGAGACAGCTCTCGACGCCCGCCTTCGAGAAGGGCACCGAGTCCGACGTGGAGGCCACTGTGTCCAGCACTGGCACTGACCTGATCAAGGGTCCCCCGCTCAGGGCTCGCAAGACCGTCGTCGGGCTATTCGATACCCCGAGCCAGCCAGCTCGCGATGGCGCGGAACCGGCGATGATGATGATCAGTAACCCTTCCTCCCCGGCTCTGTCCACGCTGGATTTGCCCGCTGGCAGCCTCTTCACGCGTCAAGTTTCGCATGGTCCTACACTTGGGAGTGAATTGGGCAGTGATTATGGCGACGACTATGTGGAAAACCATCATCTACGTTCGAGCAGCCTCTACGATGTGTTCTTGTCGGGACCGTCGGCGACATCGCGCCCCACGACCCCCGCCTCCCCTCGGCCTGATACTCAGCCCTTGTCACAAGATGAGCCACAGCCATCGCCATCCAAGCCATCTCAAGATCTAGATAAGACGCCTCAGAAACCATCACCGAGGGTGAACCACCGGCACCGCCTGTCCGACACCATACGCGCACGGACACACTACTGGGTCGACAGGCGCTTCCACCACACTGCGCCATTCGTCGGACGGCTGGCCAACCTCTTCGAAACCGAAGGCGGAAATGGTTCGTCTAACGGGTCGGCACTTGCCTCGACGAGGCCTGCCGTCGCCCAGGCAGCCGTTCAGACAACGATGCCGTCTGAAGAGGACCAAACCGTCGTCCAAGTCGACAAAGAGCTTGCGTTGCAACAACGCACCGTCGAGGTTCCAGAGCCGAAGAGGGGCCGGGCAATGATGCTGATCCTCGAACTCTGGTTGTGGCTGCAATTTAGCATCGTCATCATGCTCTTCCTTTTTACCGTGGCCAAGCGTGGTCCCCGAAGCATCTTGGGAAACGCGGCGTCGCGGACAGTAAAGCGTATTGAGTGAGGGAGGGACTGCCAACGATTATAATCCGATTTTCTTGCATTTTTTTTCAATTGAATGCCCTTCACGATCGTTTTCACCTGCAGCTGGACAGTGTTGGTTATTAGCATATTTTTTCTTATCACATCTCTCTCGAATCGTCTCGTCCTAGAATATGTTTGTTATTATTGTTACTAGTTACCACTGCAGTAAGTAGTAATCACCCCTATACACCGATGACCCAATCAAGGTAGGGTCAGCTGGTTAAGGCGTAGCAGCGGGGTCAAATTGGTATCCTTCTTCACACCACCTTCACACCACCAGCCCCACCCAGCTGAGGATGAAGGCGAGCATACTTCCTAGTAATATCTGGTAGACAATGGCGACCTGAACGCTTCTCACAGGGTGAGGCCGAGAAACTGAGAGACCATCAATACGCTGTCGCTGTCGGCGGAGCCCAGGGCTTTCTTGGAGCCCTGGGTGCGGCATTACCCGCTTCTTACATCGCAAACAAGCGTTGGCCGTACTACAGGAACCTACCGCCGTCGCTGAAGGCATTCGGAGTCGTGATGGTTGTCGTTCCTACGTTTATCATTGCGGGAGAGACTGCTGGACGACGATTCGAACAAGACAATTGGTGAGGGACCCCTGGTTCCCCCAAGATCGTTGCTCCAAAACTCACACACATATACGCAGGGAGAGAGCCAATCCGGACCAAGTGGCGCTTCTCAAAGGTCACGAGGAGATGAAATGGCAGAATATGACGTTGAGCCAGAAGGTTGTTGACTTGACAGCACGACATCAGTTCAGCACCATCGCGGGGTGTTGGGCGCTAGGAATTACTGGAGCGTTCGGCGCTATCATGCGTAATCCGTGCGTGGGGAATTTGTTGAGGAAACGAGAATGAAATTAACCCCGATCACATCAACCCACTTGTTGATCGCTTCCAGGTATCAAAGCTTGTCCCAAAAGGTATGGCGCAGTTGGTTTGTCATAGCCTCGATGGATGACTGATGTGTCAACTATGTGTCGGGAATTAGATCGTGCAAGCGAGGATGTGGTCTCAAGGGATAACGATTGGAGTTGTTATAGCGGCGGCTGCAGTGACACGGAGTCGGATGTACAGACGGGACGAAGGCGATGTTGGACGACCAGTGAACCGGGATCATTCGTGGCAAGAAATCATCGAAGCGGAAGTGGAGGCAGAGAAGGCCATGAATAAATAAATAAATAAATAAGAATAAATAAAACGTGGTGTGCATGTGGATCAATTGTATCAATAAGCACCTTTAGTCATAATATCGGACGACCCCATCGCCTCCGTTGTGCTGCCGGGAATTGCGGCACGACGTCTTGACTTGTTCTCTTCATTCCTTCGTCTCTTTTCCTCTCTCTCCTTTCTTTTCTCCCTCATTTCATCAACAATCATGCCCCGCTGGAATAGGTCCATGGTTTTAGTCACCTCGTTCATAGGTGCTCTCGTCAACACCGTCTTAGCTGTCCAACTCTTCTACCTCTGGCGCTCCCTAAAATGGGACTCGGAGAGCGAGTGGGAGGGGTCCTTGGATCCATGGACAGTCAACACACTCAGTCTCCTTGGCGGTCTTTCCGCCGCGTACTTTGTCACAGCAGCGGTGGCTAGTGCCATCGGTTTCACTGGTATCGTCAAGGTCAGCACCCTCTTGCCCTTGCGTTTGGTAATCCTCCGTTGTGCCAATTCAAACCTGTCGATTTCCCGTTTCGCAGGGCGTACCATCATACGTTCGGTTTTATCGCGATTTCTCCTTCGCAGACTTCACGTTCTGCACCATCTCTACGCTATTCGTGACGTTCGCCTCCTTCAGATACTACGCCGTCCGCTCCCGAATTTGCGAGGAGCTCTCACGACATGGCGATCTCATGCGGGATTTGGGCGAGATAGGTCTCAGCTCTGAGAACTGCGAGCAATGGTTCGAGAGGGGCGTCTTAGTTTTCGTCGGCGTCATGTTCGTCGTCATCGTCGTGCGGGTAAGCGAGCCATTTCGCTTCAGGGGGCGAGTACTGAACCACCCATGTCGTCGGTTCCCGTCACGTATCGTTTCACAGTTGCACCTTCTCATCGTGGTGTCAAACTATCACCAGCAACTAGCCCGCATTTCGAGAGATTTCCCGCCGTCAAAATTGCACCACAAGGATAGCCCACTTCAGCGCATCTACCTTCTACCCAACCCTGCTGCTTCCGCCTCCCGCGCGGATTCCCGTGATCGCCGACATGAACCGACAGCGCTCGTTTACGCGCCTGTTGCCCTTGGTGATCTCTCCGAGAGCGAGGTTCAAGGACTGAACGCGCGAGAGGCTTGGGTACACACGAATCCCCCTCACCCGCCACGCCAACACCGTCATTCGCATTCTCGGGGACACCGACACAGCTCCGGGCGCATCGCCCTTCCCATTCAACCGGAAGAAGGATTACTTCGCGGACATGAGAAATACAAGGATTGACGCTTTTTCCTTCTTTTCTCTCAGTCGTTGCGCTCCTCTACCGTTGTCAGTGTTTCCCATGTGCAATGTACCCGATATCGACGGATTCAGTCTCGTGTGATATATTTTTTTTCTCCGTAGACTCGTTACCGCCATTTTTTTTTTCTTCTCAGGTTGTTGTATCAATAAATAGTGTCGTTGCATCTTTCCTCCGAGGCAGAAGAAGAGAAGGTGTGTGAGTAACACGGGGTGAGGATCGAGGGAGGTCTAGCCCAGGCCATGATTCCCGCCTCGCCTTTGCTCCTCCGTACCCAATTACCCTTTATGTGCCTTCCTACAACCAAATCCGCCAGAACGATATCCCCCCATTTCCTCTCTCCTCCTCCCTTGTTGCCTCTCCCTGATGGCTAAGACCCACTCGCGGTCGCCGTCCCCAGAGCCCAAGACGGGTGGGCTGAAGAGACCCAAACTCGGTCACCAATCTCATACCACCTCGTCCACTAGTACTGCTCTCACTGACCCTGTCCCTGGACCGGCCACCCCCCAGGACGTAATCTCATGTTTCGCGCCCGATCTGTTCGACGCGGACAACGCCGGCAGACTTGCCGCAGAGTACTCTACGAGCGAGCCGTTCAAACACGCCGTCATCGAAAACCTGTTCCGCGACGAACTCCTCTTGCAAGTCAAAGACGAGTGTCTCAACGAACTTCACTTTACAGAAAAAGAGACCGACATATACAAGGTAACCAACTCTAACTAACGACCCTCCACATCGACCCCGATACCCCCCTTCTTCCCTCTCCCTTGTCGCTGATTTCTTTCTTTTTCTTTTGCTTTTTTTTTTTTTCCAAAAAGGTCAACCAGACGGGGGATCTTGCGTCCCTTTCCTACCTCAGCGAACAACAACTGGCGCTCCTCGCAAACATCCTAAAGCTCCGCGATGCGCTCTACTCCGTCGAGTTCCGCGGTTTCTTGCGCGCCGTCACGGGCTGCGGCCCACTCTCGGGCGTGAAACAGGACATGGCGGTCAACACGTACCGCAAGGGCTGCCACCTGCTCAACCACGACGACGTCATCGGCACCCGACGCGTCTCGTACATCCTCTACATGCCGCTCCCGCCCCATCGACCCTGGAAAAAGGAGTGGGGCGGCGCGCTCGAGCTCTACCCGGTCAGGAGAGAGGGTGGCGATGATGGCAGCAGCAGCAACAGCAGCAGCAGCAGCAGCGCGGCCGGCGCCAGCGCCGACGATGGCGTCGTGTCGTTGGAGCCGGAGCCCGTCCCGAGCAAGAGCATCCCTCCGGCGTGGAATCAGTTTGTGTTTTTCGAGGTGCAGCCCGGGCGGAGCTTTCACTCTGTGGAGGAGGTCGTCGTCGGCGAGGGTGAAGACGGGTCGCAACGTCTGAGCATCAGCGGTTGGTTTCATGCCGCCCAGCCGGGAGAAGAGGGCTACGAGGGTGAGGTTGCCCAGGACCTTCCTAGTTCGCGTGAACAACTCGTGAGTGCACGCGTGATGGATGTTTTCTTCGTGGTGTTGCTCATATCCTTCCTTCTCCGTTTGACCCCATCCAGACCTCCACATCGACCGAGTTCAAGTCCTACCCTGATTCCGAAACACCACTCCTCCCAGGCTCTCCATTGACCGCAGATGACATCTCCTTCCTCTCTGAATTCTTGAACCCTACGTACCTCCAACCGCGCACGATAAAAGCCCTGGCATCCCGCTTCTTAGCTGAGTCCTCCCTCCAACTGTACGACTTCCTCTCGCGGCCAATTGCCGAGAAGCTCGAGGCCGGCCTACGCGAGTTCGACGAGCGCGACGGTCTGGGCAAGAACCGGCCTTTGCCCATCCCTCCACACATCGCCGGATCGGGTTCTGGATGGCGCATCAAGGGCCCGCCTCACAAATGGCGATACAACGTTCTAGACCTCCCCACCCGAGGACGATCCTCGGCCATCTCTCCCCGGGCGGCACAACCGCCACAGGCACTCATCCGTTCGTTACAAGACGAGCTCTTCCCCGCCCCGGCCTTCCGCGCGTGGCTCGCCACCATCTCAAGCCTGATCCCGCTCAGATATGCGGTAGAAGCACGTCGATTTTGTCCCGGCCTTGGTTACACTCTGGCTACGAGCGAAGAGAAGGAAGCGAGGCTGGATGTCGTGCTCGGCTTGACTCCGCAGGTGGAAGCGCCTCGGTCACCAAATGGAAAAGGTAAGGAGAGAGAACCACATCCTACTAGATGGCAGACGGGCGACTGGGGAGGTTGGGAGGTATGTGGTTGCCCTTTTTGAATTCTCTCACCCCTACTGCGCCTGACACTGTCCTAGTGCTATATGGCCCCTCATGACCAAGAAGACGACCCAGCCGTATATAGGTCCGGTTCTCACAAAAAATCAACCCAAAACGGACATGGGCAGCATGCGGACAATGGGAACGGCAGCACAGGCAGCAGCAGAAACGGAGATGTTGACATGGAAGACAGCGACGAGGAGGACGAGGACGACGGCACGTTATTGGCAGTCCAACCCGGCTTCAACCGCCTCCTGCTGGTTCTGCGGGATGAGGGCGTCATGAGATTCGTGAAGTATGTATCCGCCGCTGCAGAAGGCTCTCGATGGGACGTCTGTGGGGAATTCGAGATCGGTATCATCGATGTAGATGAGAGCGATGGCTAGAAGCAATCACACCTCTAGTTACCATCTCACGGGTTCCATTGTCGTGTAGCGGTACCTGTAGATCTAGACATGCCTCGAACCTCTCCTAACCCATGCGCCTGAAAGCCCATACCTTGTATGCCAATAACCCATACGTCCCACCCTAAGAACCCATACATACATGTGACTAGTACCAATTTTGGTTAGAACGTCGTACGTACTGCGACGCGATTGTGGACATGAATTATGTACAGAACACAAAGCAACAAATAAATAAAAATATTTTTTTCGCACAAACCATGGCGTCGAAGCCGCTTGAGGTCCTCCGAAAAGGTCTGAAAGTCCTCACCGATCGTGTCGAGACAATGGAGGCACTTGAGGCCCAACTAGCAGAAAGGAAGGCTTTTTTATCACGAGACGACGAGCAATGGCTCAACCACGAAGCCAGTCTGCTGGTGGACGAGCAGCGGGTCCTGGAGGCCTTGGAGACCGCCTCAGACTATGAACGGGGCTTTACGAGGCTAGACGACGAAGAAAAGGGACTTGTGAAGAAGTTGCGCCAGGCTGCGGGCGATCTCAGCAATGCAGTAGGAGGAAAGAAACGAAAGCGTGCGTACCAATAAATATTCCCCCCCCCCCAGTTTGATGATGGAACTGACCAACCAACCAACCAAAAGGCCCACGCACACGCACACCTTCCCCCGATCAGGATCCCATCGCAATGGCCGAGAACAAGCTCAGATCTGCTCTCGATGAGTTGGAAGCTCGCGGCCTACTTCAAAGTGAGAACAGGATGGACATCGAGGCCCTCGTGAACCCACCCGAAGAGTCCCGGA
>Ga0307512_10006351_pt1 | contig 11985 bp, 17 predicted proteins | sample 14_EM_MG_FD_200267 | JGI IMG/M metagenome (GOLD analysis project Ga0307512, IMG submission 200267) | Populus trichocarpa ectomycorrhiza microbial communities from riparian zone in the Pacific Northwest, United States - 14_EM | ecosystem: Host-associated > Plants > Roots > Unclassified | place... | reverse complement strand
GATTTTTTTTCTTCCTTATTCTTGTTATAGTGTTACTTCTATACGTACATTTATGCATACAGCCGCCTGCAGAAATCGGGTTTATCTGTCTCGTCCACCTCCCTCTACCTCTTTACCCGGTTGTCCTCAACATCTTCCTCGAAATCCCTCTCTCGACTCTTCCCTCCCCGATAGCTTTTTTCCGCATATACGTAGTAGTGTTTACCCTGATCGTTTAGCTTTCTCTCACCGTCTCCGTTGTTGCCCCTACTCTCTATTTCCTCCCCTCCTCTGTCGTCTTTTTGGTTCTCCCTTACTCCTGCCGCTTGTATTTATCTAGCATCGATATCAATCCAACCCTCTTCCTCTACCTCTAATAATCATCTTGTGCCTTGTTTCGCGAATGCCTCAACATCTTTGACAATACCGATATCCGGCGTGTCAGGTTACAAAAATGCGTTGATGTGAGTATCTAATACAACCAAGAGATCTAAAAACACGTCCCGAGGGCGGTGTAAAGGGTTAATTCGATTATGATTCAGGCCCACTTCGTAGGTAGTGGGTTTGATTTTCAGAACTGACAACTCATGAATCAAGGCGCCCTAAGCCACATCACTCTGAAGCCTTTTTGAACCTCATCCACAATCCGCCATTAATGTGAATGACGATCGTGAACCCAGGCCAGATCCTCTCGACCTCCTTCCTCGAGGTTCCGCTGCGTGGATCCTTCAAGCCGATGTCGATACCGGGCCGCTTCTTCCAGGGTGGAGACAGCTGTTTCCGTTCGTCGATCGTGAACTCGTCGAAGCGCTGGAGCAGACGGGCTACGAACAGCGTAGCCTCGTTCATGGCGTAGTTCTGACCGATACACTGTTCCTCTCGTTTAAGCGGTCACTCGAGACTAAAGCGGGTTGGTTGGCACTTACGTTTCTAGGCCCGGAAGCGAACGGGGTGAAGATGGCGGGGTTCGCGGCGACTTTTTTCTGTACCTCTTGGTCGAGCCACCTCTCGGGCTTGAACTCTTCCGCGTCGGGGCCCCATAACGCTTTGCTCCTCTGCATGAGGTAGAAAGCGAAGACGATTGGGGTTCTAGGCGGCATGTACATCGGGGGCGAGCTGTGCGTCACGTCTGACTGTGGTAACTTGACGCCTGCATCTCGAGTATCGCGAATGCTCATGGGGAGGGGGGCGAAGAGACGGAGTGTCTCGTTCAATACTGCTCGTACTGGATGATGTAGGTAGAAACCATGAGGGACTTTCCTCGGCATCTTTTTGCACCTTGGGACTTACCGTATTTCAACCCGCGCATGTTCTCGACCGTCAGTGCACCCTCTGGACCGAGCACATCGAGAACCTCCCCTCGAGCCTTCTTCAAGACATCTGGATGTAGGGCGAAGAAGTACACCGCGTGAGATAACAAAGCTGTCGTCTAAAGCCGACGTGTGGAGCGACCACATCAGCAGAACGAAATGAACACCCGGTTGAGATGGGATATTACTTACCGTGTCCCGAGCAGCTAAGAGGATGTTCAACAGTTGATCACGAAGGACGTCCACGTCTGGCATAAACACCATCAATCACCTTCGTCTACACAGCTAAGACGTGATGTACCCTGGGTTTTCGTGGCCAAGTGCTCCAAAAACGTGCACTCGTTCAGATTCGCGGTTTGACCCTTCTCCTTCATTTCCTTCTGAATTTGCACCGCACGAACGACGAGCGGATCTACCCAACTCCTAATCACCTTCTTGTGCGGCTCGCTCTTATCCCTGAAGAGCTCGAGGAGCGGCCAGAAGTTCCCCAACATGTTCCGTTTGCACACCAGCGCCTGGATCTCTTTAAATGCGTCCGTGAAAGAGCCGAATCCGTCGTTCCCACATGAGAGGGTGTCGAGGTTCTCCCCGAAGAGGAATTCGGAAGCAGTGTCGACCGTGAATCTCGCGATGAGGTCTTCGAGGTCGAGAGAGTCATTGGGGTCGGTGTTGAGCATGATGTTGGTAACTTTTTGGGTGTTCCTTTCGAACAGGTCGAGGTCTGACACTCTGTCCGTTGCGAAGAACGGTCGAGCGATCAACCGATGCTGTGTGAGAGTTTAAATAATCCGACACTCTCTGTAGGTCGATGACGGGGGAGGGAGGGACAAATGCGTACTGTTTTCCATTCCTCATCGTCGCGGTTGAGAATACCCGATCCCAAAAAGCACTCGCTACCGCCGGATCGGGTCTCAGTGGTGGCGTCCGATATTTGGTGACAAAAGAGTCTGGGGGCTTACACCATCTCCTTTTGTGTGTGCCCTCGCCAGAACTGGCTAAACCCCGAACCGTATATGTATTTGATGTGCTCAGAATCCATGGTGATGTACTGAAAGATCCCTTTCAGCTCAAACACAAGGACTGAGGGACGCTCATCACTGGGCAACGGGACGGACGGATCACACCTTATCGACCCATAGGATCCTCAGGTTTACTGTTGTAGCTTTGTACTCTTCGAAAAGCTCCGCGAACGCGTCCAACATGTACCCCGAATTTTGGCACGCGAGAAGTCGGAAGAGAATATCAAGGTTTCCCGGTAGCTTTCCCCTTACCCTTCAACAAAAACACGGCTTTCGTCAACGACAATTTAATCGGAAGGGAAGCCACGACGCCCACCTAGGTGCAGGAATAGATCCCAATCTGCTTGCTTCTTTGACGTCTACATAATCCCTGTACGCTGACAGGAGGTACGTCCCAGACAAAGCAGCTACAGGGAGCAGGAGTGCGCCCGAGATGTAACCGAGTCTAATCCCTGCGAGTCTCAGCACGAGAGCGACAGCCCCGGCAGGAATGACGCATCCACGAAATAGGTCCCCCAATACCCTCAGCCGAACGGATTGAATAGAATAGTCGTATCCCATGTTTCAAAACTCGCTGAAGTCTTCAAGCTTCACCCGCCACCGGAGGGTAACCGCGCGCACGAGAGCGAAGTGGACCTTGTGGACGAGAGAGAGAACGAGGAACAAAAGACCCCGCCCAGGGAATACTTGGGAGGTTTTTATACCGAAACAGCCGAGTCGATCACAATAACGGCAAACGACTAACGATAACGAGTGCAGTGAGGGTGGTAGCCCGAGGGGATGGTGGGACCCACCATAGATTAAAGCAAATTTGAATTCGATAGATGGAATCCCTCCCCCCAGTGGAGAGTGGAAACCTTAATCATCGCGTCATCGCCGTTTCGAAGAATCGGTAGGTTTGGGCGCGACCTGCAGGTATGCATGACAGAGGAGGAGACGAGAGCGAACACCGGGACGGAGGCACAGTTCTAAGCAACATCTCGAGTCCTAGCGGATGCGGAGATTCACATCGCGCGGTATTTGAAGCTTGAAGGCGTGATTCGGTACTACCCTGACCTTGAAGCTGGTACAGATTCTTGCCTGTGACTATGACCGTGAGTGCTGGGGTACGCACATGGTGGTTTGCATGCACGCGAGGGCACGATGGGGACTTGACACAAAACTCCCGTTTCCTCCTATTTTTGGATGTAAAGTTACAGCCTATTCTCACACACATAACGACCCGCTTTTATTTGCCGACCCTTGACAAGATCTCCGAGGCCAACATTCCAGTGCTGCCCCGTTATGTAAGAGCAAGTTGGCGCGGAGAGTTTAACGTGGAGGGAAGCCGGAGGGTGGAAAACGGGCGAAAGTCCCTCAAGCATTGAGATGGAGACCGGGTAAAAAAACGCACGAGCACAGCTATCAATTTCTTCCGTTGTGATCATATTATAACAGTGACCATTTTCGATGCGCATATGTAGAGTAACCGAAGACGCTGAGGTACGGTACTGAGAAGCATATTGTACGTACGTGTATACATGTCCATAACGCCGAGGCCCAGACGGCCAACCACCCACCCAAGACTTCACGATGACGGTACCGTATTCTCAGACCACGATATGTCGACCGGAGCTCTGACATCCCACACGCTTTCCAACGAAACCTCCTGGCCGGGTCCAACCCTGCCTATCCACATGAACTTGCCTTCACCCCTGTCAAGAATACTTCCGCGCAACGGGCCCATAACACCATCTCCAGCCCCCCACTGAACGCAGAAACCGTCCGGTCGGCCAAGGTCAATCGGCTCGCTATTCTCGCATTCCGCAAGGCCCGATGGTTGCTTGAGCAGCACCTTTATCTTCGCCTCGACGCTCTCTGGATCTGCAGGGCCGCCATGCTTCGTCTTGACGACAGGAAGACTCGTCCTCTCCACAGCATTGATCGCCTCACCGTCGATGCGTCGGTTCCGGATCTTCGTTATCGAAGTGTACGTCACGGTTTTGAACTGTTCCACAGCCTGGGCTTCTGGCGTTGTGGAGGTCGTAGAGGTGATGCGGTGAGTCACCTTGACAGCTGTGTCGATGCCGAGGGTGCAACGGAAGGTGTCTCCAGTTCCAACTTCGGGTATGGCTGTCTTGGAGACGTATTTGTCATCCAGGAACGTGGAGAGGACGCCAGGGAGGAGGGTGTAGTTGCTGTCATTCGAGATCGAGCACTAGCCAGAAAGGAAATCAATGAGAAGGTGTCAACGGGAAAACAAGGGATACAAATCCAATGAATGAACCCACCTGCAGATACGCATCGGAGGAAACCCTCGGGGTTATTACGTGGTGGACCGTAGCAGCAAACGGTAAGATGGCAATCGTCACTTTGTGCAACTTCCCATCTCCCGGGATGCTACACCTCCCATCCATGATATACGAAACGGAGGTAACGTCATTCGAAATCACCACCGCCTCGTTCGGATGGTATGGGTACTCTGGGGATTCCGGTGGGGTCACGCTCCTTCGCCTGCGGCGGATCGGACTTCGGCTCCTGAGAATTCTGCCCTCGAATCCTTGACGAATGGGCGAGGAGTGTCGTACCCTGGAACTCTGACTCGCGCGTCTGTAGTCCCTGCGTCTGTAGACTCCGTGCTTGCTTCTGCTCCTGCTACTACTCCTGCTTCTGCTCCTACTCCTGCTCCCACTCCTGCTAGAATTGCTGATTATCACGCCAGTCCGACGTAGACGTGGCGGGCTTCGGCTTCGGCTACGAGATATAGGTCTTGGCCCACTCCGTCGGCTCGAACTAATCGATCAAGTTAGGTTGTCAGCGTGACAAGGCACTGGTGTGGTGGACACACTGACAGGGGGAACGGAGGAACGTACCTTTTAGGACTCGTCTCCTGTATATGAACAGTACTCGTCTTAGGGATACCGCCATCGAGATCCTCTGGCGCTCTCGTGCTCAACGTCAGCTGGGCATCGTTCCAGTCTTCACCCGTCGACTGAGAGAGATTAGCACGGTAATGTAGGTGCACGTTCGAGGAAGGTTTCCCCCTGCGAGAGGTGGCGCGGAGATCGTAAAGAGGGCTCCACGACGCGTTGTTCACCACTGGACAACCGGTCAGCCCCCGTATCAGCGAAAAGCAACAGGAACGTGGCGTACTGTACGTAATCGTCAACGCCGCGGACGTGTTTTTGGTCGTGAAAAGGGTAATTTGGGCAACTCCGCGGAACGGCGTTCGGGAATGCCGCCAGCTCTCGAGAGCGGTCTTCTCCGCCCGGAGTTTCTCCTCGATGCTTCTTACTTCCGCGTCGCATTCCTCCGCTACGGAGAGGTATTTGTTCGTGAACTTGACCATGTTCTTCTGCGAGGTAAAGCCTGTAGCGAGCGTGTTCCCGTAGTCGCGTAGCATCTTCATGGCTTCCTCCCTACGTTTCTTGCTTTGTTCTAATTGGGCCAGGGAGCCCTGTAAGCTCCGTTCGTGGTCGTCGTTCCTCTCGTGCGTGCACAGTACGTCGAGAATCGCGTAGTCCCCGCTGTTCGGGATGCGCAGGGACTCTGGTTGCATCGAATTGGGGAGATTGTCGATCACAACAGTGTTTTCGCCGGACTATAGTGGCCCGGGGGCACTCCAAGTTCAGCGTCCGCCCGACGCCTCTCGCTCGAAGGGAGAGACGCACCTTTAGTTTCAGGTCGTGAAACGTGCGTACGACCTGGGCGGTGTTGTTCCTAAACACGGTCACCGCCTGGACGATGTGCTGCGAGGCGTCGATGGTGATCGTCAAGGAGTCATCCGGCACGCTTGGAACAACGGAGAGCCTGAACGGGTTTGGCCCGCCAGTCGGGTTGAACTTTTCGAGCAGGCGAGATAAGAGGGGCATGTTGTGGTTTGTGAAAACCCGTAAACCAATTGTCACAGACGGGGATAGTGATTGCCGCCCTGTCAGAGAACGGCGCAACTACCACCGGATCTTAGGGGCGTGGGTTTCGTGCGCTCTATGTGCTTGACACCTGGTCGTTCCACGTCGACCCAGCCTTGAGCTTGAACAGTGGGGACCCGCTCCATGAAAATGTGCAGTGGAAGCAATCATTGAATCAAGAGGAATCAGTGATCGACGGGGTGCAGTGATCAGAGTCAAAGTTTGGCGACAACCGCTCAAATAAGATACCGACAAAATAAAATACCGGCGACTCTACTAGTTGTACAACAACCCGCGTTGGCGCGAGAGACAAACCTTACACACAGATGGGAGCAAGAAAGCACTGGGAGACAGGCGACTTAGGTTAGAGTTCGCTGTGGAGCACGTTCTGGATGTATTCTTGCTGCTCGTGCCCTTCCTTTGTGGAGAGGATCTCGAATACCTAAACCATCCGTCTAAGGCGCCCAACGCGAAGACAAAAAGCGGAAAGGAAACGCACCTCAATAGGCGGATTGAGACCCAATGCTTGAGCCCGTTTCCAGCGCTGCATGCGAGTGGTGCCAATGCACGGGCCATACTTATACGACCTTACGAGAAAGCAGAAGTTGAGCGTGACGGAAGCGGGACAATTACCGCCGATACGTACAAATCAAATACTCTCAGAATCTCGTGTATCTTTGTCTGTTTTTCCCCATGAACTAGACATTCGGTCGCGCGTCAGGTCCTGGCTAGATAGCGGGTCCTCAAACCTGACCACTCACCCGCAGGGAGGCCACCCATCGTCTCCTTGACGCTCACATAGTGCTTGTTCCACTTGCGATCCTTGACATTCAGGCGCTCACGCTCTATCTCCTCAACGGCGGACGGGGTCGGGACGACCGTCTCTCTCTTCGAAGTAGGTTCCTCGATCTCACTCTCATCCTCACTATCACTGCTAACTTCCAAGAGATCAGGGGACCTGGGTCTCTTCGCCGGCACCCGTTCCCCTCTGGCTGAAACCGGGGTCGGAGCTGAGCCGGTCTTGCGGATCGGCGCTTGTTTCTTCTCGTCGAGCTTGCTGGAGTGTGCCCGCTTCGAGGCAAACGAGAGAGTTGACTGTATGAATGCGGTCTGGGTTTTGGATTTCTTTGCTGCGACCATGATGAAGGCACGAGTCAAGGAGGATGTTGAACTCCTTCCTTATTTGGCTACCAGCAACTGCGCTATCACCGGTGACTGAACCCTCCACTCCCGCAGTCGCGTCCTCAGACGCGTCCAACTTGCGTCCAACGCCCCTTCCGTAAATTCACTTCGCGAGAAAAACCCTAAAATGGTTTTGTACAAAATAAAATCTTGGTCCTAAAGTCACAACCGTATAGCGGCTGAATTTGCGGGGATCTCGCTCAAGCCTATTGAAACCAATCACCCTCAGGTGGCTAATTGCCAGTGCTAAAACCCAAGGTTCCGCGGCGGAAACTAAAGGGACAATAGAGTTATGTACTCTACATCGATAATAGGTGGTATGCATATACGTAGTGGTAAAGGGCTGAGAGAGAGGAGGGGGTGAGCCGGAGACGGAAAGGGAAACTCCAAAAAAAACAAGAAAATGCGATATGAGATCATAGACGCAAGTGGGGAGTACTATTATGACAGAAGAATCCAAGAGGAATCTAATGGGGGTCAAGGAATGGCATGGGGTCTGGGAGAGGGATAACTACAATTGTGCGCGCGGGGAACACTGGATAGCCAACCATGGACACGAGAAAGTCGAAAACAGAAAGCGCTGTATCACGAGGAATCGACCCTTGTGAACGGGGTCGGCATCCTCCTCTGCACAACAACATCTTGAAGAGTCAAAGAGGGGGTCGCAGGGCTCAAGGCTGCAACCGGGGAAGGTACCGAACCAGAACCCGAGGAGGATTCGGACGAAGAGGAGAATCCAGATATTGACAGCTGTTGTTCGGCTATCTTCCTTCTCCTCTCCCCTACTCTCCAAATAACGTCCTTTAGCTCTTGAACGACCTCCACGCCGGGACCAATACCACCGTTGGTCTTCTTGTCTTGAGTTCCAGCCAGGTTGGTCGCCCAGTCGTCGGTGGATGAGAGTCCCAACTCCTTCCTCTCCCTCTGAGCCTTGGCGAGTGCGACCCTCTCCTCCCTTGTAAGCATCGACCGCTCCCTTTTGAACCCGCCCGAGTCTTCAGTGTCAGCCTCAAAAACCTCTTCGACACCGATGAACTTTGGGCGAGGGTCTTCTGGTCGCGACTCCAGATGCCTCGAGAGGCTGTCGTCACCATCTTCAAGGCCAACAGAAACGTTTGCCACGAGTATCGAGGTTTGAAGTAGAGCCCCTACCGTCATCGACCCCCTCTCTTCAACGGATTCATCAGTCCCGTTGTCGTGACCGAGAGGGGGTGCCTCTTCCATATCGGACCCGGAAAAGACATCCTCGATATCTTGGGGGGGAGGGATAGTGAGTTGACGTACGTGGTGGAGGAGATGGTCTCTCCCCCTCTCGCACTCTCTGAATGCAAGCCCGAGCTCCTTCCGTACTCGTTCATAGGCATCGATAGCAGCCGTCGTGTTCGTTGTTGTGGAGGGTGGACCTTGAGGCTGTGGATCTGCGAAAGGATCGTCCAACGAAACGTCCGGGGAAATAGGGTCACGGGTCTTCCCTGAAGCAGTATCCCGTAAGGCGGTTACACACTGTTCCAGGTTGTCTCTCGCTTCATTCAAAGCGCAGGTAAGCCCGTCCACATGAGCGGCGAATCTCATCAAATGGCTAGGCGTCGGCGCATAGGACATCATCTGTTCGATGCTCCCGAACGGCTGCTTCGACTTAGCTATTGTCGGAAAGTCCGAATCGTTGGAATTGGGTGGAACGCTCGATGACGTCGAGGCGGAAAGCGATCGAAGGTGATGGGGGATTGGCGTGAGGGATTGGGGGAGGTAGAGGGGTTGCGGGTAAGATTGGGTTTGTGAATGTGAATGTGAATGTAGTGATAACGTGATTGGGGGAGAACGTGGATGTGATTGGAGGGGAATAGTTCTCTGTGGGGGACTCGTGGCTGGGTTGGAAGGGGATGCGCTCGCTTCCCTAGATAGTGAAGGCAGGCTCGGTGTCTCGTCCTTTATCCTGCGTTTCTCGGCCTCGTCCAGTGCCTCGATTAGCCGTTCGGTAGCGTCCACCAATGAAGTGGTCAGCAATGTCATGACGGACCTCACATCCTCCCAATACTCCTCTTCCTCCTCAAACCTTAGAGCAAGGAGGTGAGAACACGTGTACCTCTTTGCCGACAGAGCGCCTTGCAAAGCGAGATTAAGAGCTGATATCGATAAAGGGTGCCTCGAGGTCTGAAGCAAGGTAAATCTTGAAGACGGTGAGAGGCTGGAAGTCTGGTGTCTTGGTGAAGGTCTGGAACTGCCGACCGGATTGTACCCCATACGTCTGAAAGCTTCCAGCCCTCCGCTCATATGCTTCCGCTTCACGTCCAACGCGGCGTGCCCGAATCTGTCCCCATCGTTATCTGTGACGGGAAGGCTTTCACCCTCTTCCCTCTCGCTTCGGTCCACGCCTGAAACCATGGCGCAACCGTGAGGTATCTCGATCTCCTGGCCGAGTATTTCCGACTCCTCTGGAATTTCTTCCCTCACACCGCCCAGGGACGGAGTGACTGGGGCAGAGAAACTAGGAGTTTGCCTCATTAACGGCGGCGGTACCTCGGATCTACGATTTCTGCCGTTAAGCTTTCTCCTGAACATCTGCGCTGGCGAGGTGTTGGATCGGGCGAGGTTGCTGTGTGATCCGTTCCACGTAACCCTTTTGTCGATCTCGGAGGGTACATCAGGCTCGCTCAGGGTACGTGCCCTTTTATGGAAGGCATGTGATTTAGATCTTTTCCGGAGCGTGCTTGGACCGGGGACATCTGGGCCCAAATCGAAAGTGGATTTGACCGGGGAGGCCGGGGCGTACATCTCCGATAGTGGAGCAAGGTCCGCTGGTGATGTAAGAGCTGAAAATAGTTGTCGGATGTTATCGGACTGGGCCTGGGTGGTATGCAAGGAGGACTGTAATGCCATGCGTAAAGATGTAGATGGGGAGGACGTGCTCGTGGGGCCGTAGAAGCTGCTGCAGGCGAATTTTCGTAAGCATTACGGGATAAGAGCAGTAATCGATGTCAAATCACCTCTGCTCCTCACTCTCTACCATTGTGACGGCATCATGCACGGCAGAGTGCCATGCGTTGCCAGCCCTGACAAGCTCATCAAGTGTCTCCAATGACTGTAATGAAAAAGAGTACCCCGTTTTAAAAGTTGCAGATGATCTCACTGGGTGAAACACTCACGAGTGACATCGTTTGAGGCTTGACGTTTTTCTCGACTTTGGACAGATGGAAGAGAAGGACGGTAGAGATCGCAATGAGAGCGGCCAGGACAAGGTTGTCAGCGATAAGGGCCACAATGGCCATGCACGCAAGTGTCAGTGGCCAGTGAGAATCGGTGAACGAATCCAGGAGGGTATACGGTAGAGGTGTGGGGCCTGCGGGACCAACGGAAGATGTCTCAGACGATAACGACAGTCTCCCAGGAAGCCGGGAGTGAAACACGCGGCGTTGTGTGGACTGTAGTGAGGCCGACAGAAGGGATGATGATATGACATTGTACTTGAAGCGCTCCGCGAAGACCTTCGAGTAGGACTCGGGACGCAAATTCAGGGCCTAGGAAGAGGACGTCGAGAGAGTGAGTATATTGGACGTAATGGAGTGGATTAGATCCGGCGTACGTGTAGAACCCAGGACAGAGCGGAGGCTAATGGCTTGCTGGAACGCAGACCGTGGACATGGTCGTAATCTCCTCCAGGCATTACCTCGATGTCTCTCTCGGATTCTGTTAACGTAAGACGACGAAAAGAGTGGATTAGATGATGGGGTTTGAGGGGGAAGAAGCTGGACGGGTGCAAACCGGTAAAGTAGGTTTGAAGAGGATGTTGGTCATAGACGGGTTGCGCCATGACTGCGGATCGTGAAAGTCGTGAGGGAGGGATTCCGATATGAAGAAAACGAGTGTGAGGGTTGGGGTTGAGAATAGGTGAGGGAGACAGGGAGAGGGTGCGTGGACGGTGCAGCTGCAGCGGGCGTTGTTGTTGGACCTACTCCCGGCCGGTGCCACAGTTGCGGATGAAGAGTGTCACGTGGCCATTCACACTCAAAAACGGAAAGAAAAAGAAATTCTGCGGGGGTGCAGAAGAATTGTTTTTATTCGGACGAAAGCATCTTCCGGTCGTTGAGTAGGTATCGCAGCAGGCACACCAGGCCCAAGCCATCTCAGATAACTTACGAATGCACCGTGTACCCCGGTCGACCACCGCACAATCCGGCCCGTGCTGAAACATCGGGCCAATGCTCCTCATGAGAAGATATATCTGGACTTCATCTCCTCTCGCCCAGATATCTTCAGATTCACGCTTTGGGTCACCTGGGCAGAGCCAGCCTGCAAGGTCGTTGCGGTCGTGGGAACCTCGGTGATCGGGTTGGTGAGTTGGCTCAGCTGCTCCGGACCGAAGAGGACTCCTCCAGCAGGTCGAGCGGGTGGTCGAGAGAGATCAGGGAGGCCATTGGCGGTATCTCGTCCCATCAAATGAGCTAAGATCGCCACACCTCCAGCGGCTCCATAATTAATTGGCTTCCGACCAAGGTACATTCACCGGTTCGCTGAATACACTCACGGGTTGTATGGGACGTAAGAGGGCCACGGGGGTGGAAACAAGACGGGTTTTACACCCCCCACGATGGGGCTTGGATATAGACG
>Ga0307512_10006350_pt1 | contig 11985 bp, 17 predicted proteins | sample 14_EM_MG_FD_200267 | JGI IMG/M metagenome (GOLD analysis project Ga0307512, IMG submission 200267) | Populus trichocarpa ectomycorrhiza microbial communities from riparian zone in the Pacific Northwest, United States - 14_EM | ecosystem: Host-associated > Plants > Roots > Unclassified | place... | reverse complement strand
TGTTTCTGTATGCAAGGAAGAGATGAATTTTTGAGGTAATCCGAGATCGCGACGCGTTTGGACGCGTTTCGCCGTTTCTGTACCTTTCTCTTAAACCATGGCTGAGCTCGAGCTGATCCAATGCTTATCTTCCACTCTTTCTCCTGAAACAAACACCCGAATCACGGCTGAACTGCGACTCAGCGAACTACTGAAATCGCCAGATGCTGGCCTCGCTCTTAGTCGAATCATCGTCACCCATGAGCTCGAGATGTCTTTGAGGCAGATGAGTATCCGACCCTCATCTACCACCTCGCCGGTGACTTGATGTCTCGGAATGATAGCACTCTGCCACCATTATCCTACGGAAGTACGTCAAAGAGCACTGGTCGCCATTTTTCGCCGCTTTCAGGGGGGATGCGCCGTCAGCGGAGGTGCGTTTGCCGTGCACAACCCTCCACAAGGCCCCACTGACTCAAGTCGATAACCAGATCAAAGACCAGATAAGAAAATCGGTTTTTCAAGGGCTTTCGGATTCGCAACGAAGAATTAGAACTTCATGTGTACGAATATATTGAGCTACCTACTCGTTCATCTCATCTAGACTGTCCACAGGCCCTCACCATCTCAGAAATTGCTTCGTGCGACTGGCCGGATCAATACCCTGATTTATTATCCTCAATTTTGGGACTATTATCTTCCGGATCTCCGGACATGGTTCATGGAGCAATGCGTTTGTTTACCGAGTTCGTTCGCAATGACTTGTCAGAAGATCAGCTGCTACCTGTGATGAGGGAGCTTGTCCCCGTACTTCTATCCATATTGGGCGATTCCAAGGTCTGTTTACTCACCTCATCACTTACCCACCTGTTCATCTCTTTTGGCAGCATTCAACCTACACCCGCGCCGGCTCGATCGCTGTCTTCCGTCAATGTCTGATATCCTTGTATATGGTCAAAGACCAACACCCAGCAGCTGTTCAGGAAGCAACCGCATCGATTATTCCCGTCTGGTTGGAGGCTTTCAAGGTGTTGTTGGATTTGAATGTCTTGCAAGACGTGAATGAGCAGAGTTGGGATGGATTGGCCATTCGCAAAGAGCTATTCAAGGTAAGCACCCCACGCGCATATATCCCACATCGCGCTCACCTAGGTCGCCAATAGACCCTTGACGTTTTGAATACGTCGTTCCCAAAGTCCCTCAAGCCCTACGCCCCAAGCTTTTTGTCCTCCGGTGTTTCTCAACTCCAATCCCTCGCTCCCCTTTTCTCCAAATTTTATATCTCAGGGGACGCGCCATCGGCCCCTGCTTCTTCCGACGATGATAGCCAGTTGGACCTCATGCAGCTCGTCTGCCCTATTTTCGACTTCATAACTAGTACTATCCGATCCGGGAGCGGTAAACTATGGAGTACTACCGAAAACATGAGCGGCTTGATTGAAGCGGTGACCTTGTGGGTGCAGATTACCAGGGACGACGTAAGCTATTCTTATGCTTTGGGTTCATCCGAGAAATTTTCATTGATGGTCCTTAGGAGGACTCTTGGGTCAGCAACGCCAATGCCTTCGTTGCGCAAGAGTATGATGACTCTCTGCAATACAGTGTCCGCATCGCTGGGTTTGACCTACTCGCAGTAAGTTAGGTTCTGTGGACAATGCACTATCTTACTGATATCTTGGTCACCACAAAGGTTATCATTGATCGTTCACCTGCTCAAGTCGTTGGAACTTTCCACACAACGGTGAACAAAGCAGTTGCCGAGGCGCGAACGAAACGAGAGGGAGGAGACCCTGATTGGTGGCGACCCCTTGAAGCTTCTTTGGCGGTGATCGGATCACAATCTGAAGATGTTCTCACGTGTATTGAGGACGAGTTGGATTCAGGGCGTGAGAAGCCAATCAATATCGACTACCTGTTGGTGGAGGTTATCCCCTCGTTCCTCAACCTCGACGGTGAGTCGGATCCAACGTAGTTAATCATCGATCCCTTACCCGTACGTTCCAGAATGCCCATTCCTGCAAGGACGAGGCTTTGTCTTCGCCAGCCAGTTTTCTCGCCTGTTACCTCAAGAAATCGCAGGAAGTTATCTGGATGTTGCGATCCGAGTCATCGAGAACGATAATGCTCAAATACCGATTAAAGTGTCAGCTGTGAAGGCCATCCAGAAGTATGCGCTTCTTCCGATTTCCGTATCATGACTAAGTCCATCCACCTTAGCTTCTGCCAAAATATTGCCCAGTCATCTTTGGCGCCGCTCGCATCACGCATCGCAAAAGATCTCGGACCGTTCTTACTAGTCACTTCTGAAGATACCCTTACTTTGGTTCTTGAAGCTTTATCGGTTGTTGTTGAGATAGAAGGGGATTGGATGACTACTCAGCTGGCTGGGGACCTTGTAACTGCAGTCCTGGACGTTTGGACGAAGAATGTGAAAGGTATTAACCCAGGGCTCTGCCGTTCCTGGTGTTATTACTCACTCATCTTCATTCTAAGATCCCATCTTCATATCTCTAATCAGTGGGATCCTCGAAACCATCGCTCACTTCCCCTCCCCTGGTGTATACGAAGCATTAATTAAGGCTGCACTTCCTTCTTTGTGCCAGGCGCTCGGGTCTTCCGGGCCTGATTCTTCATGGATTGCCAGTTCTGCGCTTGATTTACTAACTGGAATAATCCGAGGTGCGGATAACGAGAAGGGTTTGGGTGAGGGTTTCTTCGCTGCCATTGCTTCCCCGTTGTTTAAGCGCCTCGGGGAGGCGGAGGATCGAGACGTTCTTCAGGTGAGGGGTGGTTGACTTAGCACTGTCTTGCAAATCTCACCACTCCCGTCAGAACGGGGTTTCTTGCTTGACAGTCATCATTCGGAAGGATGCCCAACAGGTCCTGGCCTGGACCGACCCGACCACAAACCAGTCCGGGTTGGCCAGCATCCTCAGCTTCATTGCTCGGCTCTTACAAAGCCAAGAAGAGTCCGGGGGGTTGTTCATTGGCGATCTTATTATCCACCTTATGCGCAAAGTGGGCGAGGCGGTTTTACCAGTCCTTCCAGAGCTCCTACAAGCAATGCTGCTGCGCATGAAAACCGCCAAGACCGCCACATTTATCCAGGTATTTAGTCGGGCCGTGTTCGTTTGATGGTCGAACTCATCCCTCATACTTATAGAGTCTGGTCGTCCCATTCAATTTCTTGATTCACAACCAGCGGGACACGATTCTCGGGCTTCTCGAGTCTTCAAACCTCGAGGGAGATTCTGGACTGAATGTGTTCATTCAGACTCTCTGCGAAAACGTGGAAACGTTCCAAGGGTTCTGGCCATCCCGGGTCTCGACGTTGGCTCTGATTTCCCTATTCGCGTCCGAGCGACCCAGCTTGCAAGGCCTGATTGTCAAGGGTGACATCGTCGTCAAAGCTGATGGCAGGAATGGTAGGTTACCTTCCTGGTTCCTGGCTCATGTATGTGAAGCGTTGACGCGTTCGCAGTCATCATGACCAGGTCCAAAACAAAGAAAAGTATGAATACAGAGCGTGGTACAGCTCTCCGACCCTACATGTTACCCAGTGTAAACTGACTTATTGCCCACCGTGGTTGGGTCGTTTTTACCTCTAGCTCCCCACGAGTTCACCCGGATCCCCTTCCCGGTTAAGGCAATAAAGATTCTTGTCCATGAGATCCAGAGTGGAGGAGAAGCGGCTTCGATGTCTGCATTCGCGGGAACAGGCAGTGTGCCAGAGCTTGAATCTGATGACGGGGTAGGATCCTCGATAATATCTCCACATCCTCAGGCTCACCTTTATCTCAGGAGGACTGGACTGAGGAGGAGAGGCGGAATCAAGGTTTCAACCACGAAGAGTTCCAGATGCTTTCGGAGATGTTGGGACCGAAAGGAGTGGCCTTCGATAACGACGAAGTTCTCGACGATAATGATGACGAGGATCTCAAGAACGACCCCATCTCTCGGATGGACATGGCGGTTTGTTGAACTCGTGGCATCACAATCACATACGCTAACCCTTCCGTACACTAGGCCCATCTCATCGCGTTCTTCAAGGAGTGTGCTTCCCGAAATACCAACAACTTCTCGAGCATCTTTGATCAGCTAACCCTCGAAGAGAGCTTGATCCTGAAGCAAGTTATCGAGAATTGAGACTTACGCGCCACGGAGAAAGCAAGATCCAGATTAGTATATAGTGTGTTCTACGATGCCCATGCGTGTTGGAATAAATAATAGTTACATCTCTCGTCTCTGCGTCCTCAAAACCCTTCCTTGCCCATATCCCATTCTCTCACTGCGCCCTTCTTCGCATACTCGATGTTCATGATGCTGGATCCGGTGTCGATGTCCGGACGGTCTGCGACAATCCCCCCAGACTTGTTCCGCTTCGCTGGTATGCCTACCCGTTCTAGCGCCTTTTTGTCCTCCCTGTCTTGCCTTCTGAGCTTAATCAATTCAAGCATGGCGTCCCATCCCTCAAACTCGGCGTCACTAATGAGACCGGTAGCGGGTATTGTGGGGAGAGGGAGTGGCTCGACGTCTAGGCGAGGATCGTACGATTCCTCAAAATACTTGTCCATCTTGGATGGGAGAGTAGAGGATGTTTGGGTGGAAGGGGAATGACGAGGGGAATATGAGCGACGGCGTGGTGAACGAGATCTGTGAGAACGTCTAGAACGTCGAGAAGAACGGTGTGGTATGTCCTCTCTATCCACTCCCTCATCGGAATGGGGGCGGCGTCGAGGAGAACGGTGGGACTTGTCCTCGTCGGATCGACGTCGGGAAGAACGACTAGGTCGATCCTCGGAGGACTGAGAACGACGTCGACGACGTCTCTTCTCACTACTTCTCGGCGAGTCTTCCTCTGCTTCATCCTCCCTAGGCCTCTTCCGGCGGCTCCTTTCTCTCTTATGGTCCCAGTCTCGATCCCAACCACGAGAAGACTCACCCCTCGAACGCCTCTCCTTCTCGGCCTTCACAGCTTCCTCAGCCCTTCGTTTCTGCTCCAACCTCGCAGCCTCCTCCCTCTCCGTTCGAGCTTCATGGGAAGCTTGAGCTTGAGCTTTGAGGACTGTCTTGTTGTGGTCATCCGTTCTACGAATGATCTGGGACAGGAATCGTTTGTCGGTTTTAACGGCATTTCCGGCGGACCTAAATAATGATTGTATGCGCCGTGTGAAATTCAAGTGTATATAAAAGATAGATGTGCCACTCACGGAGGAAGATACGCTTGTATACCGAGACTCCCATATTGCTCAGCCTTCTGTTTGGCCTCTTTGAGGATGAGCTCTTGGACGTAGCGGTCAACCTCATCCTCCTGTACATTGTCGGGAACAGATGAGCCCATTTGGGCACGCACGAGACCGGATACGACAGAAGATAGGCTGGAGGATCCAGGCATGTTCTTCGAGTGGCTGGCGGTGGTTAAGGAAGGTGACATGAGATTTTTCCCACGATTGGTAGGTATTTCCGTCCCACCGTGAGGACTCGTACTCGGGAAGGAGATGAGGTATCTACTACCTTATATAAACTGACAGCTGTACCTCCATGAGGAAGGAATCATGTAGACGGACGATCTCTCTACGGAGCTCGGCGAACGATTCGGGGTCTGTCGAGATTACCATATTCCTGGCATTCCAGGGGCGAGATAAAAGAAACCTCCAGCCACTTCGAGGCCGCACTCGGGATTGCGTCCACTTCCTACCAACGCAGTCGGCTCTTGGAACAGTTCCTTCTTGGTAGAGCCGTTCTTTGATGAAGAAAGGTTCAATGACACGCAAGTTTATGGTTAACGCGCCAAGTCGCACGCGGTTCATATTTAGGTCGTGGGATCCACCTGCGGGCTACGTTTCGGCACAGAAGATGGAGGCGATTGAGATATTCGAGAAGCTGAAGGCTATTCCCCATGTTTATTAACTCCCCGTTAATGATACCGAAGCTCGCCTTTTGGCCGGTCTTTATCCCTTCCTCTGTTTTCCTCTTCTTCGAGACATTCCTTGATTTACCTCCTCTCCTCACGCACGTTGTTGGTCTCCACCCTGGCTTGTTCTTCAAAACTGTCGGTTGCAGGAGGAGAGCATGCCAAGGCAGGTTCCGACCCGAGCAAGGTCAGGGGAAGAGGAATCTGATGTATTTTTGGGCTACTCGCTTAGGTATACGAGGGGAACCTCCGTCAATCAGAGTGGCTTCCTCTACGCGTCGTTTTCGTTGCTCACGAACACGGAAGTGGAGAGGTTTGAGGTAGACTTCGAATTAAATCTTCGTTCGATGTAAGACTCCACTTCACGCTACCTTCATGCGCGTAAGATGTAGGTTGGCAGACAGGTTTCCTATTACATTTCTTGCAACGGAACAGATGCCTCTTCTCCTTGGGTCATTTGGCGGGGAATTCACACAAGATATCGCAACATGTGGTCCATGTCGTCAACTCTATTGAATATACGTCGGACTATACACGAACACTGTACGTACCCTCACGTACAAATTAACGCCATGCGGATCGGACTCGCTACGCTTTCGTCCAGGCCCACTAGAATCAGTGAGTGACCGGCCAGTATCAGTTCTGTCCAGGAGCTGGTCGCTATCCCTCAGTTTCTCCACATCCCCAGCAAGACCATGCAGTCGTTGAGTTGTTTGACAACTGACCTATATTTGTGTTTAAGACTCCGATTCTCTTACAACTTGGACCAGCTTCAGCAAACAGTGGAGATCGAACCGTGGAGATGATGTAACCTTAGGCCTCATGCCTCATGACTCGTAGTATTCTCGTTGACTTCGCTTCTTCGCTCTGTCAATGATTGGCGGTATGGGGCACTTGGATTTCGCACTACCACGAATCCACCCTTCAAAGCAGTGCCTGGCGAAATCGGTGATCGTCCAGGGAAATGAAGTCGTCGTTGGAGGCCTGGTAACCCACGAGTGAGTGAAGGGATGACGAGGCCCGTTGACTAGATGGTCGTGGGTCGTAGAGACCGTGGATTTGGATGTAAACGGACATGGAGGATCGACGGGGGTCTTGTGGGACGTAGCAAATCGAGGGGGCGCGGTGGGCGGGTGTTTCGGGGGTGTACCTTAGGCGAACTCCAGCGACCTGAAAGGTCAAATCGAAAGAAGTACGGAGGCATAAACACGGCGTTGCTTCGGCGGTCGGTGAATTAACCATCTCTTAAAAATCTAGGGCATCTTGGACGAGGGGTGGGAAGAAAGTTGCTATTGATCAGCCGATCACACCCGTCCTCACTGAAATGCTGCAACCACGAATACAATTCTCTTCACCAAATGGACCTATTTGCACGGGGCGTGTCATGAAATAAATGCCGCCCATCTCTGTCAGAGTCCGGAACTTCCCTCACATTCTTCACGGTTCTCTCGCAGCTACCTCCAGTTTCGACCATGGAAGCCAAGTCCCAACGACCTAATGAGTGAGAGGGTGCTATTTCAGCGCTGAACGCGGCCATTAAAGCCTTACTGACTAACTCTCGAAGAGAGCTCGATCCTGAAGCAGGCTGTCGAGAGTTGAGACTTTGCGCCATGGAGAAAGCGAGATTCAGGTTACTATATAGTAATGTGTTCTACGATGCCCATGGCATGCGTATTGGAATAAACGATAGTTGCAGTTCTGGTCTCTGTCCTCAAAATCCTTCCTCGCTCATCCCATTCTCTCACCGCGCCCTTCTCCGCATACCCGATTTTCATGACATTAGATTCCGTGTCGACGTCTAGACAGTCTGCGACAATCCCCCCAGACTTGCTCCATGTCGCTGGTATGCCTACCCATTGTAATGCCCTTTTATCTTCCCTGTCTTGCCTTATGAGCTTAATCGGTTCAAGCATGACGTTCCATCCCTCAAATTCGGCATCATTAATGAGACCGGTAGCGGTATGGTGGGGAGGGAGCGGCTCGACTTCCAGGCGAGGATTATAAGATTCCTCGAAATGCTTGTCCATTTTCTCCACGCCCCTAACGGAACGGGCACCGGCCAAAGCATCGAGTCCCGCTGAATCGTTTGACGACTAACCAGTCGTGTGTCTGCGTTTAAGACTTCGATTCCCTTGCAACTCGGAGTGTTTTGGACTGAGTTCGGCAAGTAGGGGGGACCGAACCGTGAAGATGATGTAGCCTCGGGCCTCGTGAACAGTAGTATTCTCTTTGACTTCGCTTCTTCACTCCGTTCGTGGCTGGCGGTATGCGACACTTGGATTTCGCACTACCATCAATCCACCCTTCAAGGTAGTGCCTGGCAAGATCGGTAACGTTAAGGAGAACGAGGTCAGCGTTGGAGGTCCGGTGACTCACGAATGAATGGAGGGATAACGAGAGTCGTTGGCTAGGTAGTTCTCGGTCGTAGAAACCATGGGCTGGGATGCAAACGGACTTGGAGGGTCGACGGAGGTCTGATGAGAGGAGGCAAGCGGAGGAATTTGAAGAGATGCTTGATTCGCTGACCGCTGACGTGTCTCTACCTCCGTCTTTCATGAGAGGTGGGGAGCAAGCAAAGGTGAGTAGCCGATCACACACATCCTCAAATGCTACAGCCGCGAATACAATTCTTTTCGCCAAATGGGTCAGTTTTCACGAGGCATATCATGGTGAGATTGCCGCTCGTCTATATCAGCATCCGGAACCTTCCTCACAGCCTTCGCGCTGCACGGTCCTCTCGTAACTACCTCGGGTTTTGATCATGGACGAGTCCCAACGGCCTAAGGGGCGAGAGGGTGCTATCTTAGTATTGAACACAACCATCGAAGCCTTGAATCTCGCAAAGGAAATCTCCAGTATTGCGCCAGCCAAGGCAGTTTTTGGCACCGTCAGCGTTATCCTCGCAACGATCAAGGTGAGTCCCCTTCTGACTTGTTGTAGATTTGTTGCAGACCGAAATGCACCTAGGACGCAATGGCCAACCAGATGGACTACGTCGAACTTGGGCTGGCCTGCGCGGATGTTTGTACCGCCCTCGACCGGGGGCTGAGCGGGAAGAGGTTGAATGACCTTAACAACTCCGTGTACGAGGCAATCAGGCAGCTGACGACGTGAGTTACACTAGCAACGTACACCCTGAGTAACTCGTTGATGACATTCTTGACCTGATCTCAGGGCTGTGGGGGAGATCCAAAGGAATATCATCAAGCAGGGCAAACGAAACGCGATTTCTCGACATCTCCATGCAAAGAACGACAAAGAAAGAATAGCCGGCTGGAGGTTAGACCTCAACAGGATCCTTCAGGTCTTCAACGTATGTTCCCGTTCCATCGTTTCCGTATTGCGGTTACTAACACCAGATTCCCAGACTGAGCTTGCAATAAATACACACGTCACTGTTTCCGAAACCCATGTAACTGTTGCCGAGACCCGGGTCACTGCCTCCGAAACCCATGCCATTGTTTCCGAGCTCGAGCATAATGCTACCCGCACCCACATCATGGTCTCCGACATCCATCGTACTATGGTGAAAGGTCAAGAAGTAAATGATAGTAATAATCTGTCGGTAAGCGATACTCGTACTCTATTCACTACCGAATCGCCACTTACCGCAGCCTAGACTCAAACCAGGTCAGCAATCTAAGCTAGCGATGGGCCCATTATCTTATACTTGAATGTAGCATATCTGGAGAATCTCCGCCTCTGCCCCCAAGGACCTTCTTCGGGCGCGATGAGTTGATCGAGAAGATAGTCAATCTGACTGGGAGGTTTCATCCAATCGCTCTCATTGGTGCTGGCGGAATCGGCAAGACGTCTATCGCCCTAGCCGTTCTCCACCACGATCGGATCAAGCAGCGGTTCGGCGATCACCGTCGGTTTATTCGCTGCGATCAGTTCCCTGCATCGTGTGCTCACCTCCTTCGTCGGTTCTCCGACGTCATCGGCGCGGGCGTCGAAAATCCCAAGGATCTAACTTCCCTACGAACATTCCTATCCTCAAGGGAGATGGTGATAGTTCTCGATAATGCGGAATCTATTCTCGACCCGCGGGGAACGGACGCACAGGAGATCTACACCGTGGTGGAGGAGCTGAGTCGATTCAACAACATCTGTATTTGCATCACGTCCCGTATCTCCACTACTCCACCGGATTTCAAGCATCTAGACGTGCCGACGCTGTCAATGGATGCGGCACGTGATACGTTCTACCGAATCTACGACAGCGACGATCAACCCAACCTCATCAACGGCATACTGGGACAACTTGACTTCCACCCGCTCTCAATCATGTTGCTCGCCACAGTTGCGCATCAAAACAAGTGGAATACGACACGATTGATCCGAGAATGGGAGCGACGGCGAACGAGCGTGCTGCAGACCCAGCATAATAATAGCCTCGCTGCCACAATCGAGCTGTCACTCGCCTCCCCCCTGTTTCGAGAACTTGGCCCTGACGCCCGAGCGCTCCTTGGAGTTGTCGCCTTCTTCCCACAGGGCGTTGACGAGAACAATCTTGAATGGTTGTTTCCCACCATCCCGAACAGAACCGAGATCTTCGACGAGTTCTGCATTCTCTCGTTGACATATCGGAGCAACGGATTTGTCACTATGCTCGCACCACTCCGAGACTACATTTCTCCCAAGGATCCGAAGGCATCTCCACTGCTCTGCGCGACCAAAGAACACTACTTCACCCGGTTGTCAGTCGAGATTGACCCGGACGGGCCCAGCTTCGCAGAATCACGATGGATCAGATCAGAGGACGTGAATGTCGAGCACCTGCTCGATGTCTTCACGACGATCGACACGGACTCAGACGCCGTCTGGGATGCCTGCACCAATTTTATGAGGCACCTCTATCGGCACAAGGAGCGACTGACCATTCTGAAGCCAAAGATTGAAGGTCTTCCGGATGATCATCGTTTCAAATCGGAGTGCCTGCTTCAGCTCTCACGGTTGTTTGGCTCGGTTGGAGATCGGGTGGAGCAGAAACGACTCCTTATTCATGTATTACAGCTCTGGAGGGAGGGGGGAAGTGACCAGTGGGTTGCTATAGCGTTGATGGATCTATCTGAAGCAAATCGACTAATGGGCCTCCACGAGGAAGGGATACAGCAGGTGAAAGAAGCATCAGGGATTTACGAACGGCTCGGTGACACGGCAGGACAGGCGGAATGTTTGATCGACCTTGCTTTTTTGTTGCTTGATGACAAACAGCTCGACGACGCAGAAGAAACCGCGCTCCGCGCAATCGCTCTCCTCCCAGATAAAGGCGAACAATTCCGAATCTGCAAATCTCATCGTGTTCTCGGAGATATATACCGATCCAAGGGCGAGACCGAGAAGGCTATGCATCATTTCGAGGTAGCCCTCGAAATTGCATCCCCTTTCGGCTGGCACGATCTCATCTTTTGGGTTCATCGTTCCCTGGTGAGGCTGTTTCGCGATGAAGGCAAGTTCGACGACGCACAGGTTCATGTCGAACACGCCAAGTCGCACACGGCCGATAACACATACTACTTGGCCTATGTGACGGAGGAGCAGGCTAGGATTTGGTACGGGCAGCGCAGGTTTGACGAGGCGAGGTCTGAGGCTCTGCGTGCGGCCGATGTTTTTGAGAAGCTCGGAGCTGCGATGGATCTGGAGCGGTGCAGACAATTCCACCAGCGCATACAAGGGGAAATTGACAGCCCAGTTGCCTTTGGAGGAACCAAACGATGACATCCATGGTTGCGTCGAGTTCTTTAAACTTATCGATCATCTTCCCGCAAGTCACCAACACTTCGTCCGTTCGCGTCGCCCTCCCTTGCGCTCGTTAATATTGTTACTTTCTTCCTCTTCAAAAATGCTCTCCCTTCTACTTGTTTCCTTCACTCACGCACACTATTTCATATTTGTCGTCCTACCGCTCGTCGTTGCCAATTTGCCTCCTGTGCTGTGTATTAACCTAGCTGTTGTATGCTGCCAATAACCAATAATCTACGGCATTATCTGGATGCTCTAGGGCAACGAGATCGCCATATCCCAAAATCCTTTTCCAGCATAACGCACTTCTTCGGCATCTCGATCCACTCAAGTATCGCCTTCGTGAT
>Ga0307512_10006348_pt1 | contig 11989 bp, 14 predicted proteins | sample 14_EM_MG_FD_200267 | JGI IMG/M metagenome (GOLD analysis project Ga0307512, IMG submission 200267) | Populus trichocarpa ectomycorrhiza microbial communities from riparian zone in the Pacific Northwest, United States - 14_EM | ecosystem: Host-associated > Plants > Roots > Unclassified | place... | reverse complement strand
CTTATAACTTCAGTTCGAATCATTCCTGCTTGTTTCTAACTCAGTTCGATTCGCTTGCCGCTCTCGGGACTACCCTCTGAAGGTCGCTGAATATCCCACCCCGCAAAAACTCCGTCCCCCCTCGTCTTGTCCCGTGTGCATCACTACCTCCGCTCATTCTCATTCTAGTTCTCCTCCATTTCCCTCCCTTTAAAGACGCACACACGAAGAGAAAGCCCACTACAAGAGTCAATATGGCCCCTATTGCCTTGGGTTGGGTGTTCTCTGGCGGCGTGGGTGTTCTCTTCTGTGTGTCTATCAAAGCAACCCTGTTAACTTCTCTCTCCCTATCCCTAGCCCCTTGGTGATTAGTGTATGTGTGGACATGAGGCCATGCTGGAGGGAGGACGAGGTGGAGGAGGGCGGGCCAGTCATGGATCCGCAGTTGGGCAGGCTGGCGGTGGACCCGAACACATCGGACACCAATCTGGTAGCCCGTGTCTCTCTAATTGCAACGGTACTGTAGAGGCATGTCTTCTGGTGATAATCTGGGAGTGGTCAAGACGTCGCGTCTATCAAAGACTCAATCACCAAGACAGCTTGAACTAATCAACGCAGTTGCACACGAATAGTATGCAACACCTCCAATGGTCTTTTCCCGACTGTAATCGTATTTGCGTATACGCGGGTGCAATTACGACTTTATGTTTACTCTACACGTTCGTATATCTGCCACCGAGTTCGCAAACTGGGCCTAATTCACGAACGCAAGGTAAATTTGATTGAGTGGACCCACCTCCTGGACCCTAAAATAGGCGTGTCCGCACAAAGTGTCTACAAAATGCAATCGACTTTTCTTCATTCGAGATATCCCAGCTTATCTTCACCTGGTCCTTTAGCCGCTTATCCCTGTCTGTCAAAGCAGTTGAGGAATTTGGCACCTCCAAGCGGGTCAGGTCTGGTCGAGTGGCAAATAGTTGACTGTCGGGTTCCGGTAAATTTCGTTTCTTCCTTCCTGCTGCAATCGCTGAATCGTTAAGTACGAGCTGTGTGTTTAGGGATGATAACTAAAGGGTTGTTGTCCTCCTAATGTCGCCCACCGAGCTCTTGCGGGGAACCATCGCTTTTATGACCCTGTGACTACATTATGAATGATCACTGAGAGACAATTGGCCAGGAACTTGAAGATTCAAGAACTAAGCTTCCTGCTGCTATTGGTGATGCACAAATGAATATATTCTTGCAAAGAGCAGATTACATGGTATGTATGTACTTATTCATTTGTAGGTAATTTTCAGCACTGATATCTATGGTCTGTAGGCATACGGGTGGCACATGTACTCAATTCTGTGTTTAGTCAGGTGGCTGCAGCAACGATATCTTGAGAACTGGCGAACACTTGTCAGAGCTATCAACCTCCAGTAGAACCTGGGGACTCTAAGTGTTTGGAAGCAGAGGATGGTACAATGTGCACGTAGACCACACCGCGCCACAGACTGACCAACAACTCGACTGAGAGACGACGCTACCGCTTGGCCAATTATTTCCAATAGACAGGCCGTTGTGGATAACGCTCCATCGGAATCTGGGAGGCGACGTCTTAGAGCAGTGAGGGCAAGTTGCGTGTTCCTAACGTGCAGCCCTACGAATTAATTGTACCCGAGAGCCGTATTAATCGGGGTCGTCCGAGAAGCGATCTTGGCAATCCTCCCTGGTGACTAATGTTCTCGATGTGGCGGTAGTATACATTGGTTCCATGCGATAAGGGGCGAGTACCGTATGGGGCCGGCATATGATGCCTCCGATAACAAAAAAGAGGAGTAATTTTGTTTATCCCCTGGATCGTAACGGTTCCCGGCTCATACGGGCCGCCCGCGCAACTACCTCACCACACGTCCAAAAATGGACATCAGAGGCCATCCTTTTTATCAAGTCTTCTTTGGTAGCAAATAAAACTTTCTGTCACAGTGAATTGTAAATTGTATGTGATGTGACTTTGTAAGTCTTACTGCCCCACCAAAATTCACTCTCTGAACTGGCAACCCACCCCATGTCTATGAACCACTACCCACCTTTCTTCTTTACAGGTGATTGAATTCCACAAAACGATGCCTTTCATTATTGAGACACCACAGTTACTTGCATTTTGAACATGCTTAGCAAAGTTTGGCTGGAGATTTGGTATTTCTGGCTGGGCTTTCCTGCTGGCAAAGCCACCATCCCAGCTACTTTCCCTTCTCAAGGTGTACTGAGAATTGCCCGTGACTCCAGCTTTGGCTGAGGGGTAAAGATATGCCCTCTTTGATGTTTGACAAAGTGGGTTTTAGCCTTGTTCACTATGAGAGCTGTGCTATGGGTATTGGTATTCCCACTCTGAGCCTCAACTCTCAGGCACATTGCAGATGGAATTCCTTGTGTGTAATGATATTGGGACTTCAGAGCATGTCCTTAGCACTAAGCTTGAAGGAGATTTTGGGGTGTTATGCGCAGAGTTGTCCATCTGGGCTGCACAGTGACATTTTCGAGTTTTTGGGGAGCTGATCTTGAGACAACCCTCCCAACAAAAACTGCCCTTTTTATCGGCACCCCATTCCTGCAGTCCTTAATTTTTGGCAAAATGCTCTCAACACATAAGAAAGTAAGTTTATAATGCTCCCAGGCCACCCCCACAGAGTTGTGGTTGCATCGCTAAATATTTGCAAGTGGGGAGTCGGTTGCCATGCCCAAACGGGCCGAGAATGCCAAAGTTACGATCCAGGGGATAGGTTCCTTTGGGGCTGATCATGAGGCGGTGAGAGTTGAAATGTTGTACGTAGGCCTAGGTACGTATACCGTTAAATTTGTGTCCTTTTTGTCGTAACCGGACCTTAAAATGTACAAAAGTGAGGAAGTGATGACGGTACAAGACGTCCCTCTATCTAGTCTCGTAGTGTGCTTCCCAGCGCTCGATACTACGTACCCATCTAGAGTAAGACCTCAATCTACTTAAGTGCTAATCCTAAACTACAAACACGTGATGACATACCCCTCATCATGCGCAATTGAAAGTGCTGTGAATTTAAATTTCGGGTCTGGCACTAGGGAGTCTTTGGGTGTGTTAAACCCATCAGTACGAGTTATTCTAGTGCCCAAAGTGAAAGTTTGAAATTCATGTGACGTTTGAAATACTTATACCTAAGCAGATTACCCTCTGGAAGTGGGTGTAGCTGTCAAAAACTGTATTCCGATAAAATTTCGGGCGAGCCTCTACATCACGATAACAACGACTGCCCAACTAATCTTTCGGAGGTGAGAATGTGACGTTTGGAACTAGCAACTCAACAATCGCAACCTGTTGTCTTGGGTTTGATTCCGCCAGTGTTGAAGAGTCAAGACTATCCAATTAGTTCAGTAAAATTCAAATCCCTTACAAAGCCAAAGTCTCTGTATGAGGCTTATACAAACCTTAGCTTCTTAAGGATGATAGTTAGGTTTTAGTTTATAAGGCTCAAACCTTTATATATAAATTTACCGTATGTACCCTTTAAGGTACTTTAGATATATACTGAGTCACTATTCTGGAATCTTTCAAACCTCGCAAGTTCTTGCGAGATTAGAGAGAATCCAGGCTAACTGAGTCACCATAGGATTCACGGACCAAATTACATACGTCACAAAGTGTTGTACATTAAGAAAAAACTACATGACATCTCCCGCTAACTATAGCTCGCTAGAAAACCTACGGATCAACATACAGCGCCTCCGCAAAGCCATACGACTTCCCACCGTGGAGCAACCGAAACTCCAACACCGCGCACTTTAAGCATACATGAACGTCCATATGTGCTTCCCGAAATTTTTTTCCTGTAATCTCAGCGGCCTGTGCAGGCGCTTCATTTATCTTGGAGTAGGGTATTTTATATGGGATTCGACAAAGTATCTTCACTTTATTTGGATCATATCTCGTTGGGGGAGTGTATTCCTGGCTATACAATAAGACATCTTCGAACTTACGGTCGCCGAGACGGCGCCAGAACTCAGTTTTCACGTTGTAGTAATACTGAAGAGTGAGCGTACGTCCTTCGGTAATGGTTTCACCCTATACATGCTATTAGAACTGATTCACTTTAGGCTTAATCATACCAAGAGAATACATACCCGTTTCAGCAACCAATGCATCTGGTTTTTGGCGCAGGAAATCCCCTTAAATTTGTCAAAGAATCTGTCCTCTATTCTATGTTCCCCATCCTTAAAGGGGACATTGATGATCAGCCCATAGCTGCAGCGCGCAATTCGTGACTTGATGGTGGTTCCTAACACCAAGTTCACAGATCCGATCTGCTGAGTATTTCGACGTGCACGGTGATAGTCCGATCCCCAGATTGTGGCGCCGCGACACACGGCTGATGTCCTAATCCAAAATCAGCGATTACTCAATAGTATGGGGCGGATATTCGTACGCCTGAGGCTCCTGGATAATTTTTATTTTGGAGTGCGAATTGGCTATTCGGAGATGATCATATAAATACTTGCTCTCTCCAAACCCGCCAACCAGTAATATGGCCTATTAAACACTCGTCCATTAGACCTATTTTGGTTATTGCAATTGGAGCAGCTGGGGCATACCTTCGGTGGAACCCTGTTCTCTTCCATCTGTATGATCTGCCGCTCCACAAGTCCTTGTATTTTAAGACATACGACATCGAAGATTGCAGTCAGGGAGTTCGTTCTGATTTGAATCGTATCGTCCTCGATGCCCTTTTCGGGGTCGTCTTCGACTCCTCGCAGGTCCACGGACCACAGATCGTCCTCTCCCGCCTGCTTGCTGAAGTTGCGTTTGATTTGATGCTCAAAATCCTCAATCATCCTCCTCTTCGCCGATGCCTTTATGCGGCTATATACGTCTTCTCCTACCAGCGTAGTGATGTGCTGGTGAAATGCGATGTCAAGGAAAATGGAGCCACAAAGGTCACCTACGAAAGTACCATCAGTGAATCAAAATTTGCATTAGAAAACCGTATACTCACCGTCACCAACAACACATTCCTCAAGTCTCAGAGGGTTTAGTTCATCAACCCGGTAACTTATTAGATCCTTCACCAATGGTATGAGTCCCGATGACTATCGACGTATAAGTTATGATTCACTCACCACGGTTCCGCCACCAGCTAATACCAGACGGTCTGAGCATATGATACTGTGCGTGCATACTATGTGGGGCATAGGGACTCACCATCACACACAACAAAACCATCACCCACCTAAGTTGCAATCAGTTAGCACAAACAAGCTAAGAGGATGCAATTTTGCGCACCTTCAATTCCTCGAGATCGTTCTTCTCATTCAATACGGCGATCGCGGCAGCTTCTGGCTCCGTGACCAACTCAATCTTGCCTGGAATACCAGCCGCTCGTGCTGCCTTAAGCGTTTTATCCTTTCCAGAATCAGACCATACAGCTGGAACCGTGAGTACAACCTTGACGTTATAATCTTCTTGAAAGTTATCGCCCTTCCTTCTCTTCAAATGTTCCACAGTATACTTCCAGAGGCAGCTCAAGTAGTCGTTTACAACGTCCTCTGGTGTCTTTTTGAGGCGTTCCAGATCTGCGTTCGCGAACTTAACCTGCTTGATGTCTGTATAGTATTTGTGTGACGGCTCAAGGAGAATCTTCATCCAGCGGAACTTGAAGGAATTTGGGTCATGGCTAACTTCAAAGCCCCACCCGGAAATCTCGCCGGTGCCGGTATACGAAATCGCAGACGGAACTTTGTCGTTATTTGGATTACGGGAATGTGGATGAGGCCAATCATTGATGACACTAACGATATTCCTACCACCTCTCCCATTTACCACTACGGTCCACGATACGCCCGAAAACTGGTTGGAAAGCACTAGTTAGCCCAAATTTCTGGTGTAAAATACTTCAACTCACTGTAGTCCCAAAATCGATCCCGATGATAATATCAGGCATTGCGGATATCAATCGCGAAAGTTTTCAGCACAGAGTAGACACAGTTTCAAGTGCTAGATAGTAGGCAGTATTGGAATAGAGCATATGAAGAATAATAACAGAAGATCTGGGGTAGGTTTACTACCGGGGTACATGCCCAATCCCAAAACTAGGTTCTACAGCCCGTGAGTCAGTATCTTCAGCTGCACAGCCTGTTCTAAATACCAGGATTAATCCATTTGTCTGTTTTGCCTGGTGTGGGATCCTCATGCGCAACAAAACTGGTGGCGCAATGTTCATATTAAGAGCGGCTATTGCATGAGGCGACATGTTTGATCTGCTTATTTCTTTAGATCTTCAGTTTTTGGGCGCACGTCAAGTAGCACTTATTACTGGAGATAGCGTTCATCACCGCTGTGCTGTTTTAGTCGGGGAAAAGCCTCCGGCGTACAAACAAACATCTGGCTGCGCTTCTGAGGTTAAGATTGCTCTCAAGACAGTGATTAATTTCCCCAGAACCTGAAATGTCCGCCTCACCCAATGATTAGAAAACGCACCTTAAAAATGGTAGGCCTAGAGAGTGAGGCTTCGATCATTCTCCATTGCTGCACACGCGCGCCCCGTTACTTTAAACCAATAGAGCCTCCGCGATAGCCCAGCCAGGTGAGTGATTTAATGCATCAATGAATGGTCTTCTCATCAGATAGGTGCAATGCACGGTGCTCGATTAAGCGCACAGATCAGAGATCTAGAGAACAAAAAACACGGCAAGGCCGACTCAAGCTGATCAGCTGAGAATTTGAAGTAGGACTCAGATGCGATATTGAAAAAGCAATACGAAGCCGAAAGACATTTTTTCCTTCCGACTAATAATTGGCTCGACCCGGCCTTCTACTTTAACTTCTCAAATATAAAAAACTGCGTGTATCGCTACTACCTATATGGTCTAGAAGCCCCCAAATTTTAACAAAACAGTGAGCACAGAAATTCTAGTCTATTGACACTTAAGGTACGATCTATCGTCCACAAGACACGGATAAATGCTTTCATTATTACTGACAACAGCATATTTTTTCAGATAGTACTAGTAGTACTGCGGCAATATGAGCAGCAGCACTTATGAACTGCATAGTAGTACACGTCCAGTTGAGGGCTTCGGCATCGCTGAAGAGGGAAAATATACGAGTATGATTTTGGGTAGGTTGCTCTGGTGGCCAATACGAAGTGTCTGAGTCCTGAGGATTGCTACAGTGATGGGAGTCACTGGCGCAGGGAAGAGCTACTTCATCAACAAGCTTGTGGGAAAACCAGTGGCCAATACTTCGGATCGTTTAAATTCGTGTAAGTATCTCGGCTTTTGAAAATACTGCAACATAACTGTTCTGGCTACCAATATTTTGACTGCTAATTAACTGTAGGCACCAGTACTTGTCAAGCGGTTCTCACCCAAATTGGCAAAACAAAAACCATTCTTGTGGACACCCCAGGTTTTGATGATACTACGAAGTCGGACACAGAAATTCTGGATGATATAGCACGGCTATTGGCTGCCCAATATCAACTTGGGGTGTCTTTGAAGGGTATTGTATTCCTGCACCGTATCTCGGACAGTAGGTTTTCCGGTACCGCAGGTAAAACCCTCAACATGTTCCAAAAACTCTGCGGCAAAGGTGCTCTTTCAAACGTCATTCTTGTCACAACACGGTGGTCCGAGATCGATGAATCGCTTGGCGCGGTCCGAGAAAAAGATTTGCGCAATCAGTTCTGGACGTTCATGCTCAACTGTGGTTCCACTATGGCCCGCTTCCTAGGAGACCGCGACTCGGCCCTGGGCATTGTTAGCCAGCTGCTCGGAAAATCTAACGTGGTGTTGGATATCCAGCGTGAGCTGGTAGATGAGCACAAACAGCTTCATGAGACTTCAGCAGGAGCAGTAGTGGATGATGAACTAGCAATGCTGAAGCAAAAAGCGACCGAGGAGCTTGAGCAAATCGAGGAGCTGCGCCGCTCATTACAGGACTCGGATAGCCGAATGAGGGATGATATGCAACGACGTTGGTTGGAAGAGCAGAGAAGAGTAAAAGATGCTGATGAAATGGAGAAAAGGCTCCGTAGAGATATCTCCAAGGAGGTAAGGGAGGAGATTGGAAAGGGTGTTAAGAAGCAGAGGTATAGGGGCATCTTTCCTACGATTCTAGGCGTTTTAGGGATGTTTGTAGGATTGGATTATTCGGTAGGCAGCGGTCTCGTTGATGGTCTGCAAAGTCTCATGGATTTGTATTGATGGAGGTAGTTGTTTGGAAGTCAAGATTGTCTTTAGCTAATTAATATCTATGTGGCAACAAGAAGATAATGCTATAAAAAAGATGATGTTCTAGTGTGCTCCGCACAGGTACTTATTGAGTTGTGGATGCGTATACACAGAGCTCTTGTGGAGGAGCTACAGATTTGCTGCGTTGATATCCTTGGGCGGCTAGACCTCACCTCGGAATGATATCGGCTAGTGCCTGCTCGCAAATAAGACACATGATTGGCAGAACACCTTGCGTATACATATCTAGTACATAATAACACTGGTGGGGGGAGCTATGTTTAGAATAGTCTGTCAGACGGCTTGGTAGGATTTTGCGGCGAGCCCCAGAAACAAAAGACGTCAACAGAAGTAGCTGCTCTCGTGCCCAGACTTGTTCACCAAACGAGCTTGCAAAACAAGCGAAAAAAGAACGTCTAGTATACGAGAGTACGAAGTAGCTCTACCCTAATTTCTAAATTAACAATTGCCTTTCCTTTTCGGGTAATATCAGTGTCCTAAACCAAATGTCACTGTTACAGGCGTCTCAAACCATATGCGATTTGTTCAAGCTACCTCGCTCCCAGATCTTGTCGCCTGGCTGCTTTTCAAGCGTAACCGTTCGAATAAATTCGTTGTAAAAAAAAAAGTAACGTCACTAACATGCATTCAACATCTGATGACGGTGGCGAAATAGGTTCAAAGACGCAAAACACAAGTAACCTTTTCTCGTGCCCAGCCTCCTGCGGCTGGGCACGAGAAAATAAGTAACCTCACTTATACTTACCTGAGGCGAGACATTAAGGTTGCATAAATTTATAAATTCAGCCCTGCAACTCCGCTTTCCAACTAACGCTAGCTTTGCCCAAGAGCGGCTGAGCAATCCCAAACTTGTTGCTGCATAACTGCGGCTGGCTTTCAGCTAATCATAACATCGCGATCAATATTTCCAAGGCGCGCAGTAAGACCAGCAGCCTTATCATGCATCTCATCGCCTCATCACGGTCGATCGCTCTATTGTAATCGGGAGCGCCCGTTGGGTGGGTAACCGCTAGAACTCGCGCATGCGCACGTTTCCTTTCTAACTGACTCAATCTGTGTAGGACCATCCACTTCTGAACCAACATTCCTTCGGGTGAATCTTCATCTGCGAGACCACTATCACTCACGAACTCAACGCTCCACCGTTTCGTATTCCGGATACCTTAAAGATGTCCGTTCAGGAGCAACACGGTGATTCTGCTCCCGTAGATGTTTCAACCGGTGACACAGTCGGCAAAAGACTGGAGGGAGATGTTGGAGATGTTGCGATTGACGAATCGCCGTCTACGCATTCGGATCGTCAAGATCGGTCTACCTCCAGTAACTCTCCTCCGGCACAACAGCCTGAAGTGGAGGATGTCGCCAGTGAAGGTGGGTATCTTAAGCACGTATTTGTTCAAACCCACCATAGTAACTGAGCTCCTTTCAAGTTTGCCTCAATAAACCCAAACACACACATGCTCCGACAGATATTAATGCATCGGCTCAGATTCAGCCACCTGCGCAGCACGGTTCGACAAGGGAGAACCCGCAGACATTCAAGGCCCGTTACGGTGCCCGGGTACTCAGAAGAAAAGTGCCAGGTGACAGCAGCAGTCGGAATACTCGAACACAAGTCAAGACGCCTCCACCCCGGCAGGTAATTCCGCCAGCAAATGCCTCGGAGTCTCCGATGAGCCATCGAAACAAGAAACACAATTACCTCCCCTCAAAGGAACCACATGTGGGAGGTGACGTTGCTGTCGGTGGTTCGCATGGTTGCGACCAAGAAAACACCATAGAATGCCATGAGGCCTCTTCCACCGACTCTAGGTCTACAGCATCTGCATCACCTGAGTATCCAGAACACCATACTCGTACTCGTTCATACCCCGATAAGCCAGAAAAGGCTGGGAGGTCAACCACTGTATCCTTTCTTAAGTTTATCTCGAGATCGAATAGCCGAGATACCCAAGACGAAGACATCTCTTATTACAAATACAAGGCTCGCCGATACAAATCCAAACGAAAGAGGCTGCGGAAAAGTCTCGAGGGCGCAGAGCGGGAGCTTGATAAGCTGAAAAAAGAGAACAAAGAGCTGAACGCAAAGTTTAAAGTTTCCCATAACAACGAGATATCAATGGCAGACAACCTGAAAGTCACACAAAAAGTAGCTTCTGCACAGGAGCGACGTGCCAACGGTTTGGAGGTGGCGATACAAAACATGCAACTTTATGTGGGCCCCCAGGCAGATGACGAAGTATTGAAGGCAACATTTGGCGGGCAATTGACGGGCAAAGTCAGGACCTGGAGCGCGGCATTTGTCACCAATAACCAGCCCGCGGAAACTTATGTGCAAACCCTGCGAAATTCAGCGTATGCGATACTTTCCCCGATTGATCAAGCGCTGGAATTACTACGCGAGAAAAGGAAAAGGAGGTTGTTTGTTGAGGGGATGGTTGGATCTGTTTTAGCAAGCAATATATTCCGGACCGTGACCACTGAAGCGTCAATTAAACCCCAAAATCCAGTGCGCCCAACAGTGCTAGAATACTCCATGGATAAGTGTTTTGCTGAATCCATCAGCGTGATGGAACAAAATCTAACCAACGGTCTGTACATTCCACCACTTCATTTAATATCAAACAGAGAACCGTAATCTGATAGTAAATACCTTAGGCTTTGGCTCATGTATCACTCCTCTCGAGTTGAACAACTGGCGCGCCTTCACTGTCTCCCTTGCTTCCCGACTTTCGGATGGGGCCCCACATACGAATTTCCTCCGCCCATCCATAGACGAACTTCTAGTCATGCTCCAGCCTTTGGCCAAACCTGATGTATCGACAGAGCGTCTTTTACAAAATCTTGAGTCGATCTTCCGTGTGGCCGCCGAACTTGCCTTTTTGTTGTATAGACAACGAGCTGACTGGATTGTCAAATATCCTTTCTCTAAAACTTGTGTATTTGACGGAAATACTATGGAGGACATTGACGATGATGAAGACGGCTCACACTCTGGAGTCGAGAAAGAACTCCCCAAGCAAGTGGAGATTTTTGTGTTTCCGGGTCTATACAAAAGGGGGAATGCTGATGGTGAGGGTTATGACGTGGAGTCCTGTATGGTGAAGGCGAAGGTGCGGTGCGTAAGGTTCGGTTCGTGAAGAGGGGTGATTAATAGAAGATGGATATATTTATCAAGCATAACTTCTGAAGTATTAAAGATGTCCCATTGAAATTTCACCCATATTTTGTGAACAGTTTCTCGATGTGGTTAATTACAGGTCGTAGAAGTGCTCTCCTCTCATCCTCACAAGGTACTGATTGTTGCATGTGTACCTGCATCGTGAGCCTCACTGCTCAGGTCCGTTTGATATGCAGTTGGTGTATGAAGATTGCCTCAGGAGTGCGGCTCGTATCAGTGCAGAGCGGCTCATATCAGTGCAAACGGATGAGCAAACGGAGATAGATATGGAGACGAATACGGCTGTGAATATGGGAGACAAGTCTGTATATATATACGGGCCTTCAGCACCTCGAGAGATCAGTCAATCAACAAGCCTAAGAAGCGTCAAAATCAACACTGATCGCGAAGAACACACCGAATGATATCTGGTGGAACTGGATATGCAAATGAAGATGCACGTTCGTTTGTTTGTAATCATTATGTATTCAGCCGCTTGCGGCTATGACATACATATTCCTATAACATCCTCCCTACTCCAATGAGAGAAAATGTACATGCACGCATATGAGGTCTACTTTAGTCGAT
>Ga0307512_10006346_pt1 | contig 11991 bp, 7 predicted proteins | sample 14_EM_MG_FD_200267 | JGI IMG/M metagenome (GOLD analysis project Ga0307512, IMG submission 200267) | Populus trichocarpa ectomycorrhiza microbial communities from riparian zone in the Pacific Northwest, United States - 14_EM | ecosystem: Host-associated > Plants > Roots > Unclassified | place... | reverse complement strand
AAAGGAGGTTACCAGAGTCACGGTTTTTACGGATTCTCAGGCAACTTTAAGACGAATACAATCGGACGAGCCAGGACCAGGACAGGTACTAGCGCTACGAACGATGAACTGGACCGATGCATTAGCCAGAAAGGATATCCAGGTAGAGTACCGGTGGGTACCTGCCCATAAGGGAATCGAAGGCAATGAAGAAGCGGATCAACAGGGAACAAAGACGGCGTATAAGCATTGCGGAAGTTATACCGAAACGCAAAATCCGCTACCGTTTTTAGATTATGTTTCTTTCTCCCATGTTAGCCGAAGGTTGACTCAGGTGAAGTGGGAAGAAAGTAAAAAAGAAATTATAAAGTTGGGGAAGAAGTCAAAGCACAGTTTCTGGTATGATTTGGTGAAAAGGGGGGGTAACAGTGCGGTGATGGAAGCCAAAAAGATGATTGCGGCGAGGTTTTATCAGCGTAAGTCAGGACACGCACTGATAGGGAAATACCTATTGCGGATCGGAAAAAGAAGTGATATGAAATGGTGGTGGTGTGGGCATGAATATCAGACAAGAGACCACTTGTTTAAGTGGTGTAAAAGATGGAAACGAGAACAAAAAAGGCTTTGGGTTGATGGGCAAGAGGGGGAGGATGGGTATGAGGGCGTTGAAAAGGTTTTAAAGAAGCCAAAGATTTCATTGCCAATGTCTCTTGTTTTTGCAGAAGAAAAATGTTCCCAGGTGTTGTTGGATTTTTTATTTTGTACAGATGTCGGCAGAATTAGCGGAGTGGTGGAGGAGGCGGAGAACTCAGATCATGAGGAGTCGAGTGATGGGGGGGTGTAAAAGTTGATGTTGTTTCTTGGCGGTTTCTTTTGTTTTAGGGAGAAGAGGACTCGCGACTTTGCTTTTGTTTCTTTATGTTACGGAAGAAGCGGGGAGGAAATATGTATGGGATATGCCATGGCCGCCAGCGGCCGAATGCAATATGATTACAAACAAACAAAAAGCTGCCGCCGCCACCATCCCCACGCTACCGTCGACTGCACCACCAGTGGAGACATCAATGACAGAGTCGGGACCAGCGGACAAAATCTACAAGGCGGGAACTGGCAACGGCTAGAGTGTTAAGGTGCTGGGCGTGTTGGGGGTCAGAGAGGCAGTGCTCCCACTAGTGGTTGGTGTCTTTAGTCACCACTTTTCGAGTGACGAGGGTCTTTACTGATTTCATAACTTGAAGGTGAAAGGCACGAAAAGGCACAGAAGACGGGTGCAGAGAAAAGCCCCATGGGAGAAAAGGCAATTGGGAGAAAAAGCAATCGAGAGAAAAGGCAATCGGGAGAAAAGGCAATCGGGAGAAAAGGCACCCATAGAAAAGCATTGCTTAGTTCCATTTCAGTACCATTTCCACGGTGCCATTTGCTGCTATACAAAAGAACCCCTAACCTAATTCTTGCACTTAAATACCGTTATTTTCGGTGTAAGAAACAGCACTATTCTGCGCCGTTTCCGGTGCCTTTAAAGAAGCATATTTCCGACCCCGCTTAGAGTCTCAGGCTTGGCCGCGGTGCGGTAATCAGCTCTAGGTACGGTATCTTGCTTATATATACCTTTCTTGTTCTTTGTTGTTCTCGCTTCGTATAGTAGACAATTTATCTCCATAGTATTTTCAACAAGTACCGGGGTCTTCCGAGTGATGGTACCATGATGGGAGTAATCAAATTGTGACCGAATAATCCCCGGTACATCCATCATCTTTTCACTCGATAAACAGACGGTTTCCACCTCTGGTGGCGGCGAGTGGCGAGCTAGCGATAAGAACTGCCAAGCTCAGTTCCAAGTCGGATCCGGACAGGAAGGATATCCGGATAAGAGATCAGCATGTGAGATCCGCGGACGCATATTATCCAGCTCGGAGGAAAAGTGGCAGCTCGGAATATACAATGGCACTGAACGACGAGAGTCTCAACATACCTACCAGAAGCGACTTGGTCCCGACGGGCTTCACGTTCTAGCATTTGCGGGTGAGTAGCTAGAGATGGATGTACCAGATGAAAGGGTACTGCAGACACCACCTTGATCATCACCTTTATGTCACAAGCCATTATTCATTGAAGAGGGAGCGCAATATCAGAGCCCTGGTAATTTCACATACACATACATTAGCATACATCTTCCTATGTATCTTTTGTTAAGACCAATCGAAGGAGAGAAGAAAGATGATTGGACTGTCTATCGTACAAAGACAGAATAAGATAGACATAAATAAGAAAAGGAGTCGTACAGCAAAGCACCACTTAGGCCCGAGGCTCACGGAGAGCCAAGTACCGTACTAAGCCCAAGGCTGAGTTTAGTGCCCGCCTTAGTCCCGACGGCCGGCGGGCTAAAGCCCGAGGCTAATCTAGCGCCCGCATTAGTTCCAACGGCCTTCGGGCTAAATCTCTAGTCAATATTTTTTGAGCACGTCTTTTTCGCAATCGATCTTGTTCAGACGGTTAAGTGTACGCACATCTGCGCCAGCAGATGTACTCGAGTAATCACACGCCCACGTGTGCCACTATTGTATTTTTTTCGTCATGTTTGCTTCAACCACTCCATCTGATGACTTTAATTGCGCAGCTGTAGTCACAGTCTGTCATTCACAGACAGCCTAAGGCCGCGTGCTGCATAGAATGGACATATGTATGCGCATATTCTGTTGAGTAGGTGAAGTAATAAAATATGCAATGCGCATGTGAACTTAGCAGGGGCACACCCGCACAGCCCTGTAGCTAGTTGTGACAGGTTGGTAGCAGCATGTGGCATTGTTTCTCGGTAACTAACATGGTTCAGGCAGGTGACTTGTTAGCGTGGCCGTCATCGGAAGATCGCGATCCGGACCCTCTGCACTACCTTGTCGATCGCAAATGAAGCCCGTAATTGGACGACCGATTGCGCCTTGGGAGGTCAGCTACAGAACCATATCTGCTGCAAAGCTGGCAACATTTATTTCAATCGCTGATCCCTGCTTAATCGGCTTTTATTCGGTCTAGCTGCAATGTGCTGCATTGACTGCTTTATGCGATGTGATAAGGCCCAAGAGCTAATAGACGCCGATTACTACGACCTTGACCGCGAACATCGGCATAGGCGAGTCACTTCATCAATGAACGCATGAACTGGTAACTTCATGCAATTCATAAGGGCAACGAGGAATGTCAGTCTAGCTTGATCGCATATTAGAAAATGGGTGGGAACTAATTAATCTGCCTGCTACGATATGGAGGCCAGGGTCTGACATGGATTGTTCTAGAGCTACCGCTAAGATATTCACCAGTTATGAGTGTAAGGATGGAAATCCGGTGTGGAGGGTGGAAGATGTTTCAACTGGCAGAAGGGCAGCAGTTGCCTTTCGCTTCTTGCGCAGTTTTTAGCTGGTAGTATATGTAAAGACACAAAGCAGAAGATGCTGGATACTTTGGTATGGGGTGACTGAGACAGTGGAATGTCTGGCATGGAGGTGACGCAGAAAAAGACCCTTTGGCATTGTTTGACTGTATGATAGGATGAGGGGTAGTAGCCCGTATATTTGCAGCTTTAAGAAATGACGGTAGTATGTAAAGATGCTCTCAGTTGATCACTGTAAACTGGGGAAGGATAAGGAGTTAGAGTACATGCCATAACCGCAAGGGAGGAATTTAAACAAGATTAAAACAACAATACAATTTCACTCCATAATTCAAGTTTGCATGGTATTTCCCGAATATTCTTGATAAAAAAACGCTTCCCTAGACTTAAGCCTATATAATATATCTATCTATTTCAACTCTTGAACCAACTCAAATTAAACTACCACGCACCGTGTGGAGTGTTAGACCTTGTCAATGAATGGGTCAGGCTGTCGTCCCCTCTGCCTCCAAATATACGCTAATACAAATGTACATACTATGAGACCTACAGAAATAACGGCATAAATCCATGCCTCATTTCTCACCTTTACATTTGCAACTTCTCCATGATTGGGATATTGGATAAGTTGAGTGCTAAAGAATGCCTGCTTTCCGCCACTCACAACATTAATTTAACCTGCCATCGTATATCATGATCAAATGATCATACAAAGGATTGAAAACTTACTGTCACTAGGCTTATTGAAGCATAAATCGTCCCTATAAGGGTGGCAATCCTCATCGTTCGTGAATCCGCCCTGGATTTACTAGCTAATGAGACCATAGTCTTATTCTCAGATGCTGTTTCATCAGCGATTTCTTTCAGCGAATTACTATTCACACGAAGAAGCTCGTCATTTCGAAAATCCATAATTTTGAAGATCTGAATTTTCTGTTAGCTATCCAAGACCTGTTCGTTTGGGATATACAACATAGAAGAAACGTGAATTTACCAGAAGACGAATATCCTCCGAGCAGTCCAAGTGTTTTTTAACATTACCGATATGGCATCTTAGCCTGAGTTGGTATTGCCGGACTTCTGACTGAAAGCGCTCATTGACTCCAGCTAAAACGACACCCTGTTGTTGCATTTCGTCGGCGTGTTCCGACAGCATTGAGGCAATCTCAAGATTCGATCTCAGTAATGAGCGTGCATCTTGTAGTTTCCGCCGTAGGAGTGCTAAGCTCTGGCTATGGGATATATTTAGATTGAATTCCGCATACCCCTTTGGAAAAGATATGCTCCGGTTCTATGACATTTTCTGAATTAATACATGTCTTGAGTAGCACATGATGCTGCAAGCATCTAAAATGTCTAACGTTTCGGAGATGAGTAATTTGACTTACCATTAATGAGAGCTCATCACCCAAATAGCCAATATACGGTCCCCAATTCTTCTCACAAGAAAGTAAAAGGAAAAGATGAATGGCCATAGGGTGATCAGCTGGGGATGAGCCTTTTCCCTCTTTATTGAGTCTTTCCAAGTTGCATTTTGTTCCGTTCGGAGTCTGGATGAGAATCCAGATCGAGGCATTACTCCTGTGGAAGTAATTTTGATACACGGAACATTGGCGGGACGACCATGGATCTGCCAGTTCTCTACCATGCTTTTCAAAATGGCGTATGTTATAACTTATCTCTGCAGTACAGTCAGGAATCGAGGACCGACAGCCGTTCACTTTGAGCGTACCGAAAATCATCGAATTTTTACGTTCGTCCTCACGCACATGACGATAGCACCCCCCACAGAAATACTCTTCCGACTCGCAATGCCTCTCGCGGAACTGGAAGACAGAGTGAAAATATTTTGGAAAAACTTGATAGAAGTGACACAGCTTCTTAAACATTTCGGATGAAATCTTAGGCCTTGTATATGAATTCCGCCGAGATATCATGCTGAGCACGCAAGATTAGCTTGTTCCATAAGTTTGGAGGTATCGATTAAGGGTTGCTAACAAAAATTTTGTTCTTTCATCTTCTACCGCCCCTCCTGCCATTAAAAATTCTTCAAAGGAGGTCATCGTAGAAATATCAACAGTTTTCTCTGACTATTGTCAATATTTGCCTTCTAAGTCGGCTGTTGGTATTTCTCCGGACATACCAACTCCTTGGATGGAGACTTCCAGCTTTATCTTAGACGGATCACTGACGAATAATGATTCACAGTTTTGTTCCAATTGCTCCCACAGGTCGTATACATCCACCCAATGCACAGAGTTTAGAAGTACAATGGGGTAGTTCTCCCATCCCTGAATTTGCTGGTTCTATGGGTTAACCTGGTTAATTCTTAGTTCCACAGAGTGGTTTTTTTGAGACACTTACAAAAGTCATTGGTATTGAGCTTGCAAGAAGTAGTAATGATAGTAGCTATTTCTGATATATGCGGGTTTTGGAAAGCTTTGGAATCTGTCCTATCGTTTTTCAGATTGAAAGTACGGAGGGGTGGATTTAAATGTTGTATCACCGGTCTCCTGCGCAGCTTTTGACTCCGTTGAATATGGACGAGCGGCACACAGTCATCGTCCATTTCTGGTAGCTGGCAGCTGCACCTATGACACCTGTAACTAGTACTGTAAGATTTTCTTTTGGGGTTATAGTTTGGTAGCAAGGCGTATGTGCCTTTGCTCCGTTGTCTAACCGCCCGGCGGGTTGCCCACGCTGAGTGGTAACTAAAATCGCATAGATTTACTTAATGTAAAAGACTATGGCCCTTCCGGAATGTAGCGTAGTCATTGATCAGCTTATGACCCAGAGTCATTCTTACCTCAAAACCTAGAATTATTCGTGCGATGCGTTGTAGTCATTAATATGTTACTGAATATGTGGACGAAACCGAAATTGAGAATATAATGGCGCACTTCTATTCACTCGGTGAGTATCAAGTCTTTCTTCACACCCACGTCCGCCGGCCGCATTGCAAGGCGCAGTGGAGTTAGGCAGTAAATGCGAGGCAGAGCGTGCGGGCATTGCCGGTAGCCGCGATCGCGGATTAATCTCCACAGAATCTGATCGTGATGATGCCCGTTGTGTGCCTTTAATCAAGAAAACGGTTCTCAATACCAGTTCCTGCTTGAGTAAACTTTCCTACACATCAACTGGGTTGACCGTCACAACCACACAACCGTACTAACCCGTGCAATGCGACTGCGACTGTATTTACAGGAAAAATGTCTACAATTACGAACCATTAATTGCAGTCATGCGCCTCTTTCTCTGCCAAATGCGCCAGTTTTTGTGTGATTTTATCAAAGGTAACAAACACCTAGGCGTTGCGACCATGATCGTCTAAAGTTAACGGGGACCCTAACCCTCAACACTAAACTCTACCCTTCAAGCAGCCTCCAAAAAGCCGCAAAATAATTTATAAAATAGCGGTTAAGTTACATTGTTCACTGGCTTTAAGTTAACTCTTCGTGTGTATTCGCGTATTCTGTGGATTAAAATTACTGCGTTATGGCCTAAAAATCTCCCCACGTTATGGCTTCGCATAAGACAATGTTGACTGAAGATTTAGCCCGAAGGCCTTGGAAGTTGCTAGAAAGGACTGGAGCGTAGTTGCTAATAGTTCGAAGGCCTGAGAAGCTACTAGCAAGGACTGGAGAGTGGTTGCTAATGCATTGAGTCATTGTGTAGACTCATTCACAAATTTTTGTTCGCCACCGGCTCTGCCACTCTACACTCCCATACCTCCGCAGAACCCTCAGGCTTTCCTTGTTTATATAAAGGCATAGGTTTACACTTAGATAGCTTTTGTAGAATAGACAATTCAACCTTTTTCATTGTGTTGATCAGACAGACTACCCTTTTTGTTCGCTTTGTGTTAATCACACTATAATCATTTATCTAGAGTATGACAGTGGCCTCTTCCCATTACGGATTGGTCCTATGTAGCTTTCTTCGTAGTAGAACGTTTAGTCTCTTAATTGGGTCGCTGAGCCTACCAATTACTACGGCTACTCAAGTCATGTTATTTGTATTTAATACCTAGATGGATTAACCGGAATTTAGTTCTAATTATTGAACACATTTTTGAATAACTCAGAGTGAATGTAGTTTGTGATCCGGGCAGGTTTCGAGAACTTGTCTGTTTGAACCTCGCGTTGCCCAAATATACCCCGCCAGACGAACATCCGGAATTATTAGTTTAGACATCCGTAACATAACGATGTGTCTCTCTCCCCAACCGTGGGATATTATACACTCTTGTATCCGCAGAAGTACTTCCTTCATAACAAGAGCTTGAGAAAAGAAAGAACTGTTCTTTTGTTGATAAGCTATAGGGGGATTCAAACAGAAACAAAAACTATTGCCCCTGTAAACTAAATAACAAACAAGAGAAAAACAGATATCATTTTAACAAGTATGAAATTGGAACCCCCACAGCACCACTAACTCTGCCACCTTCCCGTTAACATTTTCAACCGCACCCACTTCCTTCAAACCATTCCATCACGCATTGCTATATGCCGCCCTTCATGTGCCTATATTTGCCATCTTGATAATTCACTGAGAGGACCAACAACTTTATCATGAAACTGCTCAAGTACAGTCTGTTCCTCTCCACCTCCACCTCCTGAGTCAATCCCAAAGTCACCCCGAAGACATGCAAGAGTAATGTCTCTATATCTCGCTCCCATAATGTAACTCAGCCGTGGAGCGTAATGTTCAATCAATTTTTGACTGAATGCTGCCGGCTCTAACCCGAGCTCTGCGTTGTGCTTTATATATACGTCCAACGTTGTCCAGCTGCCGAGTTCTAGCAGAACTATGCCGATACTGTAATAGTCGTAGATTTCGCGAAATGATTGACTGGAGGAGTATTCTGGGTGCCGGTAATGCTGCAATATGGTGTTGGAGGATGGTATCAAAGTTTTCTCAGTTTGGCCTGCTCTGTCCGAAGGCCTTGAGTACCGAAAGTTGACTAAGTAAGGGTTCTCCAGTAAATCCGAGAGCTCTGAGGCACTTCCCTCTTGCTCAAAGAATACTATATTACTCGAACTGATGTTTTTATGTAACCACTTCACTATGTTCAACTCCCTGACACAACTGACAAGTTTGTATGCCAGCTGAAACCTCTCCCCCAGTGGGAGTCCGACCTTGTTACGCAATTTAAGAATGTCGAAGAGACTGATCGGTGCGATTCTTTTGAGTTGTGTCGGCGGCTCTAGAGCGGACTCAGGGAAGGCCCAAATATAAGCATAGTCATGCTGCTTGGAGGTAGCGGCGGTTGACACCACGAAACCGAGGCAATCTAGAACGCGAAAGCCGGTAGGCTTCGATGGTCGGCGGAAAATCTTGGTTGTGAAAAGCATACGCTGTTCCCTTTGGGGTTCCGACAGTTTGTTCCATTTCGGAGTGGGGGAGACCCACTCAACAAGTACTTGCTTGTTATAGTATCGACCAATCGAAAGTCCATCACCAAATACGTCTTCAATGTGCAATGCGTCTGACACCAATAGCAAGCTTTCCCCCTTTTCTATTGGTAATTCTTGGTCCTGGTTTTTGTCTCTCTTGAGGCGAAGAATATCCAGCTTGGTTGATGCTAAGGCACCAAGTTCCGAATAGTGACCCGACTGCGTGTTGGTCACAATATCACGGAGAGCTTCGTCTTGAGAACTAGTAACCAGCAAATTCTCTAGCTTCTCCTGATGTCCGGCCGGAAGTGAGTTCCATAATTTTTGTATGAGTTCCTGAAGCTCCTCGTGGAATGGTTTGCGAATAAAAAAGGCCACTTCCGATGGTGGTATTATTTCGTCTAGAGCCCCCTTGATGTCTAGTTCAATTTTACTGAGTAAGCTGGTGAGAATATCATGGAAATGGTCGCCTTTATCGTTAATAATTTCCATAATGCCGGCTGAAGGGCCGCTTCCAGTGAAATGTAAGACTTTACCCCAAGAAGCAAGACGTGCATTCTGGAACCGAATCACTGGAACCGCAGGCTCAATGTCTTCGTTGTCCTGGGCCATTCTAAGGTATTTAGTCAAAGCTTGTTGTGTAGCATCGAAAAGGGCCTTTAGGCTTAGAAATAATAGTTGTTGGTGGACCTTTGAAGCCTTGGGTCGCTTGGTGGGATCAATTTGAAGCATGAGACCGGCCGTCTCTAGCAAATTATGGAGCACGCTACCCTCTGATCTTGCCTGGAAGTTTTTGAGCCAAGAAGTAACCTGCGGTCTCAGGTCCTTTCCGGTAAAGAAGTATCGATCCTTCATATTTGCTCTGAAGGCAGCTCCCGATCGTTGTTCACGAAAGCTGTTGACACCATCTGGACCCCCTTCGATGTATGCAGCAATTTCAGAAACCATGCACCCAAATGACCAGATGTCTAAAGAGCGTCCCACATCTTGGCGCCTCAAACTTTCGTCCATACATTCTGGTCCGACGTAATCTCCTAGGCCTGCTTTCCAATGTGTTCGCGAGCCCATGTCCTCCGTCTTCAACTTTGCAAGACCGAAATCCGCTAGATAAAAGCTTCTGGAATCAACTAGGACGTTGGCTGGTTTAAGGTCGTGGTGGTATCCAATCCGTCCTAGCTCCATGTCGTGATCTTTCGCGTTAAGGTTTAGCGAATGCACCTTTTCTATCGCCGAAGAAAGGCCCTGCAGAGCTGTGTAGAACATAAAGTCATCCTTAAACTCCCCGAAACGCTCCCGTAGTTGTAGAAAGTGCTCTAGGTCCATTGGGAGTAGTGGGAATAGGAAGTTATGATTATCGCAGTGGTTATAAGAAGCCAACAGAGGAACAATGTTAGGATGTCGGAGGTGGTCCAAGATTTGAAGACATTCTTCTTCCCGCTTAAGTTGTTCTTCCCACTTACGTTTTTTTTCCTTAAGTTTTTCTTCACGCTTAAGTTTTTCTTCCGGCTGAAGTTTCTCTTCCTGCTTAACTTCTTCTTCCCGCGTAACATTGGCTGTATCCGACTCTTTCCGTAATCGTTTTCTGACTATGAAGACTTTGGTCATCTATTGAATTACGAATGCATGGATTAGAGGTTCGCATTTAGGAATTCTGAAGGTAACATACTTGCTGTGGAAAGATAGTTTGCAATGATGGTACTACCGACATCTTGAAAACTTGGCCGAACGACCCTTCTCCTAGTGGAGTCTCTTCGATAAACGGTAAGATCTCTTCCGCACGAAAACGGCAATGATAGCTGCTCATTTCTTTCGCCAGAGTTCGAGGCGAAAATTCCCATTGTGCGTTATTAGCGAAGTCCCATCCGACGTTTTCCGCAATCTTTTCAGCCCAGGTTATCTCAAGTGGAAGTTGGGAGTCGAGTGCATTATGCTCAATAAAGCTCATCAATTTGTGTAGCCATTTCTTCCAGACGAGGATTCCAAAAACAATCTTGCCTTCGGTGAGGATGCGATTCACGACAATCTTTTCTTGGTGATCTGGAACTGCATATTCCTGAACGCATTCTGTAATGGCTTCCTCGATAACAGCTCTTGTTAAGAGTGCGTTAACTTCATGCTGGCTGATGAAGTGTTTCTCATCTGTGGACAGGTGGCGCCGCTTCTCCAGTTCCCCTCGCAGGTTATCAATTGTTCGACCCATCCTGAGCTGGAAAATGATGCGGCTGAGTATGAAGTTCGCTAGTCGGTAATTCTGTGTAGAGTAGGAAGTGAGAAATATGTTGACTCTCAAGTTGCAAGGGGAACTAATACTAACATTCAGGGAATTAATAATAACTGTACTAGTAAAGCATTAGCTATTGCAGCAGATATTCCGAGGCGGCTTAGAGAGACCTGAATCTTCGCAGTATCAAATCGCTTACGACCAAGAAAGCGGGCTGCTGTTTAAATTAATCTTGCATAGCCTCCTTAAGACTCATTTAATAACCCCCAACGGCCCAAATTGACCATAATGGCTGCTTCATTTCAGCGTCGTGCGGGGTATCGCCCGGAAATGTTAGAAGTTGCCTCAGGCAGTTGATGATGACAGCTCGTATGCAATACGACGCATGATTAGACCACTTTCAGCGATTGGCTACATAAACTGTTCTGAATCTTACTGCAAGTATGGCTTTGAATATGCGCTGTATTACACAGCCTGCGACAACCGGGGTTTACTCTGCAAGCACAGCCTGCGACAGCCCGGTTTTACTCTACACGCACAGCCATGCACGCGTGCACGTTTGTCCCACCCAATTAAATCTACGAATTGTGCTTATTCGCTACATGTCCCATACAACAAATATGCGCTAACTATACGTACTATCACCTCGCAATCTCGGGTTTGCAAAATCTTTAATATTGATGAAATTTGTGGGGAAACCAGTTGACTTTTGTCGATTTTAAGCAATATTTGGAACCTAAAGCTGATCAACGAATATCGCAGTTATCACAAATCCGAGATTTTGGGATGAATGTATATATAGATATGTACTAGCACTGGTGGCGGCTCTGCCGCCCCCAGAGTGGCAAAGCCGGATGGTGTGGTTGATGGAATCTTCCCCTGTAACTTCTACCACATACCCATAACAACTTCACAAACATTTGTCCAATATGGACTGGAAGACCCTGGAAGGTTGTAGGTCTCAAAACTCAAGGTCCTATGGTTAAAGTGGTTGTGGAATCTCAGTTTGG
>Ga0307512_10006345_pt1 | contig 11992 bp, 11 predicted proteins | sample 14_EM_MG_FD_200267 | JGI IMG/M metagenome (GOLD analysis project Ga0307512, IMG submission 200267) | Populus trichocarpa ectomycorrhiza microbial communities from riparian zone in the Pacific Northwest, United States - 14_EM | ecosystem: Host-associated > Plants > Roots > Unclassified | place... | reverse complement strand
CAATCGGCCGAGTTCATTGGTCAGGTCGCGGAACTTCTTGGTCGAGATCTCGTGCTCACGCAGCAAGCCGATCTTGTGCTTGACGAGGGGGTGGTTGACTTCGATCACGGGCATGGCGGTCTCTCAGTGAAGTAACGAGCGAATCAGGCAACAAGCGTGCCGTGGGAGGCATTCTTTTGGACGCAAAGGCCGCGAAGGAAGACGCAAAGAACGCAAAGGAAATACTGGTTTCTTTCTTTGCGACCTTTGCGTCTTCCTTTGCGTTCTTTGCGTCAACGCCCTTGATCTTTCCTCACCCCCCGCGCTGGCGCAGAGCCTCGTACAGGCACACCCCCGAAGCCACCGACACGTTCAAGCTCTCCACCGCGCCCTGCATCGGGATGCGCACCAGCGCGTCGCAGGTCTTGCGCGTGAGCTGGCGCATGCCCTCGCCTTCGGCACCCAGCACCAGCGCGGTCGGGCCCTTGAGGTCGGTCTGATAGATCGTGGCGGGCGCGTCGTCGCTAGTGCCGATGCACCAGATGTTGCGCTCCTTCAACTCGCCCAGCGTGCGCGCGAGGTTGGTCACCATGAAGTACGGCACGGTGTCGGCCGCGCCGCTCGCCACCTTGGCCACCGTGGCGTTCACGCCGACCGCATGGTCCTTGGGTGCGATGACGGCATGCGCGCCCGCGCCGTCGGCCACGCGCAGGCACGCGCCCAGGTTGTGCGGGTCGGTGATGCCGTCGAGCACCAGCAGCAAGGCCGGGCCTTCGACGGCGTCGAGCGTGTCGTCGAGCGAATGGCTCATCGCCACCACTTCGACGCGCGCCACCACGCCCTGGTGGCGGTGCGTGCCGCACATCTTCTGCAGCCGATCGTCGTCGCTGTCGACCAGCTTCGAACCGACCTCCTTGGCACGCTCGACGAACTGCTTCATGCGCTGGTCGCGCCGCGTCGCGTCGACGTGGATCTCGATGACGGACTTGGGTGCGGTCTTCAGCCGGACGGTCACGGCATGAAAGCCGAAGAGGATCTTGTTGCTCATGTTCCGATGGTAGCTGCGCCACCTGCGCAGGGCCGGGCAGCGACGAGCCGCCCGGGCATCGCACTTCGGCCAGCAGACCCTAAGTGACACGACGGGGCAGTCTGCATAGCATCGGTCCATTCACGCCGGTGTCACGCGGCCGCCCTAAGGTCCGCCCATTACAACCCTGAGGAGAAAATCATGGAGAGATGGAAGTCCCTGCAACTTGCCCTGGTGGCTGCAGCCCTCTGCGCGGCCTGTGCACAGCCTGCGCTGGCCGATCCGGGCGCCCGCCACAACAACGACGGCAACAACAACGTCCCGCTGGTGATCGGCCACCGCGGCGGCGCCACCGGCTACCTGCCGGACCACACGCTCGAGAACTACTCCCTCGGCATCGCCTTCGGTGCCGACTTCGTCGAGCCCGACCTGGTGGCCACCAAAGACGGCCAACTGATCGCCCGCCACGAGCCGAACCTGATCGACACCACCAATGTGAAGGACCTGCCGCAGTTCGCCAACCGCCGCCGCACGGCCCTGCTCGACGGGGTGGAGGTCGACGGCTTCTGGGCCAGTGACTTCACGCTGGCCGAGATCAAGCAGCTGCGCGCCGTGCAGCCGCTCGGCGACCGCGATCAGTCGTTCAACGGCAAATTCCAGATCCCCACGCTGTGGGAAGTGATCGAGCTGGTCAAGCGCAAGTCGCGCGAAGAGGGCCGCACCATCGGCATCTATCCCGAGACCAAGCACCCCACCTATCACCAGCAGCTCGGCCTGCCGCTGGAAGACCGGCTGCTCGCCATCCTCACACAGGCGGGTTGGAACCACCGCAGCGCGCCGGTGTTCATCCAGTCTTTCGAGACCGCCAACCTGAAGTACCTGCGCTCGCGCACCAGCGTGCGCCTGATCCAGCTGGTCGATGCCGACGACGTGAACGCCGATGGCTCGCTCGCCTTCAACAAGCCCTATGACAAGCCCTATGACTGGGTGGTGTCGGGCCGCGCCGGCCTGTTCAAGGACTTGCTGACGCCGCAGGGCCTGGCCGAAGTGCATACCTATGCCGACGGCGTGGGCCCATGGAAGACCTACCTGATCAGCAGCAAGTGCAAGGTGCTGGCCGGCAACGCCTGCGCCGACAGCAACGGCGACGGCCTGGTTGACGAGCGCGACCGCGTGCTGCTGCCCGCCACCGACGTGCTGGCCAATGCCCACAAGGCCGGCCTGCTGGTGCACCCCTACACCTTCCGCAGCGAGCAGAAGCGCCTGGCCAGCAACTACGCTGGCAGCCCCGTCAACGAGTACCTGACCTTCTACGAGCTGGGTGTGGACGGCCTGTTCGCCGACTTTGCCGACACGGCCTTCGCCGCGCGGGCCATGTTCCGGCTCAAGACCGACCCCGACTACGCGCGTTGCCTGGTCAACGAGAGGCGCTGCGGCCGCGACTGAGCGCAGCACTTCTCAAAAAGGCCCGCCTCGTGCGGGCCTTTTGCTTTGTTGCAACCCGATCGATCTTCTCCAGGCATGCGCTCGGGTTTGTACGAGTGTACAAACATGTTGTACAAACGTACAAATACGGTATGCGCATCGCCTCCCCATTTGCCCAACCAGCCCTCATCCAGAGCCCGCCATGACCGCTGCCTCTTCACCCAAGCGCAAGCCGCCCGCCCGCTCAGCCCGCAGCGAACCGACGGAGCAGGACCTGGCCCCCAACCGCAAGCACAACATCCTGCTGTCCGCCGAACGCCTGTTTGCGGCGCGCGGATTCCACGGCGTGTCGATCCGGGACATCGCCGACGAAGCCGGTGTGCCGCTGGCTCTCGTGGGTTACTACTACGGTCCCAAGGTGTCGCTGTACCACGAGATCTATCGCCAGCGCGCCGGCTACATCGAAGAGCGCCTGAAGGCGCTGGCCGAAGCACAGCGGGCCGCCGCGCCAGGGCAGCTGCTCGAAGAGATCGTCAAGGCCTTCGTGCTCCCGGTGTTGAAGGTGGCCGCCAGCCCGGAGGGCCGCAACTTTCTGCGCCTGCTGTCACGCGGCATGAGCGACCACCTGGAAGAAGACGAGCCCGTGATCCGCGAGCTATTCGACCCGCTGGCGCACGCCTTCATCGACGCCATGGCCACCGCCGTTCCACAGGCCACCCGCGGGCAGCTCGCCTGGTGCTACCAATTTGCACTCGGTGCGCTGTTGCACCACGTGATCGACGAACGCGTTGAGCGCCTGTCGCAGGGCGAAAACCACCCCGGCGACGGCGAGACCGCCGGGCCGCTGCTCGTGGCCTTCGTCAGCCACGGGATTCGCGGCGCCTGCGGCGGCACGAAGCACTGAACATTCACCCGGAGACATCACCATGAACCCCTTGCGCTCGCTGCGCTGGCTGACCCTCGGCGCACTGCTCGTGAGCAGTGCCGCCATCGCACAGACCAAGATCGTTGTCGGCTACACCGCCGTGCCCGACTTTGCGGCCGCCTTCATCGCGAAGGAACGCGGCTTCTTCGACAAACACAAGCTCGACGTCACCCTGCAGCAATTGCCGCTCACCTCCAACGTGCCGCCGGCCCTGGTGTCCGACTCGATCCAGATCGGCGGCACCACGCCGCCGGTGTTCCTGCAGGCCGTGGACAGCGGGCTCGACCTCGTCGCCGTGGCCACCGGCGCCACCTACGACAACACCAAGAACTACGTCGGCATCGTCGGCAAGGCCGGCGCCAACATCAAGACCGCGCAAGACCTGGTCGGCAAGAAGTTCGGCGTACCGGGCCTGGGCGGCACCTTGCATGTGCTGGTGCGCCGCTGGCTGGCTGACAAGGGCGTCGACAGCAAACGCGTCGCCTTCATCGAGGTGCCCTTGCCGCAGATCCCGAGCGTGCTGCAAGGCGGCAGCATCGACGCGGCAGTCACCGCCGAACCCTTCGTCACACGCATCGTGCAGGCCAAGATCGGCGAAGTGGTGCCCGGCTTCTCAAGCGACATGCCCAGCGGCTTTGCCACCGTGAGCTACATCGCCACGCGCAAATGGGCCACAAGCAACGGCCCCGCGCTGAAGGCCTTCCGCGATGCCATTACCGAGGCGGTCGCCTTTGCCAACGGCAACCGCGAGCAGGCCTATGCCGACCTGGGCAAGTACTTCAAGGTGCCCGAGCCGGTGCTCAAGGCCACGCCCTGGCCCGCACTGGTGTCCAACATCACCGACGAACAGATGCGCTTCTGGAGCGACACCATGGCCACGCAAGACATGCTGAAGAAGCCCGTGATGCTGTCGTCCCTGCTCGCCAAGTGAGTTTGAGATGGTTGCTCAGCCTCGTGCCACCCTGACAGTCGTTCAGCCCATGAATGTTCAGCCCGTGACTGCTGCGCCGCTGATCGTGTTCGACCGCGTCGTGCTCGATTTTGGGCCGCTGCGCATCATCAACGAGCTCAGCTTCACGATGAAGCGCGGTGAGTTCGTCTGCGTGATCGGCCCCTCTGGATGCGGCAAGACCACGCTCCTGCGGCTGCTCACCGGCCTCGTCAAACCCACGGGCGGCGAGGTGCGCCACAACGGCTCGCCGGTCAGCGGCCCGGCGCACGACGTGGCCATCGTGTTCCAGGACTACGCCAAAGCCCTGTTGCCATGGCGCACCGTGGCCGGCAACGTGAGCCTGGCCCTGGAGGCGGCCAAGGTGCCCAAGGCCGAGCGTGCCGATCGCATCCACGCGTTGCTGGCCAAGGTGGGCCTCGCCGCACATGCCCACAAGTACCCCGGCCAGCTGTCGGGTGGCATGCAGCAGCGCCTGCAGATTGCGCGCTGCCTGGCACAGGAGCCGGCCGTGCTGCTGATGGACGAGCCCTTCGGCGCACTCGACGCCATGACACGCCAGACGCTGCAAGACGAGATGCTGCAACTGGTGGCCGGCTCCGGCACCACGGTGCTCTTCATCACGCATGACCTCGAAGAAGCCATCTACCTCGGTGACACGGTGCTTGCGCTGCGCGCCGGCCCGGGTGAGCGTTCGAGCCTCGCGCAGCGTTTCGACGTGCACCTGCCGCGCCCGCGCGACCAGCTGAGCACGCGTGAAGAGCCCGAGTTCCTGCACCTGCGCCGGCTCGCGTTCGAGCATGTGAAAGACACTCACTGATGAGCACCGCTGCCCATCGGCGCTTCGACCTGCGCGGCCTCGTTCTGCCGCTGGTGCTGCTGGCGCTGGCAGAAGCCGCCATGCGCATCGGCAACACCGAAAGCGACACCCTGGCCCGCCCAAGCGACGTGGCACGGGCATTGTGGGAAGCGCTGCGCGACGGCACGGTGCTCGTCGCCTCCGCGCAGACGCTGGGTGCCGCCCTGGGCGGGCTGGCCCTCGGCGGCGGGCTCGGCTTGCTGGCGGGGCTGTGGTTCGGCCTGTCGACCCGCGCCGAGCGCTGGTCGCTGCTGTCGGTCGAGCTGCTGCGGCCCGTTCCCTCGGTGGCGCTGATTCCGATCGCCATGCTGGTCTACGGCTTCGGTTTTCGCATGGAGATCGCGGTGGTCGCCTTCACCTGCTTCTGGCCGATGCTGCTGCTCACCCAAGCCGCGTTGCGCGAGGTCGAACCCCGCTTGTTCGAAGTGGTACGCGTGCTGGGCCTGGGCACTGCCGAGCGTGTGTCCAAGATCGTGCTGCCGGCCGCGGCACCGCGCGTGTTCGTGGCGTTCCGCCTGGGTGTGGGCATTGCACTCGTGGTGGCGGTCACCGTGGAGATCGCCGCCAACCCGCAGGGCCTGGGCTTCGGCCTGATGAGTGCGCAGCAAAACCTGCGCCCCGATCTGATGTTCGCACTGCTGCTGTGGGTGGGCGCGCTGGGCTGGGCCTTGTCGGCCGGTTTGCTGCTGATCGAACGGCATCTGTTCCGCCACACGCGCGCACAAGGGGGCAACCCATGAAGTGGCCGCAGATATTGAGCCCAGGGGCCATCGCCGTCACGCTGGCCCTAGGCACGCTGTGGGCGGGCGTTTGCGCCATGCAGTGGGTGTCGCCGGTGTTCCTGCCCTCACCCGGCGCCACCTGGAGTGCTTTGCTCGCGGGCATTGCGAAGGGTGAGCTGGCGCAGCTCACCGCCGGCACCGTGGAGCGCATGGTCTACGGCTGGGCACTGGCGTCGCTGGCAGGCATCGCACTCGGCGCCTTGATCGGCACCTCGGCTGCGCTGCGCGCATGGCTCGCGCCGACCTTTGAGCTGATGCGCCCGTTGCCGGCTTCGGCCATCGTGCCGGTGGCCATCACCTTCATCGGCCTATCGCCCGCCATGGTGTTGATCGTGATCACCTTCGGCGCGGTGTGGCCGGTGCTGCTGGCCACGGTGCACGGCTTTGCCTCGATCGAGCCGCGGCTGCATGAAGTGGGGCGCGTGCTGCGCCTGTCGCGCGCTGCGTTCATCTTCAAGATTGGCCTGCCGAATGCGCTGCCCGATGCGCTGGCCGGCATGCGGCTGTCGCTGACCATTGCCTTGATCCTCGCCATCGTCGGCGAAATGCTCGCCTCGCAGCAGGGCCTGGGCACCTCGATCCTGCAGGCCGCGCGATCGTTTCGCGCGGCTGATCTTTTCGCCGGTGTCGCCTTGCTGGGCCTGATCGGCCTCGTGAGCAACGCCTTGCTGAGCATGGCCGAACACCGTGTTCTGCGCTGGAAACAACCTCGATAAACCTCCTCACCATGACCAGACGCTTCATCGACATCTCGATGCACCTCGAGAACGACATCCCCTCCGACCCGCCCGGCCTGGGCCCCCAGATCAGCTACATCGACCACCAGATGAGCTACCCCGATCTGGCGCAGTTCTTCCCCGGCTTGAAGAAAGAAGACCTGCCCGACGGCGAGGCCTGGGCGGTGGAAAACGTGCAGCTCAACACCCACAACGGCACCCACCTCGACGCGCCCTATCACTTCGCCTCGACGATGAATGGCGGTGAGCGTGCGATCTCCATCGACGAGGTCGACCTGAGCTGGTGCTTTCAGCCCGGCGTGAAGCTCGACTTGCGCCACCTGCCCGATGGCTACGTGGTGCAGCCGCACGACGTCGAGTCCGAACTGGCGCGCATCGGGCACGTGCTCAAGCCGCTGGAGATCGTGCTCGTCAACACGCGCGCTGGCTGCGCCTACGGTTCGCCCGACTACACCCGCGCCGGCTGTGGCATGGGCTACGAAGCCACGATGCTGCTGCTCGAGCGCGGCGTGCGTCTCACAGGCACCGACGCCTGGAGCTGGGACGCGCCCTTCGCCCACACCGCCAAGAAGTACGCCGAGTCGCACGACGCCGGCCTGATCTGGGAAGGCCACAAGGCCGGCCGCGACATCGGCTACTGCCATCTCGAAAAGCTGCACAACCTGGAAGCGCTGCCTTCGCACGGCTTCTACGTCAGCTGCTTCCCGGTGAAGATCCGCGGCGCTTCGGCGGGCTGGACCCGTGCGGTCGCGATCTTCGACCCGCTCTTGCAGGCGAATGCTGCATGAGCCCATAGCAGGGCCAAGCGCCCTTCCCCCGCTCTTCCCCCGTTTCTTTCATCCACGGAGCGACTCGTTCGAGACGCCCCGCGGGCCTTCTCACGCAAAAAAACAGACCCATCCCACAACGGAGACAACATGAACCGCAGAACATCCATCGCCACAGCCACCCTGCTCGCCGCACTGTGCGGCGCTGCCGCCGCTCAATCGAGCGTCACGGTCTATGGCTTGATCGACGCCACCGCAGGCCGCTTCACCGGCCCGGCCACGGGCGTGAATTCGCTCGACAAGGCCCTCTACAAGCTCGACAGCGGCGGTCTGTCGACCAGCTACTGGGGCTTGCGCGGCAATGAAGACCTGGGTGGCGGCCTGGCGGCGTCCTTCGAGCTCGCCGGGTTCTTTCGCCCCGATACGGGCGCCACGGGGCGCGGCGACGCCATCCCCGCGCCGGTGAACGTAGGCGCCGACACCTACTGGTCGCGCGCCGCCTGGGTGGCTCTAGGCAGCACCAGCCTGGGCCGCGTGCGCCTGGGCAACGTCACGTCGCTGATGTTCTTCAACACCATCACCTCGAATGCCTTTGGCGACTCGACGGTGTTCGGGCCTGTGAACCTGGTGACCTTCATCGGCAGCCCGCTGAGCGGGGGAACCGGCTGGACCAACTCGGTCGTCTACGACAGCCCCAGCATGGCGGGCCTCACCCTCAGCGCTGCGGTGTCAGCCGCCGAGACCCAAGGCGGGCGCAACGCCGCCGTCCGTGCAGCCTATGCGCAAGGGCCCTTCACAGCATCGTTCGCCTGGCAGAACGTGAAGAAGAACCCGCTCACCTTCGCCGACGGCACTTCGTCGAACAACACCACCTCGTGGCAACTCGGCAGCTCCTACGACTTCACCGTGCTCAAGCTCTTTGCTCACGTGGGGAACATCCAAAACGACGGCACCGAGACCGCGCCGCTGGACATCGGCTACCGGGTCTGGGACATCAGCGCCTCGGTGCCGGCAGGTGCAGGCAGGCTGCTCGCGGGCTACGCGCAGCGCAAGACCAGCGACGCCGTAGGCCCGGTGCCGGCGAGCGCCGCCGGCGGCAATGTGGAGCGCAGCGTTTTCACCATGGGCTACGACTACAACCTGTCCAAGCGCACCGATGTTTACGCGCTGGTGATGAACGACAAGACCGAGACGAACACCCTGCCAGGCCCGCCGAAGGTGGTAAGCGCCAGCGCCACCAGCTACGGGCTGGGCGTACGTCACCGCTTCTGAAACTGCTACCTCGACAAGAACGCGGATTTGCTGCTCCCCGCGGCGCAGCCGTTTTCAAAGAGAGAAGCCGGCCTGAACCTTCGAAACCCGACACCATGACACTGAATCACACCCACAACCCTGCCGCGCGAAGCTGGCTGGCATCAGCCAACACCGCCGGTTGCGACTTCCCCATTCAAAACCTGCCTTTCGCGGTGTTTCGCCGCAAGGGCACGCAAGAGACGTTTCGCGGTGGTGTCGCCATTGGCGACCAAGTGGTCGATCTTGCAAGCGTGGCCCAGCCAGGGTGCCTCGACGGGCTGGCGGCACAGGCTGCACAAGCCTGCGCACTGCCGGCGCTGAATACCTTCTTTGCGATGGGGCCGGCCGCCTGGCAAGCGCTCCGCCACGCGCTGTTCGCGGCGCTCGACTCGTCAGCAGAAGCGTCTGCGTTGCAGGCCTTTCGAGCAGCCCTCGTGCCCCAGAGCGAAATCGAATACACCGTGCCTGCACACATCGGCGACTACACCGATTTCTACACCTCGATCCACCACGCCGCCAATATCAGCAAGCTGGTGCGGCCCGACAACCCGATCACACCCAATTTTCAGTGGCTCCCGATCGCGTACCACGGCCGCTCGTCCAGCATCGGTGTGAGCGGCCAGGCATTTCGGCGCCCCATGGGGCAGGCCATGCCGCCAGGCGCCACCGCCCCCGTGTTCGGCCCCTGCGCACGGCTCGACTACGAGCTGGAGTTGGGTGCATTCATCGGCCGCGGCAATGTGCTGGGCGAGCACATCTCGCTCGACGAGGCCGATTCGCACGTGTTCGGCCTCTGCCTGCTCAACGACTGGTCGGCACGCGACATCCAATTCTGGGAGATGGCGCCGCTCGGGCCCTTTCACGCGAAGAACTTCGCGACCACCCTCTCGCCATGGATCGTGACACTGGAAGCGCTGGCACCCTACCGCCAGGCCTGGGACAGGCCCGCCGCCGACCCACAGCCTCTGCCTTACCTGGAATCTGCGGGCAACCGCGAGCAAGGCGCGTTCGACATCCAGCTCGAGGTGTGGCTCGAATCGAACCAGCTGCGCGCGCGGGGCGAAGGCCCGTCGCAGCTGTCTCGCACCAGCTTCAGGCACCAGTACTGGTCGGTCGCGCAAATGGTGGCGCACCACACTGCCGGCGGCTGCAACCTGCAGCCCGGTGACCTGCTCGGCAGCGGCACCATCTCGGGCCCGACGGATGCCGAGGCCGGCGCGATGATCGAGTTGACCTCAGCCGGGCAACACCCCGTCACGCTGAAGAACGGCGAGCAGCGCGGGTTCCTGCAGGACGGCGACGCGGTGATCCTGCGTGGATGGTGCGAGAAACCCGGTCACGCGCGCATCGGCTTCGGCGAGTGCCGCGGCGACATCCTGCCGGCGCTGCAACGCTGACGCACCCGCAGTCTGCTTTTACTGCACGAAGCGGTTGCCGCGCGACAGGATGGTCAGCTCGACCCAGTTGCTGCCTTGATGACTGGTCGGCGAAAAGTTGAGCGCGTAGCCGTTCAAGTCAACCCGGCCCAGCGAACCCATGGCCTGCAGAATGCCTTCGCGCGTGGCCTTCGGCCCCGCCTTCTTCAGCGCGGCCACGAGCGTCTTGGCAGCGATGCACGACTCGAGCGAGGTGTAGTTGAGCTTGGCGCCGTTGAGCGCATTTAAGGCCTCGGCACATTCCTTCACCAGCGGCACCGACACCTGGTTGGACGCGCGTGGCGACGGGATCACCTGGGCCACGATCGTGCCGCGGGCCAGCCCACCGACCGACTCGGCCAGTTCGTCCGGGTTCACGAACGACAGGGCTGCGACAGGTATGGCAGTGCCTTTCTCGGTGGTGACCTTGAGAAAGTCAGTGACCGCGCTGTACTGCGTGGTGGCGAGCACGTAATGCGGAGCGTCCTTGATCAGCCCGTCGATCGCGGCGGCATCGAGCGGCGCACCGCGCTTCACCGCCACGCCCTTCGGCTTCGGCAGGCCCGCTTCGGTGAAGGCACTGGCGACAGTCTCGTAGTTGCTGCGGCCCACTTCGTCGTCGTAGTGCAGCACCACGGCCTTGGTCGAGCCGACATTGCGCTTGGCTTCGACGATCTTGACGGCTTCTTCCTTGTACGACGCGCGGATGGTGAAGACGTTGGGGTGGCTGCGCAGGCTGGCCGAGCCGCTGAAGGGCGCGAAGAACAGCATGTTGTTCTGCGCCGCGATCGGCAGCGAGTCAATGCTGTTGGTCGCCGAGTTGTAGCCGAACAGCACCATCGCGCCACTCTGGCTCATCAGCTGCTGGGTGTTCTCGAGGGCGCGTTGGCGGTTGTTGGCGTTGTCCAGCGTCACGAGCTGGATCTTGTGGGGCAGCGCGTTGCTCGCATTGGCTTTGGCAAACACGGCGAGCGCGCCATCGCGCATGTCGCGCCCGATGTCGGCGTTGGGGCCGCTCAGGGCGACCGACTGGCCGACCACGATGTCTTGCGACCAGGCGGCCTGTGCGCCGGTCAAAGCCAGCAACAGGATGGCGATGCTCTTCTTCATCTCATGTCTCCAACGACAAGGAACCGAGGTGCCGTTCGGGGCGATGCGCACCCCTTGCTTGAAACTGAGCTTAGTCGGGCACGCACTCACTTTGCCCACCCCAAAAAGCGAACAAGTTCACGCGATGCGCCCGCAGACGATGAAGACGTGATCAATTGCACTGAGCTGCTTGTGCACTCGCGCACTGCATTCGCCGGGCACGACCTAGTGCAAACCCTCGGTTCAGTGCACCATCATTGCAGCGATCGCACCGCCATCAAGAGGCCGATGAGCACCGGCTGATGGAGCATGTAGAAGCTGAGCGACCAGCGGCCCAGTGTGGCCAGCGGCGACAAGGCCGCTGGCAATGCGCCGGTGACCCATTCGCGCCGGTTCTTCAGCACCCACTGCCCGGCAGCCAGGCCCCACCACATCACGCCGATCCACGGCAGCAGCGGCGCGTAGTCTTCGGTGATGGGCTTGCGCGTCACGAGGCCCACCCAGTTGGTGAAACGCGAGTCGAAGAAGCTGTCGCGCACGAGGTGCGGCAACGCGATGGCCGCCAGGCCGAGCGGCCACAGCCATGTGCCGAACCGCGCAGTGAGCCGCGTGATGATCAGCATCAGCGCGATGCCATGCAGCACGCCGAAGCTGATGTAGCTGCGCGGGAACATCAGGTACGAGCCGGCCGTGACCAGCAGCGCGCAACCCGCCACCTGCGCCCAGCGCCGCCAGAAACGCGGCC
>Ga0307512_10006344_pt1 | contig 11993 bp, 10 predicted proteins | sample 14_EM_MG_FD_200267 | JGI IMG/M metagenome (GOLD analysis project Ga0307512, IMG submission 200267) | Populus trichocarpa ectomycorrhiza microbial communities from riparian zone in the Pacific Northwest, United States - 14_EM | ecosystem: Host-associated > Plants > Roots > Unclassified | place... | reverse complement strand
TCGGTCCCAATACATGTGCGTAAATCGAGGACATCCAGTGGGACTCCATGTTCCCGCCGTTTTACGAGCATGTCTCGTAGATGGTACGTCCTGGGCGCAGTCAACGCAACTTTGGAAAGGACAAGCTTTGTCAACTGTGGGAGTCGCGGCAGACCATTGGGTGGAACATCCTCCTCTAGCATCTTTCTAAATGCCCTAACTGCAGTGGGAACCAGGGTTGCCCGCTTGAGCATAGTCAGCCTTGATGCATGACTGAGCCAGACCTCCTTGCTGAGTCGTGTATTGTTCAGTGCAGAAAGCGTCGAAATGGCATTCAAGGGTAGGTGAGACAACACGGTATCGAATATTACTGTGTCTGTCCCGTTACGCCACTCACTGTCAGGTATGACAGACAAAACCAGACGTGCAGAGGCCTTCGCCTTGAACATGGTGTCAATGTCGCAAACCTCGACGTCGGTATCAGGTACGGTCCACGCGACGAAGTCGGCGTATGTTGCCTCCCCGCTGAACACTATGGTCTGAAGTGGTGCCGTGTCTTGTTGTCCATGGGCATTTCGGGCAACATATGGGATAAGTAATTGTATGTCATCACCCTCCCAGGATTGAGAAGCGGGCCTCACGTGCAGCGAAATGAGAGCCGGCAACACGAGATGTGCGAGTGCGAGCGCACAACCTTTCGCTGAGGCGGTGATGTGGAAGTGAGTGAGGGAAGGGAGAGTAACTGTGCATTGCGGCCCAGAAATGAGCGGGTTGTCAACGGAAACGGCTGGGGTGGCGTTATGAAGGAGAAGCGTTTTAAGTTGGGACATTTCGTTCAAGGCGGCCAACCAATCTTCAAGCGTCGGTCTCAACTGCTCAGAGGGTGCCTGTATCTTGAGGATTTGTAGGCCCTTGAGGAGTGGCGACTTCCACCCGATACTGCAGTTGAACAGCTCAAGATGTGTGAGCTTGGGTGCGGTTCCGTTGAAAAGGGAATCAGGGATGGTACATTGTGACCATATTGGATCAGATATCTTCGTCAAGGAGAGAGATACCAAGGCAGGAGCGGGTGATACGAGTGGCTCAAGCTCAGTTGGATAATCCCCAGAAATGGTGAGGTGGCGGATGTGGGAAATATGGGCCTCGAGTTGTCTCCCGAAGCCATCAAACCGTGCCTTGTAACCAGGGAAAATGCCGACATTGAAGTGTAAGGGCGACATCTTTGCCCGGGCGAGTATCTCGGTGAAGCCAGCTAGGGTCAGCTTGGTGAAAGGAATGTGGCTCCAAAGGTAGGGGAAGGAGAGTGCGATCTCACGCCATCGACGGCAAACATGAGTGACACGTATCCATTTCATATCAGGGACATCTTCGTAGTCATCTACGGAGAAGGACAAAAGTGAGAATATCTCGGCGAGGGTTTCGGGAGGCAGACGTGAGATGGGGACAAGCGCGTTACGACGGTGATTCAGCTCTCGGATTTGATCGTCAATGGCTTTACGAAGATGGGCTTGTGCCGTGGCTGGGCTTGTATCCATGAAAACGATAAATGGTTGGAGTGATGTCGCGCTGGGTCACGGCGTTCATGTTGATGTTTTACACAAACAGCTGTGACAGCCCTTGGACAGCCCGTGACAGGATGTGACGTAGTGATGTAGATGAATACGCGATCATAATACGGCCAACTTCACTATATTCGAGAACATGACGGATCACGGGACCGCGGAAGCGGTCCGTTGACGATGATGCATGATGAGCAGCAGGGCCGGTCCGGCCTTTGGGGTACTGTATCATCACTGACTGACCGCAACCCTTCATCCTAATTCGAAGCTTGCACACCTCACACCTGCGTGTTACAAACATTAGTCAACACACACTACCAAGTCGCTAAGCTAAGCACTAAGGTTTCATGCCACATGCTGTTTACATACAGGACAGAACCACCTAAATCGTCCGCGATCATGTCTAGATCATCGCCTCTATAATCCAGCCGTTCTTTCTTGGGCTGGGCAGCACCGGGTTTTCCTTCCTTTTTTCCCCTATATCGTGGGATAATTGTCTGCGCCATTCTTATGTGAGAGCCCGGTTGACTACATGGGCGACCATCTGGGTGTGCCTCGAAATGGCTGCTCGTCAAGTTCTCCAATTGCCACCAATCATAGATTCATAGTCCGTCTTCTCTTTCAAAGACAAACATCCAGGACTCTCCCACAAACGCTGCAGCTGGAGGTGTCCAACCACTGTTATTGTCCTGTACTATTCTGCCCGCCTTTCGACCAGAGTCCATTGACACATGGAGCCACAGTGGAGTTTCACTTCAACGTCCCGCTACGCCCCACCACCACCTCCTCCTCATGCAAGTCGTTTGCAAGGGACCGAATGAGGTCCCTGGTTAACGCAGTCCCAGATGGCCTGGTTTCGTTCCACTAGAAGACAGGTATTGCGGCACTGCGTGACATGTTGAAGTACCTCGGCTACTTGATATGGTACTGCTCGGGGTGGTCTTATATCCGACCTCACTGTCGCCAGAGGAGCGTTTCATGGCCTATTCGGTACTGCAAAAACAAGGAGTTCAGGTGCCACAGAGATATTAGGCGATGCGCCTGATCATGCGCTTCTTTAGTAAGTTATTTGTTAGCCCTGACCTTCTCTAGTTCTCATCGCTAATTTGCCACGTGTCCATACTCACATTTCCTCTTCCCTTCGATCCCATTGACATAACTCCCACTTTCTCCCGGCATCCGCTCTTACAACCTCCCGCCTCCAAATCTGGCTGGCACCACCGCCTCTCCCTCTCCCTCTCAACACTGCCGGCATTCCTTCCTGCCTCCCTTCGCCTTCCTGGACTCGTCCTTCACGATACTTGTACCTTGATATAAATCTCAGTAGGTGGCCATGTCTATAAAGAATGCCTTCTGCCGTCGTGGAGATCATCGTCGTTCATCCTACAATCGTACTTTTCGTATTCTGCCAGCTCTCCGTGTGACCCTCTTCCCTCGACGTCACGACACCGCTGCTCGCGAACGTCGCCGTTGTCTGTACCGGTCCCTTCTCACCCGCTTTAGCCTCGTCTCGCGGAACCACTGGCCGCATCTCTCTTCGCCCGGTCTCACGGGCCTGCCGTCTGCTCGATTCCCGTTCTCGCGTCTTGCTCATTTTCCCATAATTTCTCCCCCCCTCTTCACCCCTTCTCACTCCTTCTTTCGGTCTACCCCTTCACCTAGACTCGACACTTTTCTTCTTGGTCGCAGCCGTACTAAGGTTACAGTACGCTCACGTAATCATTGCAACTGCTCGTTTACACGAGGACGACACACATAACCAGAAGCAGTCTGCTCCGACGGAAGTCGGTTGACATTTCCATCCGGATTCATCTCTGACGCCACGCAATCCTTCCATCAATACCCTGCTGCCACCTCTGTGTCGGCGTCCTTCTGTTCCTGACCTCGCGTTGATCGTAGCTACGGCATCATCGCCTCGCCACCCTGTGACAAGACACCGTGGCTCGTACTGGCTGCGGGGATTGGTTAACGGCAAAAGTGGGCACCCTTACTGCAAGTAGGAGTCGAATCACACGTGAATGTAGAATTGAGGAGACAAACAAGGAAGGAAAGTACAGGTGCACACGAGAACCATGAGAAGCAGAGTATAGTAGTCGTCATTCAGTTCTGCCGTTCGAAAAACGGTGTCTCCCAGCCAACTCGACACTAGCCGAACTTGAAGCTCAAGCTGGTACCAGCTGAACACGGTAAATGTATTGACATTATAGGGTATACTCGAGGACAATGGATCGGGACGTGCTTCCTAGTTCGCAGCGATGAGAAACTTGGGCACGACTAGAGATCGTCGATGTATGAGTCAGCGTACAACCCGTCGTCATCGTCATCATATTCATCGTCATCCTCCTCATCGTCATCGTCCTCGTCCGTAGACCCATACCAAGGGCCAGGACCATCGTCATATTTATCGTCGTCAGTGCGTTCCTCCTCTTCATCGAACAGTCCAACACTTCTCTCCCAATTGAAAAATGCTGACAGGCCCAACTTCAGAGTTGTCGTAGGACCTTGCACGTTGCCCACGACCTCCGAGAGCAACTGAATTGCACGGTCAGTCCCAATACACGTGCGTAAATCGAGGACCTCCAGTGGAGCTCCATGTTCCTTCCGTTTCACGAGCATATCGCGTAGATGGTACGTCCTGAGGGCGGTCAACGAAACCTCAGAAAGGATGAGCTTTGTCAATTTTGGAAGTCGGGGTAGGACATAGGGTGGAGCATCCTCCTGTAGCATCTCTCTAAATGCCCTAACTGCGGTGGGAACCAGGAATGCCCGCTTGAGCATCGTCAGCCTCGGCGCGTGACTGAGCCAGACCTCCTTGCTGAGTCGTGTATTATTCAGTGCAGAAAGCGTCGAAATGGCATTCAAAGGTAGGTGGGACAACATGGCATCGAAAATTACTGTGTCCATCCCATAACGCCATCCACTGGCAGGTGTGACACACAAAACCAGACGTGCAGAGGCCGAGGCCTTGGTCATGGTGCCAACATCGCAAACCCCGACGTCAGCATCAGGTACGGTCCACGCGACGATTTCGGCGTATGCTGCCTCCCCGTTGAATAGTATGGTCTGAAGTGGTGCCGTGTCCTGTGGCCCATGGGCATTTCGGGCGACATATGGGATAACTGATCGGACATCATCACCATCCCAGGACCAAGACATGAAGGTCACGTGAAGCGAAATGAGAGCTGGCAACACGAGATGTGCGAGTGCGAGCGCACAACCCCCCGCTGAGGCGCCGATGTTAAAGCGAGTGAGAGAAGGGAGGGTAACTGTGCGTTGCGATTCAGAAATGAGCGGGTTGTCGACGGAAACAGCTGGGGTGGCGTAATGAAGGATAAGGGTTTTAAGTTGAGACATTTCATTCAAAGCGGCCAACCAATCTTCAAGCGTCGGCGTCGCCTGCACAGAAGGCATCCGTATCTCGAGAGTTTGTAAGCCCTTGAGGAGTGGCGACTTCCATCCGATACTGTAGCCGATCAGCTCAAGACGCGTGAGCATAGGTGCAGTTCCGTTGAAAAGGGAATCGGGGATGATATATCGGCACGATGTATATAGACCAGGCTTCGTCAAGCAGAGAGATACCAAGGCAGGGGCGGGTGATATGAGTCGCTCAAGCACAGTCTGAAAGTCTCCAGAAATACTGAGGTGGCGGGTGTGGGAAATATGGGCCTCGAGTTGTCTCCCAAAGGCATTGAACCGTACCTTGCTCAAAGGGGTGATGTTGTTGGCCTTGAATTGTAAGGGCGACATCTTTGCCCGGGCGAGTATCTCGGTGATGCCAGTGAGTGTCAGCTCGGTGAGATTGATGTGGTTCCAAAGGTAGGGGGAGGAGAGTGCGATTTCACGCCATCTATGGCAAACATGAGTGACGGGTATCCATACCAGATAAGGGACATCTTCGTCATGTGCGGAGAAGGACAAAAGTGATAATATCTCGACGAGGGTTTCAGGAGGTAGACGCGATATGGGGGCAAGCGCGTTACGACGGTATTTCAGCTCTTGGAGAGCCTGCTCGTGCATTTTGATTTCATCGTCAATGGCGTCCTGTGCCTTGGTTGAGCTTGTATCCATAAAAACGATAAATGGTGGGAGCGATGCGGCCGCGCACGGCGTTCATGTTTATGCATGTATGTTTTGAACAACTGTGACAACCCGTGACAGGATGTGACAATTTTAAGTTACATGCAAATCATGTCACATGATTTCAATAAAAATTGTTCTGTCAATATGATGTGTCAATCCGATGACACGGTGACACCCCATGGTGGCATCCCCGCGCTGGTGATCAAGTACACAGGAATGAAATTCCGAGTTCATGATCTACGGGATGCAGTGGAACTACTGGATATGCAACAAGGCAAATTAGTATTTCGTGGCAAGCTTCTGTTCCTGGCTGAACGTCATGGTGTCGTCGACGAAAGCACGGGCCGGAGCGGCGTCTTCCGCATATTCAGGCAATTTATGTTGTTGTTGCCAAGCGGCCACTTAGCGCGCGTTGCGGAACTGTCATCCCTCACGATTTAATCAAGGACCTCCAGGGATTAGATGGAGTCGCCGGATAGAGTGTTCCACGGGGGTGTCGCCCCGGATGCAGGTACGATGCAGTGTTCGATTATATGGTCTGATTCCGGCGATTCACAGCTCTCAACGATTCCTGTGTAGAGTCACAGGACTTTTTTTACGACACCGAGGATCTACCTTTGCCTGGTTCTGCAGGTGAATCCCAGGCAGAATCTAACTACACGGATGGATCGGGTGCGCTGTTCTCCATGTACTTGGATAGGGCCGAAGAGGAAGACAAAAAAGCCGCGGAGAGGTGGAAGGGAGATGCTGACGGGATACTTGTTTTTGTGCGTTCCGTGGAAAAAAATATTGTCACTTTTGCCATCCGATGCAACTAACGACTCTCCTAATATACACCATATTCCCACAGACCGGTTTGTTTTCGGCCACGGTAGCCGCCTTCCTCGTCGGGACGTACCAGACCCTCCAGCCAAGCCCACAGGACACCTCTACGTTCTACCTTGCGACCATTGCCCAAATCCTCGCCGACTCCACCTTAAACGGGTCTCAACAGACGCTTTCCATTTCGCTGCCTCCAGTCCCTCCCGATCCATCCACGTTCAGGCCGCCAAGGTCCGCCATATGGTACAACTCGCTCTGGTTCTCTAGCCTCGTGCTAAGCCTTACCTGCGCCCTGCTCGCCACCTCGTTACAACAGTGGGCCCGCAGATACCTCCGCGTTGCCCAGCCGCGGTACAGCCCTCACAAGCGCGCCCGCATCCGCGCGTTCTTCGCTGAGGGGATAGAGAAGCTGCATTTGCCTTGGGCCGTCGAGGCGCTGCCCGCGTTGCTCCACGTCTCCGTGTTCCTGTTCTTTGCTGGTCTCATCGTGTTTTTGTCCGCCATTCACCACACGGTGTTCTCGGCCGTGCTCTGCTGTATGGCTCTCTGCATCGGGCTGTACCTGTCCATCACCCTGTTGCCCATTTTTCGCCACGACAGCCCGTATTACACCCCCCTCACCACAATCGCCTGGTTCTGCGCTACCGGGATCTCATGGGTGGTGTTGCGATTGCTGAAAACAATCGCTTCGGAGTTGCACGGTCGCAAGCTCGTCAGCTTAGATGGCTGGTACAAGATTTCTGTTATAGAGCACCGACAGAGCAAGCGGTTCTTCCGTGGTTTCACAAGGGACACAGAAGACATCGCTTTCCGGTTGCCCACGGATATCGACGTCCGAGGCCTCTCCTGGACTTTCAACTCGCTGGAGGAGGACAACGAACTGGAGGAGTTTCTTGCGGGAATCCCCGGGTTTCTCAGCTCGCATGAGGTGACAAACCCTGCGAACGTTCTGAAGGAAGTAATCGATCGCGTACCCGCCATGGCATACTCAGTCTACCTCTTCATCGAGCGCACGTTTTCATCCGGACTTGTTTCTGAGGCCATTCAGACGCGACGGAAAAGTGTTTATATGAGGGCCCTTGACCTGGTGACCCACCTCCTTCCAGTCACATTCTACCAGGCGCTTCATTGCTGGGAGGCGGATCACAACCCTTCAGTGCATATCTTTGGCTCCCTCGACTTCTGGCTTCTTGCGGAAGCACACAGCCATGACGACGATCCGGATGTCGCAATCTCTGCTCAATGCATGGCGGCCGCCATCGCCACGAGCGTGCAGGAACGCGACCAGCGCTGGTTCAACCTCGTCATGCGCCAGCTGGATATCTCGGAGGACGTCTTGCACACGTACCTCGACCACGGCGATAGCGTCCTCCTAGCCAACCTCATCCACATCGTCGAACGCCTGACTCCGACCCCGCACAATGACGACGCGGATGGCACGCATAACCACACGCTCAATTTGGACGGGCTGATCCGACACACCCTTCGCATTGCGCGCAAATTCGAGGTCGCGGGGACCCTGCCGGAACTTCGAGATCGGTTCTGCACGCTGTGGAACCGCATTGCGTTGGTGGCCCACGATTGCGAGTTCTTTTCAGAGGTCGAACGACGACATGCGCGGACGATACTCAGGGTCATTCGGACCGTGTACATCGCCCTCCACGAAGGGACGGACTCGCAGCCCACGGCCTTTTCTTCATCCACACAATCGCTGGACCCCATCTTGTGGGACGAATCTTCGTATCCTATTTGCATGACCTTGGACCACCATCACTCGTCCCCTTTCTTCCCGAATGTGAGATCGTGGGTTTCTAGTAAAGACGACCCCATCACGCTTCAAATCAACCCTGATCAGATCGCATCGTCACCAGTCAGCATGTCCCCCACTCGTTCTAAAGAAGATATTCCCCCTGAGCCTACAAAACCTTCTCCCCATACATCCACCCTTATTGTCCATGAGGGTACCTCCTAGCCTAATAGGAATAAGAAAGTGGCGACGTTCTCCACCAGACGACAGAACCCTCCTAATTTTGACTTTGCACTATACACATGCTCGACGCAATGTACGACTATCCCACACATGGCTATATACACATCGTGTGCACTTCCTTGGAACATTCCTTATAATCCCATGATGGTCGATTATGACCAGCGCGTAAAGCCAAGATAATGCAGGGTGTGCAATCCTAGATTTTATGCACCCTGGCACCTTATAGTGGGGCGGGACGTGCTCGCTGGTCACCCGTAGCGCTGGTTTTCCTTTTCTGCTTCATCGCCAAACCAATCATCATTCCTACGAGTCCCCTCGACTGAGGCAATGTTCACGATGGTTGACTTGCTCTGCGAGTCTGCGTGATACATAGCAAGCCATCAAAATCTTTCCGCTGCGCTAGTTCAGGAAAAGACCTACAAGCTTCGAAGGCCTCAACGCCGTTCTCGCGACCGATCCCACTCTCCTTCATACCTCCCCATGGCGAGCTCGGATCATTTCGATGATGAGTATTTACCCAAACCAAGCCAGACTGCAACTGCGCTGCGACCTGATGAGCGCGTGATAGGTTCTGTGTCCATATGCCAGCACCGAGTCCATATTTTGAACTGTTGGCCTTCTCCACGCCCTCGCTCTCAGTCTACGAATACGTTGATAACAAGGTTGTCGAGACTGAACACTTCGCACGTACCTCAAACTTGTTGAGAATGACGACCGGTCCAAACACTTCTCCCTTCCAAAGGGCATCATCTAGGGATGCGTTTGTGATCACCGTAGGAGGGTAGAAACTACCCCGAGCGAAATTGAAACCATCGAGGGATGAACGCTCTTTGAGTGGCTCACCACCTATGAGGATCTTGCCCGAGCTACGCTGCACAACCATGCTATGTATCCGCTGAAGGTGGTGCGACGAAACGACCGAACCCATCGCGCTCTTTGGATTCATGGCTATTTTGCGTGTCAGGGCTGTCAGGCTATGAGTGTAACAAAAGCTGGGCTTCTACGCACGGTCACCCATCCGATCCGTAATGCTCTTCACCTTTTCCAGGAACTGCGAGACGAATGCGTCGTAGACACCGGACTGGACAAGCAAGCGTGTTCCAGAGACACAGGTCTGGCCAGAAGCGATGAAGGAGGCAAAAGCTGCCCCATTTACTGCCGAAGGAATGTCGGCATCGTCGAATACTATGATTGGGGCCTGACCCATCAATCAGTCAGCGGGACATGGTTTGCAACTCTCACCGGCTTACCTTCCCGCCAAGTTCAGCAGTAAAGGCAGCCAGGTTGCCACCGACGATGCTCCCGATTGCGCGCCCTGTATCAGTACCTGCCTTGATATGCGCTCAGAGTCGTGCAAAGTAGTCGATACAGTATGTGCTACCGTGATGTCCACTTTACGGATAAGTGGATGCGAGACGAGTTCTTTTCCAGTTGTAGCTCCAGGTCCAGGAAGCACAGAGAGCACACCACTAGGAACTTGAAACGCAAACCGAGTTGGAGATACCCGAGAGGGATAAGTATGAATGCGTACCGCCTGCATCAAGTGCGATCTGTGCAAATTCCAAAACAGAAATAGGCGCAAGCTGCTGGGGCATAAGTCATAGAGGATGTGTTCGGCAAGGCCAAGAGCCCCAAGTGACACGTACCTCCGAGGGCTTCACAATGACGCTATTTCCTGCGGCTAGAGCCGGGGCAATTTTCTTGATCGCGATAAGCAGCGGGTGATTGAACGGCTAGCTCGGATAAGAACGCGTCGTTCCACGTTATTCTTTTCGTCGGTAGGTTGCGACGCACCGTAATTTGCGCGACGACTCCCAAAGGAACACGCTGCACATAATTCAGCAGCTTTCCCTGCGTAGGCGGGACGAACGATTGGTGTGTTCTCAACAAGGCAGCATAGTAGTCCCTTAAAAAAATTCGTTGGGATGGGGGAAACGGGGACGGAGCGTGCCAACGTTACGACTCACAGCCATTCGGGGAGACGGCCGAGCTGAGCGCGCATCTCCCGTATAGCACGACCTGTCTGTAGCGTCTCGAGCTCCGCCAGGGACGGGACGCGCTCCTCCAATGCGCGCGCGAGACGCGTGAGGACTTTTGATCGTTGGATGGCGGGGGCACGCGACCATACGCCGGACTCGAAGGCGGCGTGCGCATCGACAACTGCGCGCTGGACGTCCTCGGAGTTGGCGGCATCGACACTGCAGGAGGTATATGTCGGCGGTGGTGCCGGCGTGCGGGCCTTGTGAGCATTTTCGCATCTTTGTCGAGCGAAGGCGTTCTTACTAACGTGCAGATGTGTAATCCAGTCGCGGGATTTGTCACGGAGAACCTGAGAGGAGCTGTGAACGAGGTCTTCCGAAGATTTTCGGGGCTCTCAGGCTCACTCTTCGCGAGGTTCCGTCGGTTGCGTGCCAGCGAGGTCATGCGGAGCAAAGGGAGCATAGTGAGCACGGTAAGGTACCATGGTCTATGGTCACAGTGTAGTAAGAGTGCGCGTATCATACATGTGAGGTGTCACTTACAGCGTAGAACCTCTGGATAGCCGCCCTCATCACTCACGAGTCGGCGTGAAAAGTCAACTTTGAATCGAACAGCAGGTCAAAGGGTGGGCCGGAAGCCGGGCCGGGTGGAATAGGCGCTCCCAAGTGCAAGCATTCTCTTGCCCTCTTGAAAAAGGCAACGTGAACCATGACTTTGTATACTTTGCATTTCACTTTCAAAAATCCCGTACTAAAAGCTCAGAGAGGTGTGAAATTCGATCCTCAATTATTTATGCAATTCACAAGGAGAAAAACTTCAGCCTTCAGCAATCCTTCCTACTATTCTGCCTTGGCCTTCACCCAGTACGACCCATTCGGCCACTCATACTCTGCGATGCTTGACTTATGCATCTCGATGCTATATGAAAGGCATGGTTGTGAGAAAAAATCAAATCTCCTGAACCACTAGTAGATAGCGTAACCTATATCCTTCAATAGGACTGCTCGGCACATTGTATCGTCCTCTCTCGTTGATCGAGCACGGGTAAAGGAAATGCTCGTGCAAGTGGTCCACATATTCGAGCACATTGCGTTCCATCGTTCCAGAGACGGCAATATAATCGACCAAACTTCCGGGCGATCGCCAGACACCTCAACGTCATAGCGCAAGTGTGAACGAGCGGCAGTTCTCACCTCAAATGAATCACATATTCACAGAGCCCAACGCCACCGGCATGCGGACAGACCGGCACCCTAAACCTAAATAGCACCGGGAAAAAGGGAAAGGACGCCGTGAGCGCCCACGCCCATACAACTAGTAGGGGATGCTCGCCGGTCCCGAAGACTTCGGGGTGGCGTACGAGCTACCGTAGAAAAAAAAAAAGCTCGCCAAAATCGGGGGCCTGCTCACTTTGTGGCCATGAAGAGGACACTGAGCACCTCGCTGACGCCTGCCAGACGACACGAGTCAATTTGGCAGACGTCTATCGCGTCCGCCTGGAGGAGCTGCTTGAACACCATCCGGTTGTGCGCGTGCTCGCCCGTCGCGACGCCGATTCCATGCGGTTTCAGCGCGCGACGGAT
>Ga0307512_10006343_pt1 | contig 11994 bp, 5 predicted proteins | sample 14_EM_MG_FD_200267 | JGI IMG/M metagenome (GOLD analysis project Ga0307512, IMG submission 200267) | Populus trichocarpa ectomycorrhiza microbial communities from riparian zone in the Pacific Northwest, United States - 14_EM | ecosystem: Host-associated > Plants > Roots > Unclassified | place... | reverse complement strand
TTAGACAAACTAAAAAAAAAAAAAAAACTTAAACACTATCGTCCACATTAAAGGTAGAAGGATGAACAGTAAGCGACAATGCTTCGTGGTTTTCTTTTAATATACTGTTAATTTTCTATGTTTTAGCTCCATTCCCACCCACGTTAAATGGAAGCTCTCTTACATTATTTCAAAAAACTTTTATGTGTCCATATTGTGTCTGTATATAATTCTATATTTCACTTGATTTTTGTCGATTCGTATCAGATACTTCTGTCAATCCTAAATTAATAAAAAATAAAATGCTTTTGGATACTTGATATATTTTGAAAATACTTTTGCACGTGTATCTACTATTTATAAATACTTGATGGATATGAGTTCATACTCTTTCTTCTTTTTTTTCTAATGATTGAGAGAATATATATATAACACGATGAAAGAATCAAAATGAATGATTTTAACATTTTTATTTAATTAATGATCTTGCTATTTTTATTTTTTTATTAATTTAAATGTTCGGACTAACTTATACACATCTTGAATAGTTTTATAAACTCTAAATTTAATAATTATATAAATTTTTAATAACTTTCATATTAATAATCATATAGCTTATTATTTTGTGTTATTCTTTAAATGAGCCGCCAAACCCCTCCCCCGTGGTCTAATATCTTATCTTAATATCCGGCCCCACAGCATAGCATGCCAGGTGTCATGTGCATGTCCAAGAGGAGGTGCCCTTTAGAGGCTCATGGGTCGTGGGATGGAGAGCCCAAACTGCGTAGTAAGCCCAGCCCATATGCATTGTTAATAGGAATCTTTTGTGGAGCAGAGCATAGAAAAGTCCAGAGCACTCGGTGTTTGATTTGGCTATCGGGGAATCACTCTAATCTGACCTGGCAAATCCTCTTTTGCTTGCTTTGCCGATGCCTTTTTCCTTTTGGCCAATGGCGTTGCTTTTCTGATAAATTGACAACCATTTCTTCCTTGAGCTTGGTGGTGATGTACCCATCTTAAACATAAACAAATTAAACTATATTATTAAGGGCCTAAAATTGGCCACACAAATCTAATCAGCTGATTTTATTTATCTAAAATTGATACCCAATGGCATGTGAAACACGCGGGTCATTAACTTTTTTTAATTATTATTTATATTAATTAAAAAATTTAAATGTAAAATGATTATAGCTAAAATACTAATATAAAATTACGAATAAGCCTTTAAAGTCAAAGATTCTAAAAAGATTATAGTAACCTTAATCAATTTAAAAATGCTAACCCATGGTGGTTGAATAAGGGTGGTGTGAGTTTCTTTGAAGGAAAAAACGATAAATTTAATGTTTTGATTCATATTAATTGCTCGAGCAAATATTTTAAACCTGAGTTAATCTTTAAAATTCACAATTGTTAAAATCACGGACTTAGATTCAATTAAAAAGATCAATTCTCAGGCAATTTAATGTTAAACGATAATTATTATTTTTTAAATCTTAATTTAAAAAATTTATCAAAGCAAAAGGAAAAAAACAATAAAAATAATGAGCTGATCTACAAGAAAAAAAAATAAAAGAGGGTAAAATTAAAAAAAAATCAAATTAAAAAACTATCTAAAAAACAATAATAAAAAGAATGAGAATCAAATCTGACAGACTAAAAAATTAAAAAAAAAACCAATTTTATAAATTAATTAAAATAAAACAAATAAGAATAAAAAAGGAGGTATCAAATCCAAAAACAAAAACTTAAATGTAATTGAATTCATTATTTGACAACTTTGATGTTTTTTGGACAAGAATTTCTAGATAGTCACATAAAATAATATTTTATGTTGTCATATCTTAAAGTTCAATTCGTTGAATTTTTAGGTTTCTCGTCATTCACCATAAAATATGATGGCGGAATGAATCCTCTTTACCGTAATGGTACTTGCCAAAGTAACATTAGTTATAACAATCAATTTTCAATAGCATAAAAATAATTGAAAAACAACAGCCAATATTATATAAATACTTTTCCTCCTTAACAAGTATTAAAAGATCAAACATGAATTTTTTTGTAAACAAATATAATAAGCAAGATATTAAAAAGCTATATATATATATATAAAAAACAAAGCCAACAATTTTAACAAACCAAAATTTGATAAAACTTTATAACAATTATATAAATATATAAATAAAGCAAACACATTTTTTAAAAAACAAACCAAGTTTTATTGCTCCCCACTTTGTATAAAGGTATTTCTTCAGCAAGCCTCTTATGATTCAAACAACACTACTTTGTTTAGGTACACTCTTAAACAATATCCAATTAACAAATAAATAATACTGAATGATTCCTTTACAATGATTGAATCTAAACTTTAGATTATAACGAAATTTTGATAGGAAACATTGGTTTAAAACTAGAAAACCAATGGTGGAAAATAAAATGAAAAAAAATGTCAAATTCTATAAAAAAAACAATACAAAATTAACCCCTTTTTATAAAGAATTTTAGGAATCAAAAGCTGATGTTCCCCACTAACAATTTTAATTACTCACAATAAACTAGAATTAAATATAAACTTTTTAGATTTCAATAATGTGAATCTTGATCTAATTATTTTGTTAATGTACTATTAAAAGATTTTTGAAAAAATGATCAGATTTTTCTTTTCATGGACTGGACAAACCAATAGGTTTAAATAAATAATTCTTCATTGATCAGTCACAAGTCCAAATTTTAGTTAGCAAAAAATAATTTTTTGTGACCTGAAATATTATTTTACAATAAACACATATCTAGACCTAAGCCTTGCCCACTCGTATATGGATTTAAGTCTGAAATCCACTTTACTTAGAACCTCTGCACTTTAAAAGTTTGGGTGCTTGTTGGGCTCAATTTTAACTTCTTAACTTTTTCACTTTATGAACACTAAAAAGTTTTGTTTCTTTCCTATGTGAGGTAGAGTTTTGTAAGGAGTTTTAGGTTTCACAAAAACATCTCAAACAACAATTTTTTAAGGTCAATTTCCCACTCAACTATTATTTTATTTAAATCATTTTAATGTTTCATGTTAAATAACTTATGTTAGAGATTAAATTTCAATAAAATTTTAACCCAAAAAGTGGATGGACCTCGCTTTTAATTTAGTCTCAAATGTGCTCATTAACTATGTTTTTTTAAGTAAAATTCTCCAATATATTTTTGTGATGTTTTAATACCTGGATGTTATAAGATGAGTGATATAGTCTTTGAAAAAGAAAGAAGATATAAAGTGTTCGGTCAGCTATATTTTAGCTATAAAAGATCAATCTTTATATCAATGACTTCGTTTTAGAGGGGAGGTTCAATGGAGGTGATTTTGATCTTCCAACATGTTGAAAATGTAAATTGGGTCCATGAATTTTATTTTGATTCAGTTTGATTTATGTTTTTTTTTTAAGTTGATTAAAGAGTGTTCATGAGTTGCAAATGTCTTTTTAAAAAAACATAGGATGTTTCAAGTGTAATTTTAGTTTAAAACATGTTAAAAATTTGTTTTTTAGGATCCCAAAACTCTGATCTTAACTTTTCAATCATCCTCGGTGACTGACTAGAATTTGAAAAATAAGATAATATAGCTAAAAATATTATTTTAACCTGAAAACTATGATGAACCTTAGGTACGCCCAACTTTTTTGTTAAATAGTTCTCAACTTTTTTTTCTTTTCTAATTTTATAGTAAATTTATTTTTAAATAAATTTATTAACATAATTTTTAAAGAATTGACCAATTATATCATATATTTCAAGACACATTACAACTTTTATGGTAATATTAATAATTATTTTATGGATAATTATAAATTATGCAAAAAAAAATCTTAAATTTTATTTATATAGATGCATCAAAAATATTGATTCATTTTTTTTAATTCAAACTTTCTTTTACTGTCATAATAAGCTTGTAGTTAAAAAACAATGTTTCTGATAAAAAAAACATATTTTTTAGGATGAAAAAGAAATACATGAAAAAGGAAATATAATTTTGATTCAACGTATATACCTTTTCTCTTTAATTCAAACTATTATAATTTTTATTAATATTTTTTTCATAAATTACCATTAGTTAATAAATCATGCTACTAATAAAAAAGATATTTTATTGTCAAAATAAAAATAAATTACATAAATGAAAAATGATAATTTTGACTAAAAAAATGTATCTTTCCTCCAATATTTTAATTATTGCCTCTCTTACAAATATATATTTTAATTCTTACATAATTAAATAAAAATAAACTATGAGAACACGGGGCACTATAACTAGTACTATAAACTAAAAGATCTTGGTCTTTTAATGTAGCTTCAGTAGTACACACCAAGATACAATCAATTATGAATTGCATTGTTCCTTGCAACTCAATTAATAAAAGTTCAATTTGGCCTTAAAGTTTTTGAAAAAGCTTAATTTAGTCCTTTTTAAATTTTGGTCCTTATAATCTTAAGTGTTTGAATTTTTGTCTTAACACTTCATATTTTTATGTTGAGTCCCTAAAATGATAGTTTAGTTTGGTCCTTGAAGTTTTCACAACAATTCAATTTGATCTTTGAAAAAATCGATAGTTACATATTTGCTCCTGTAGTTTTATACATTCGCATTTCATTCTAAAACTTAATTTCCTCATAAAACCTCGTTTCCTCCATGTTTCAATACCTAAATGTTAAAGAAATTTAATTTGGTCTTTTAAGTTTCCACAAAAGTTCGATTTTGTTTTTAAAGTTTTTTATTTTTAGATTTTTATCCCTTTGAAGTTTTAGACATACATTTTTTATTTAGTCACAAAACTACATTTTCCTCATTTTTCACTCTCTGAACATGGAGAGAGAAGATAGAAAATCATTGAAATGGGGAAAATGTAGAGAGAGATTGATCATCTATGTTTCAACCACAAAAAAGATTAATGTTAATGTTAATGTATTGTTTTTTTATTTTTTTTTAAAAAAATAATAAATAACATGCTATATGCTCAATTGTTTTTTTTTAAAAAAATATCAGGCTCCATGACTTAACCTTCTAGGATGTGAAAGCTTGACCTTCTTTTTTAATGGCCAGGCTCGTTTGAACTTTCTTTTGAAGCCTAGGCGTGCACGAGCTTCATTCACCCGAACCTTAAGATCTTTTATATACTTTAAAATAAAATTATTTTTAAATAAATAATTACAATTATATTTAAAAATATCATCTGATTATGCCATTATCTTTAATAATATTAGAGCTTTTTATGATAATATTTGCAATTATTTCATAAATAATTATATATATATATTTTTTAAATATCACACATTAATATTTAAAAATTCACAATGGCAAGATATATATATATATATATATCTTGCCATTGTGAATTTTTTATATAGTTTTTTATGAATTAATTCTTTTTTATTTTCCATACAAGAGCATAAAAAATATCAAAATATCTTTTTGTTTTTTGAAATTAGCATTTTAGATCATGATAAGTAATAATTTAAAAATGTTACTAATATGTTTTTGTCAAAATAAAAAAAAAAGTATTAGATGAAGAAGGAAAATTAGACTTTGACTAAGGAAACATATTTTTTCTCATTAATTTAAATTATTATAAATTTTGTGAATATTTATTTTATTTGCTTTAAGTTTTTATTTGAAAAATCATGTTGTTAATAAAAAATACATGTTTCGTGAAAACATGAAAAAAGATGCATTGATAAAAAAAACCAGGATTTTGATTGAAGAAATATACATGTTCTTTTGAATTTAAATCCTTTGAACTCTTTTAAATATTTATTCTAATTGCCAAAAATTAAATAAACTTATCTTTGAAAATGGTCGTGTTGCATTCACTCTTCCCTTTACTCCATGGTTTATTACATATATATATCACTATTAAGTAGTAAGATTTTTTATAGCTTGTACGTATAAAATATTTATATATGCATTTTTTTATTAAGAAAATTAACCTTTTGTTCGAGTGTTTAGTTATAGTTAATAATTGTTTTATAATTTATTAATTCATATATTTTTAAATTTATTATATTAAATGTAAATATAATTTTTTTATTTTTTAATTAATAAATTTTATAATACCAAAACACAAATGCATATGAAGTTGATATTTTCACTTGCATTATAAATTAATTTAGAATTTGGAATTTTGAGATGATAAATCTGTTTGTTTTTGTATTTTAAAAATATATTTTTTAAAAATAATAATTAATTATTTATTTATTTTAAAATATATTTTTAATATTTTCAGATATTTTAATATAAAAAATAAATTTTAAAAATAAAATATATTATTTTAAATAAAATATATTTTAAAACAAAACCACTGCACATTAAAAATAATTAATTACATCCAATTCAAATAATGCACGCCTATGCGTCATAGGTTCCTAACATATCCCATCATAAAAAAAATAATTAAAAAAAGGTACGGTGTTGATGGAAAGAGCCGCGGCAGCCTAAAGCCAAAATGAAGCTGAGCACATAATAGAATAGTCTCGTAACGAAGCCTGTGTCCCCACACCAGTCACGTCTCTCCTCCCTCCCTACCCTACCCGAGTCCCTCCTCGTTTATATCACAACGACGAGGAGTGATGTACCCGAGCTACAAGGAGAGAGAAAAGAAACGTAGCAGTAGTAACGAGTAAATTGTTTTTGGGCAATTCCTCTCTCCCTGTCTCACTCTCACTCTCGCTCTCACTCTCACTCTCACTCTCGCTCTCACTCTCACTCTCGCTAACTGTACAAGGTAACCACTGCATTTATCTTGTTTTTCATCTATTTTATGAGAAAACCAGCGGAGGAGAAGCCATTGAACATGATGACACCAGGAGGTTTGTCAGGTCATTTCTCACATTTTTGTTTCTTGTTATTTTTCCCTTTCTGGTGGATGCGTACTAAAAAAATCAAAGGTGGTTGCTTTATCTTCCCTTTTGGGTTCTCTTCGACAATGCCTGTCATTTTATACTGCTTGGCATCTGGGTTTTGCTTCTCACATTCTTTCCTTTTGTCACGGTACCTTTTTCTTTCTTTTTTGTCTCTCATGATGAATCTTTACAATGTATACTGGGTAATCGTTGAAATTTCCTGGATTTTCCCTTGACTATTTTAGACTCTGTACAATATATATAATGCATGTAAGTTTTGCTGTAATATTGTCATCATCTAGAGATAAGCTGTTAAGACTTAAGACACCAGATATTTGCACGAACTTTTATGTGGTTTCTGGTTGTTCTAAGCGGTGATTGATCAAATTTTAATCACGTTTCTATAGGAATGAGCTTATGAGTCCTTCTATGTGTGCTAGTTAATACATTTTGTTGACTGGAATTGCAGACTTAAACAAACAGTCTTATTCTGTATTAGACAGTAAGAAATTTCATTGCCAGTGTTAACCTCTTTTTACTATATAAAATTATGCGTGTTAATTTTCAAGAGCTCGTTTAGTAAAGTTTAGTGTGTAGAATTAATACTGGTACATGATTTAGAAGTTGAGCTGCCTTAATTAGAGAGAGTGTTGAGCTAACAGAAATTATTTATTTATTTTTTTAAAAATGATGCTTGCCCTTGTTAAGATCACGTCCCTGCTTCCCAGCACATGATGGTATAATGGCTTGCATGCTTGAACATGGGCACTGGAATTCTGCATTTGCTTTTGTTGTTTTTAGTCCTTTTGTGCTACTTGGTCGCATTTCATAGTGAAGGATCATTGCTATTATTGCCCCTCCTTTCCTTCGCTAATCGGCAGAACACTACGGATGATAGGCCTTATCTGCATATATATGCTTTGGGGTGGTGGTAGTCTGTCTTCTATGCATTGTTTATTTGGTTATTGTGTCGCAGGCTTTGTGCTTGACCCTTCAAAATGCAGTCAGCTAAGTTTGGGAGAGAGAAGAGAACTTGTTCGTGAGATTGCCCAATGGTCAAAAGATGCCCCTGAGGTTCTTAGTTCATTCACCCGTAGGGAGCTTCTTGAGATTATTTGTGCAGAGATGGGTAAAGAAAGGAAATACTCAGGATATACCAAGTTTCAAATGATTAAGCACCTCCTAAAGTTGGTTTCCAAGACGTCCAAGAGGAGCAGTATAGGCAATATTATGGCTGTTTCTCCTGCCAATCCTCAATCTGGATTTAAAAGGCCAAGGAAGAAAGAATCTCAAGCTCACTTATCAATTGACCTGAATTTTGTTTCTGCAAAGAATAACAGTGAAGAATACATCAAAATGCAAATATGTGAAAATGCTGCTTGCGGAGCTACTTTATCTCCTGGTGATGCTTTTTGCAAGAGATGTTCTTGCTGTATCTGTCATTACTATGACGATAACAAGGATCCCAGTCTATGGTTAACCTGTGGTTCTGATTCTCTTGGTAAGAGATCTTGCGGACTTACTTGCCATCTAATCTGTGCTTTGAAGGATGAAAGGACTGGAATTATGAAGATTGGTTGTCATTCAAAGCTAGAAGGAAGTTTCTACTGTGCTTCTTGCAGACAAGTTAATGAGCTGATGAGGTAAGAGGTGTTTTTAATCTTCCATTCCTTTTTGCCCCTAGACACACGTGATGTTTAATTATTGTTTAGCATTAAAAAGATTGTCAGTTCTTCATATGTCCAAACAACAAGCCAAATCTCGAACTGGTCCAAGATCCAATAAGGGTTGCTCAGCTGGTAGATTTACTGATGACGCCCAATTGCATATTTGGTGTTTACAGGAACTGGAGAAAGCAATTGTTGGTTGCCAAAGAGGCAAGAAGAGTTGATGTATTGTGTCAACGAGTCCTTTTGGGTTACAGGATGCTCACCGGAACCGAGCAATACAAGGAAATGCAGAAGAGCATGGAAACTGCCTTGCAATTGCTGAAAAATGAATTGGGACCTCTGGATCTGGTGTGTTCTAAGATGGCACGGGGAATTGTTAACAGACTCTCTTGTGGTGCTGAGGTTCAGAAATTGTGTGCTTCTACAGTGGAAGCTTTTGATTCAATGTGCGGTGGCAGTTATCATGGTTATGTGGAAAAGAAAGAGCCAGCATGTGCTGAGGTTCCGAAACTGTGTGCTTCTGCTGTGGAAGCCTTTGATTCAATGTTTGCGGACAATTATCATGGTTATTTGGAACAGAAAGAGCTAACATGTAAGTTCATTCTCACAATTCAAGTTCCAATCACTCTAAAGAGAACAGGTATGGACATTATGCTGTGGCCACTAAAATGATGTCATAGGTCCAATCTTTACTTTTGAAATGATGGTATTTCCAAATGAGAGGTCTGCCATTTACTTATGCTGTTAAAATTTGTTTTCAGCTTGTCAGAACCAATTTGAAGAATCTTCCCCTAGGCTACAAGCAGGGAAGGACATAAACGAGAACAAGAATGAAGGGATGAACCTTGGATCATTTTCTCCTCCCACTCCTTGTAATTCCAATGGGATGCAGGAAGTATCAGGCTTAGATTGCAAAAAGCGAGTAGACGAGAGTGCTTATGAATATTCTGTGAGAGTTGTCAAATGGTTAGAGCTTAGAGGGCACATAGCTGAAGATTTCAGAGTAAAATTCCTTACTTGGTTTAGCCTGAAAGCAACACTGCAGGATAGACGGGTGGTCAACGTTTTTGTGGACGCTTTGATCGATGACCCACGAAGCTTAGCTGAGCAGCTCATTGACACCTTCATGGACAAGATATGCTGCGATAAAAAACCAGTTCCTTGGCACGGGTTTTGCACCAAGCTGTGGCATTAAATACTGAAAGCATAAACTCTTAGCCAGGTGGAAAATTTAGAGTTTCATCCAAGTCATCTAGTATTTTGTCTGTCAAGCAAGCTGAATGTGCACCAGCTGCTTAATTTTGTTACTAGATTCAATTAATATTGAATAGAAGACTAACGTGCATATGTTTGTTGCGTACGCATACTTCGACATGCTCTCCTAAACAAAACTCCTCTGGCGTAGAAGAATTTCCACGTGAGATTATTAGTACTCAGGAAAATGCTTTCTGTGAATGTTTCGCAAAGAGAACAGTAGACAACATTATCCTAGACAAGAGATGAATCTATCGAGGGCTGTTGCCCTTCTAGCAAGTCTTTCCGTGTTACTTGCACTTACTGATTGTCTAGGTCTCATGTACATAAAATGGGCTTAAACGTTTTTGGGGTTTGGCTGTATTCCCTGTTTACTGATTATCTTTTATCCACGATGGCGAAATCACATTTAACGGGTTTTTACTTCTTTTGATACTAGCGAAGAACTGGGTATACTTGTTAAGAGGTTTTGGAGATGCTTTTCAAAACTCATGCATTTTACTAAGTATATCATTCATATATGACTTTATATTCCTTTCTAACTGGTCTTTAAATACTTGGTCCGTCGTCTTTTGGTAAGTAGCTCCCAGGTTTTTAAGCTCGAATGGCATGGCCTTGTAGTAAAGCATCCTTATATCTGTAACAAAGGATTTTTTTTCTTCATCTTCAAGGTGTATGAGAATTTGGTGATAACCTGAGTTCAAGCTTGGGGAAATTAGAAACTCAAAGTCAATCGTCTACCTCTAAAAGTTTATTTATTTTCTTATATATTAACTTCTACCTCTCTTCTTGAAGTCCCCCTTTTTTTTTGTCGTATGGGTTAAAAGAAATTACTTCTATTCAACATGGGTGCAACTTACTCATGGTTGATGCCTATAGTGTTAGAAGGTACGAAGGTGGAGTTATCACCATAGATCTTCAGGAGATGTGCGAGGGCTCTTTACTGTTCAAGGTGATATAAACTCTATACTGGTGATTGTACTAATTTATTTGCCTAAAAGGTGAACTTCTACAACTTTCTGCCATTTCTGTACATCTTTCCTTTCTTTATTTCACATGACTCCCCTAATCCTGTACTAACATAATCTTTTTTCCTTTAAGACAAATGGAGGTGCATCTTCTTGATGCCATTTGATTTCTCTTAATAGCAGCTACCCCTTTTTCAATGGAGAATTTCATGCTTAAATATATAGTGCTAATGTAGGCATTGATCCCATTTATAAGGGGTCTACCAATTATAAAATTGCAGGCCAAGTGCATCTTGATGACTATGAAGGTTTGCTTTAGAATCTTGCACGTGGAATAAATACCTATAGTTATCGGTATTTCTAGTGCACTCTCAATCAGTACACTCCTTTCTTTTATCCTAATCAATTTCATTTTAATCAGGATCAATCTAGAGTTGACTATTCCCATATGGTTTTATAACATATTTGAAGAGAATGTTTATTGCATTGCCATTATCCACCAGAAACCTATGTACTTGACGATTGAAGAGGATTGTGCTGATTACTAAGGCATCCTCAAAGAGGAAAGTTACCCTTCTCCATCTTCTGAAGTGAACACAACTGGTTCATGCCATAAGTTTGGAGTATGAGAGGTAACCAGAACCTACTTTTCATATGATTTTTTCTTACAAGAGTCTCTCCTACTGGATATCCCACCTAACATCACATTAATTTCAGACAATGCCTCATGGTTTGTACCTGTCTCCTCTCCTTTGGTCACGATGGAAACCTTTATTCACGATCCGCTCGAGATAACCTCTTGTTTTTATAAGCCTTCTTATCTCCTTTTTCAAGGTAAAAAAATCTTTGATGTCATGACCCTTGTATTTATGAAACAAATAATATTGCTTCTGATTCTAATTCTTCATTTTCATATGAGGGGATGATTCGCATACTTTTTCTTTTAGATAGTTGTAAAGACTCCAGCATAAAGTGGTGTTCAATGGTGTGATTTAGAGCTCTAGGAATATAAGGTGGTTGTGCACAGACCCTTCAAGTTTTTCTTGTATGTTTATGGGCTATATAGAGACTGGCCATGATCTGGCTGTTCATCACTCCACTTGCAAAGATGTGTGTGTGTATTAAGTATTTAATAATGAAAACTCATTGATATGACTATTGAAATTAAGTTTTTACTGTTTCTGATAATTGAAGCTAGATCTCAATTTTAATGGATCTGCATTAGGGAAAAAAAAACCCTT
>Ga0307512_10006342_pt1 | contig 11995 bp, 6 predicted proteins | sample 14_EM_MG_FD_200267 | JGI IMG/M metagenome (GOLD analysis project Ga0307512, IMG submission 200267) | Populus trichocarpa ectomycorrhiza microbial communities from riparian zone in the Pacific Northwest, United States - 14_EM | ecosystem: Host-associated > Plants > Roots > Unclassified | place... | reverse complement strand
ACCAAGACGAAGAAAAAAGGCCAAGCAATCAAACTCCCCGCCCGTCCGTGTCCGCCAGCCTGCGCTGGATTGGACCGAGAACCCGCGGGTGCAGCCTGTATTTTGTGTTGAGGCTGGGAAGGAGCCGGGCACAGCGGCCGTGCTCATTGGCGGCGGGAGTATTGCGCGGCGCGGACGGTCGGCGGCAACGGGATCACCCCGCCCCTGCGACGGTCGTCGGCGCAGGAGGCAATGTACGCAGGGCGCGTGTTGAACTCAGGACGTTACTACGCCGAGCTGCCCGAAGTTGCGACGCCCGCCGCGTCCAATCTGGATCTGCTACTGGCTGCTCTCACGGCTCCTCGCTTATTCGGTGACGATGCGGCAGCCTCGGGTTTACCTGGACTGCCCCTACTCGTGGATGTGTGACGATATATCTCCCGCGCGCAGGCGTCAGTTAAATACGGCGCTGGCTAGTCAGTTTGCATCCATGTGGCGCGTTCAGCGTTCCGGGTTAGTTCAGAGAGGGTTTGATGGCCGTCCTCACCGCGCTCGTCAGTACGTAGAATCACGTACGTCATTGGCGTGGAAGAGGACTAAATACCGGCTGTATGGAGCACTGCTACAGCTGTTCCCACGGCTTGGATGACTGTCCAACACCATTGTGTTTCTTCCTTTTCACCTGTGAGCTTATGTGTTATTCCGGCTGTCTGCTCGGTACTAGACTCCCGACACCGCTTAAGGGTCTGTAACCCGCTGTCTGGTCCCGGATGCAATGCATATGCGCATGCACCCTGAGGCCCTCGTACTGCTGCTTCTGCCATCCCGGTGTACGGCAGTCGTTTTTTTGTCGTGCCTGCCACCTCCAGTCGGCTTTCAGGCACCTACACTTCGCGGATTATCAGAAATGTCTACATACTATTGGGAAATGTGGCTTCAATCCTGTACTTGTGTATCTTCTCTATCACAAAGTTTTGAACAGACTGGCATTCCACTGAAGGGGGCAACAAATACGGACAGCGCTAGATAGCCTCACCACACAGTTTAACTCCAGCCAAGTCCGAACTCAAACACGGTCCCTAATTGACCTTCGAACACAGATTTGCGGTTTCTACTCTTCCTCGAGTGGACTCCGTACTGCACGCGCCCACGGCTCCGAGTGCACCTGCACAGGCAACCCGAGCCTCGGAAGGAATCCACGCACCACCTGGCACCCCCAATTAGTAGTCACACCTCTTCTTTGGTTGCTTGACTGACTCTTACATAATCTAAGGTGGGGCAAAGATATTGTAAAGCTACCCGGCCGTCCTTCTGGCTAACGTTCCTACATACGTCTCAACTTCTGGGCATCAAGCACTTGCTATGATACGCATGTAAGTGTCCACACCGAGGATCCACTGCTTAGCGTAGAGAGTGGTGACACACCTGCCGAGGCCAGCAAGTTGATCGTCAGACAGAGGTGCCCAGCCCCGGCCCCCAGCCAGCCACCGGATTCCCCACAATCCGCAGACAGCGCGTAGATGTGTTCCCTCACGCACGATCGCCACGCGCCGCTTGCGCATGCCCCATCGCTCTCGCAAAACGCAGCCCTCCCTCCAGCCCCCGGCCATCCAGTCATCCTGCCAGCGCAGCTGCACGGACGCCATCGTCTGACCACGGCCCGCAGTTTGCCGTTGCTTCCCTTCTTTTACCGCTACAAAGCGCGGCGACGTCTGCCTGTCCGCTGCTCTCGGTTTCCTCCTCGAAAAATCCGCAACCGACACACCACACCGCTCACGGCCGTCTTCGCAATATCGTTGTTCCTTTTCTCGAGACAGTTTCATCCGCGAGCATCCTAGCAAGGAGCGCAGAGGCGAACGCGAACAGCGGAGATTTCCCCACATCCCCCTCTCCGACCAACCTGATCTCGCGTTTCGTATCCCGTCCCTCCCAGCCGGAGGAGAAAAAGGAAAGTAGGACCGGACGTACATAGGACAGCAGGACGGAGGGGAAGGACGGCGGACGGAGGAAGAAGAGGACGCGTTTCGCTTTCGAGTCCGGTCCGGTCCGGCCCGGCCCTCGACTTCTGTAGCCAACACTGGCCGTCCCGCGGGAGAAGCGCCACTCCACGCCACGCGACGCGCATCTCGCCGTCCATCTCGCCGTTCGTCTCTTCGTTCTTCGTTCTTCTTCGTTCTTCGTTCTCATCCTTCGTCCTTCGTCCATTGCGCACCCCGGTCCCCCCGCACCTCCCACCCGGCCGTCAAGACACCCGATCGACGCGGAAGCAGGGGTTCCAGTGCAAGTCCAGTGCGCATCCTGCTCGTCATCTCGCCCGTCTGAATTTTAAAAAAACAAAAATAAACCAAAAAAAAATCCGCGCGATAAGCGACAAATTACCATCCTGATCCCACCCCCAAAGCTGCGAACGGCAAAGCTCACGATACTCGCGCCATAGCCGGCCAAAAAGAAAAACCGCCCGGAAGAAACCTGCGCTCCAGCGAAAAAGCCACCGCACTCGTCCTCCGGCCGACTATCGCCCTTGAGGGATAGCAGGATCGATACCTGACATAACCCGCACATAACGCCGCCCGGCTATATTTAGACCTCAGGCGAGTGCGAAACCCGGCCCGAGCAATATGTCATCGTCGCCGCGCTTCCCGCCGGCTTCCCTTCCTCCGATCCGGCAGCTGGGCCATCCACATCAGCAACATCCGCCTCCGCCTCCTACACCACCAGCTCCACTGCCACCACCGCCAGCACAACCAACACAACCACCACCGCTCTCTTCTCCTCCTCATCTCGCTCACTCGCATTCGCATCCTCATCAGCCGCCTCCGCCGCCGCCTCCGCCACAGCACGACCGCCGTGTCCATCGTGCTTCCATATCCGACGCTACCCATCCGCAATCTCAGCCGCAGTCGCACTCCCGTTCGCATTCCCAGCACTCCCAGCACTCCCAGCACTCCCAGTCGCCTCAAGGTACACATTCACACTCGCTGCACGCATCACCACCAACACTCATCCAAAGCCATTCATCCCACGTACTACCCCGACCACCCACCGCACTCCACTCCACCTTCTCCTCAGATTGCCGGACATCCCTCCCATCCCATCCTACCCCGTTCCGCAGCCCCTACAGGCCCAGATCGCCGTCCGCTGACGTCGTGCCCATGCCACTCCGCAGGTCCTGGTCCTCGTCCTGCTCCTCAGGCCGTGCATAAGCGCACCTATCAAGCGTCCGTCATCCAACCGCGTCCTTTGTCTCGCCGCCCGCTGATATCCGTCCAGATGCATCCCATGTCGCCAGCGCAAGGTGAGATGCGACCTGGGCTCGGTTGAGGCTCCCCGCGACCCTCCCTGCGTCCGCTGCCGTCGTGAATCCAAGGTTGGCCTCCCCCCTCCTCGCTCTGACGGGTGGCCCTCGTACTGATCCCGTCGTAGGAGTGCTTCTTCTCCGCCACCCGCCGCAAGCGGACCCCATCCGAGGATATCCCCCCTGGTCTCGGCCGCGGGCGGGGCGTGCGGAAGCCCGAGGACGTCCTCGAGCACGGCGAACCCAAGCGTCTGCGCACCCTCTCCGACCCACAACTGCTGCACGAGCCCATCTTCCGCTCGCCGGAATACTCGCCCTCGTATCGTACCTACGCCGCCATCGATCCTGCCCTTAGTCGGTCTGCTGATCCCCCCGCTCCGCCCGCAGCCGCTCACTCGACCGCGACGACCACCGACACGTTGCTGCAGACCGAGGTGTACAACTCGCACGAGGCCCTGCTGACCCTGATCGAGGCCGCCGGAAAGGACACCATGAAGAACGATAGTCGGAGTCCGTCGGCGGAACCGTCCCCACCGCCCCCGCCGTCGTCCTCGAACCACTCGCACGGGCAGTCTCCCGTGCAGACGTCGTCGGCTACGTCCGCGGCGCCGCGCTGGCACAACCAAAAAGTACACGTACACTTCTCGGGCGAGTCCAACGAGAGGGAGGCCGCCGCCGCCACCGCCACCACTGCATCCGCTACCACTACCGCCACCGCCGCCGCCACCAGCAGCCACACCACCTCGCACCTGCACAGACGCAGCAATTCCGGCGTCTCGCCCAAGAGCGGCAGTGAGCGTCTGCCGCTGCGTGACGACGGCACGGAGAAGGCGATCAGAGCGTGGAACAAATTCCGATTCGTCAAGGCGGGATGGTTTGGTGCCCGTGAGGCTATCGGCTACGTCGAATAGTAGATCCCCCCCCACCAACCGCGTTGCTCGGTGAACGCCCGCTAATTACCGCTGAGTCCAGTTTCTACAAACACCTTCACCCACTCTCGCCGACGCTGACCAATCCTGCGCTGCTCCACGTCTCCCACCGGCGCCACCACCACCTTCTCCTACGCCATGAGCCCTTTCTGGCCACGACCATCTTGACGGTCGCGTCGCGTTACATGACGCTCCCCGGCCAAGGCGGACAGTCCAGGTCGTTCGCGATCCACGACATGCTCTGGCGGGAGGTGCGCAGCGCCTTCGAGCGGCTCATGTGGGGTGGCGGCTGGGGCGGGCTCGGGGTTCCCCGCCCGCCCGGCGGTAGCACGCTCTCTACTGCTAGCTCGGCCAAGGATGGCCGCGGTCTCCGCACGATCGGCACCGTCGAGGGCCTGCTTATCCTCTCCGAATGGCACGTCCGAGGACTGCACTTCCCCATGGACGTCGAGGAGAGCGACTGGGGCATCCCGGACATGTCGGACGACGACGAGAAGGACGCGCCGCCGCCGCCACCACCACCACCGCAGCAGCAGCTGTCACATTCGCGTCGCGTTGTCGAGGGACTCCCCGACAGGATCGAGAATATACTCGAGCCGGCCTACCGCAGCGACCGCATGAGCTGGATGCTGCTCGGCAACGCGCTCGCGCTTGCGTACGAACTCGGCGTGTTCGACCACAACAACCACGACGTCCGCGCTGCACGGATCCAGAAGCTCCTGCTGGTCTACCTCAAGCACCTGGCCTCGCGTCTGGGCTGGACGTCGATGGTGCCGCCGTCGCTATCGCCCGCCGCCGCCGCTGCTGCCGCCGCGACCACTCCCACGACGTGCGTCGCCGGCGACTGGTCCGATCCAGACGCGCTGCAGGACGTCGTCTTTGCCGCCTGGGTCGACCTGACAAACCTGATGGCAGAGTCGTCGGAAGTGCTGTTCCCAGACCGCACACAGACGCGCGAGATCATGCGTTCGGGGCGGTACGTGGCACTGCTGACGCACTTCACGCCGCTGCTGCGGGCGTGGCGCGAGCGGCTGGACGGGCTGCAGCTGCCGCAGCCGATCCGGTCGATCCTGGTGATGGAGTGGGAGCACGTGCGGTTCTACATTAACTCACTGTCGCTGCAGGCGGTGATCGACCGGTGCTCGCTGTCGGGGTCGGGCGGGCTGCTGCGGCCGGACATCTCGGTGGCGGATACGGGCTTCATCCGCGAGGTGGTCGCAGCGTCGCGGTCGCTGCTGTCGACGGTGGTCGAGAGCATGTTCCCGCATGGCTTCCTCAAGCACGCTCCCGTTCGCATCTTCCTGCGCATCCTGTCGGCGAGCATGTTCCTGCTCAAGACGTTCTCGCTCGGCGCGAAGGAGGTCGAGGCCGAGCGCTCGCTGGACCTGGTCGACTCGGTGTGCGCGTGTCTGCGCAGCTCCGCCGTCGACGACGTGCACATGGGCCTACGCTTCGCGGACCTGCTCTCGGGCCTCGTTGGCCGGGTGCGCGAGCGCTTCGTCAAGACGTCGGTCGACGACCCGCCGGCCGCGTCGGCGGTGGACGACGGAGGCAGCAATGGCGCCATGCAGTGGGAACCGCAGCAGCAGCAGCAGCATCAACAGCAGCACAACGGCGCGTACAACAACGACGACATGGGGCAGTACGACTGGGGCTGGGGAAGCGAGGACTGGCTCGCTCTGCCCCTCGATCCCATCATCGGCTTCGACGGCGTGACCCAGGGCACCATGGGCGTCGACGTCGGCGGCGTCGATCTGCTCGAGGTGCTGCTGGCGCCCGCAGGGGGGTAGGCGGGGCGGTGCAGCCGACGGATGGGATGGGACGGATGCGTCTGATGATTGGACGTGATGATGGACGGTGAACGGTGGATATGATGTGATATGGATATGGATATGACGGTGAACACTGGATTGTAGTTGATTTGATTTGATTTGATTTGATGTGACGGACGCGTGTGTATTACAATGGCTTCGCGGTGGATTTTGAATACTGGACACTTTACGGCGGAGAATTACGACTGAACACGGACAGTGGATATTGTCGATTGGGCAGCGAATATTCTGATGGTGAGTAATTGAACCGTGCACAAGGAGAGTGGATAGCGGATAGCGAACAATGAGTGCTGGGCACTGGACGTTGAGCGGTGGGTGAACTCTGCATGGAGGAGAGTGAATGCGGGTTAACTAGTTAGTGAAATATTGAGGCAGTAGATATTGGGATAGTGGAGCGTGAGTCGCGAACAGCCTGGCAGCGGAGCGCAATTGGGATTGTTTGTTTTTGATCCTGCACGTCAAGTCGCGAAAAAAGTGAAACGGCGAATCGAGAATCGTGAATATTGGCTACACGCAATGGCGTCGCGGAAGGGGGTACGCGTAGCCTTCCTCGCTTCTCCTCCCCCCCACGCGCGGCTCGCGACGGGGCTTCGCAGAGTGCTACGCGTAGCTGGTAGGTATTGGGGAACTTGAGGACGGACGGGGCCCTCTATATCCAGTAGTTTCGCGCGGGGTGTTGGATCGGTAGCAGCGGTAGTTAACTACCCGGACGCATTCGAGCTGGCTGGCGCGCACACTCCCGCACGCTGGATATAGCTAGACAGCCCACAGATTGACAGCCGACAGACGGGCGGCTTGGCGGGCTGGTATTTGGATCTCGGTGATTGACGGCTGTAACTGACCGCGGAGACTGGCGGAGACTAGTTAGATATGTACTAGATGTGTAGCACACATCCTCGTGCCGCCTGGTTGCGCGGAGCTGTCTCGTATCCGTAGCTCGGCGACTTCTGGCGAACCATGGTGCTCGTCTCGTGTAGCCACTACTGTGGGGACGTCGGTTCCAATCCACGGCAGCCATCGGCGGAGTTACATACATCATACGTACACACATATGTATGTATGTACTTTACAAATAGCAGTTTAAATGCGACGGGCCGCACCGGGGCGGCGGATCTGCCCACCGCCCCGCCTGCCGTCTACCTCCTTCCTCCTCCCAGTAACTGGAACCAACTACGGGGGTGGCGCACGACGCACAGGCGCGGCGAGGGCGCGCGGAAGCGGCTGCTGCCAGATTCCGGGCGTCGGTCAACCTGCTTAGTCATGTGCGTGCTTTTTTTTTTTTTTTTTTTTTAATTCATTCAGATAATATGTAATATATAACGAGGTGGTGAGGTCATATGTATGCAATATATCCACTAGATGGATGGATGTATGTATGTAGCAGCAACATTGCACAACATCCTCGGCGAGTTCCGAGGACCAGGATCCGTTTCACGTTTCACGTTTCCCGTATCTTCGGTACGGATGATTGGGCCACTGCGCACTCACTCCCTCATTGATATGTAAGACAACAACACCGGCAAACAAGAGAAAGAAGAGGAAAAAAAAACCACCGTCAAAAAAAAAGGAAAGGAAAGGGTGACGGAAAGTATGTAGCCTCTATTTTATTTCATTCCCGTTTTCCCCAGACATACAATGCTTAGACTACCTACAAGTACACAACCGCTCCGGCTCTGGGATGGAGGCGCGGCGAGATTCGAGGATCAGAGCTGGGCCGCGACGGCCGCGACGATGCCCGCCCCCGCGAGGAGGAGCCAGCGGCCCCCGCCGGTCTTGGTTCCAGCGCTGTCTGCGGTCGGAAAGGTCGAGGACGAGGCGGACGGCGTCGCCGAGGCAAAGAGTCCGTCGAGCGTGGCGGAGGCGAGACCCTGAGTGGGGGCAGGACTGGTGTCGACCGCAATGTAGTTGGCAGTCGATGCAGCAACGACGGAGCGAGTGGGCGACGGCTTGTCCGCGTCCGTCTCGATGTCGGTCGGAACAGGCTCGCCGCGCGACGTCTTGGTCTCCGGGTAGAGGGTCGAGAGCGTGATGTCCGACGGAGCCTCCATGGTCGAGTCGACGAATTCGGAGGGCGGCTCGTACATGGTGCAAAGAGCCGGGACGAGTCCGCCGTCCACCGCACGACGCAGGAGGGAGTTCATACCGACGAAGGCGTTGGCACAGGCCTCCTGGAGGTCGGTGGCGAGCGCGGAGAGAGAGTCGACGCAGGCTTCCGTGCACGAGGCAGTAGCAGAGTTGCCGCACGACGGGACCTCGGCGCAGTAGACGGCAAAGCACTCCGACGGAACCTCGGACTTCCTGATTGGCTCGGCCACGTTCAAGCTGAACGGGGCAGCCATGCCGTGCGCGACGCAGCCGAGAGTCAGCACAGCAACGAGCTTCGAAACGTGCATTTTGGTGGTGGTGTTGATCGTGTTGGGCGTGGAGAAGGAGTGTTGGAGACGGGGAGTCGTTTCGAACGGAGGAGGTGGTTGGGGGAGAAGGACCGCGAGTGTTGGAAGAGGATGTTGGAAGGAAGGAACGAGGGACGGCAACAAGTCTCCAGAGACGGTTGCACGCAAACTGCTCGGCGTGGCTGCTCGGCGAGGCAAACAGCGACTGTCAGTCAAAGCCCACGGACGGCACGCAGGGAGAGTGACGGAGAGTGAGGTACGAGCTGTGTGCGCACGTGCGTGCGCAAACCACGGAGAACCACGACATACCAGACGGGCTCGATTTATGAGGAGCGAGCGCAAGTGAAGAGCGAAAAACGAAGCGAAGATCCGGATCTACCGACGGGGGGAACGAACGGACGCCGCGAAGCAGATGCACGAAGGAAGGAGGGGAAGGGGGGGGGTCCGGTCAACGAAACGAGAGCAGCGGCGAGGTTGTGAAGCGGCGACGAGCGAAGGCAAGAAAGGGAAGGGAAGAGAAGCGAAGGAAGGGAAGGGAAGGACGCGCTACTATGTGGGTCGGACCGTCGACGGGATAGGGGAACGCAGAGCAAGAGCTGAAACGGCGCCAGACGTCATCGCAGCCTGGATGCCCGCATGCGGCCGCAGCAGCGCTTAGTCACGCTCCACGGCGGGCGGCGCTGCATCCTGCCCTATCTACATCCATCCATTGATGTCTTCAGGCTGCTCCGCTGGCGCATCTAGCCAGGACGGGCCTGGGCGACGGCGCGGGCGCCCAGCAACCTGAAACGCGCTGCCGCTGCAACCGAGACCACGCCCTGCCGAATCGGTCCTCTCGGCCGGCTGCATCGCACCAAGCTGCAAAAGCCCCGGTCGTCGGCCAGCGCCAATCACGTCGCGTGTGCCGGGATCCGGGGAGCCCCGTGTTCCCCCATCCTGCCATCGTTAGATACTGCAGTCGCGATAGTCTACGAACGTCGCTCTCGCTCCGCCGGCAATGTCCGTGGCGCGAAACAAGCGACCGCCTCCCCGCCGCCCCCCCGCGCCGTTCTCCAGCACCATCGGTCCCCCCCTGTGCGTATACTAAGTAGCCGCGCACATGGACGCTGGACGCTGGACGCTGGACGCTGGACGCTGGGCGTTGGATGTTGTTGGATGTTGGATGTTGGCCCCTCGAGTCTGCAGATGGCGCTACTCCGTGCTTGTGCGGGTTGGATTCGGCTGTGTTTTTTTGCTTTTCTTTTTTTATGCGTGTGCGCAAGCGGCCGATGGGCAGGCGACGCGGGACGGATGTTTCAGCAGGCGATGGAACTGAGTACAATATACCTGCATACCATATCTATCGAAATATCTCAGTATCCAGTTCATAGCGCAGAAGACTACAACATTTCTAAACATCCCAATATCTAGTTCATAGCGCAGAAGAGGAGATCATTTTTTTTTTATCTATCCCCCTCTTCACTCTTCTTTCCTTTTTCCTTCTTCCCCTTTTTTTTCTCTTCTGCCTTTCAGCGCGAGGAAACGATGGTCCGGACGTCACCGGGCAGCACTCGCACACATCGCAATGCCCTTAACTCTACCTCTGGACTGGCACGGGCAGTGAATCATCACCACCACGGCCGGCACGCAGTCGATCCGCCCTGTCATGAACTGTGGCGGGTCTTCCGGTCGATCGACGGCGAAATCGCGAACCCCGCCCAGCCATCCAACAGTCGGCCTCCTCCGCAAGCGCTAATCCCAACCTCCGCCAGCCGGCAGCGTCGAGGACAAACCTGGACGGGGCGCAAAAATCGAAGTGCTCGAGCCGATGGTTTCGCCTCAGCGGAATACCTACCTACCTGCAGTCGAGTTCCGTGAGAACGCCGGAATTGGTTTCGTAGCGCATCCTCAGGGGACCACCGGCGACAAGCGTAGTGGCTGGAGACTGTGGCTGGAGCTCCCGAATTTCGAGTCGTGACGCCGTCGCAGACCGGTAGGTATTCACACACCGTATTGTAAGCATGTAGCTAGCGGTACGGGGTTGGCTTCTGCTCGTACATACATAAAAGAAAACCGAAAAAAAACAAAACCGAACTAGCGGGGCATACTTACCCGTGGAGACTGCCCCGAGCGTCCCCGTGTGCCGCTCTTCGGGCTGCCGCCGACTTGGCAGGTGGCAGGCAGAGCCTCCACGCAACCAAGCCACCGACGACGCAGCCAATCCAGTGCAGCAATCCAGTGCATGTGCAGTACTGGATCCACCTGCGGATTGGCTGGTCTCGTTCCAACCTTGGGCGCTGCAAACATGAGCTGCAGAAGGACTGCCAGCACTCTGGATGGCGGCTCGAACGGCGCGAAGGGCAGGAAGTATCGTTTCTTTTCGCCTCCTTCTGTGGCTGACGGCAGACATCTCACTACCGCCGGACGTCTGGAGTGGCTGGTGATCCTTCCGGCGTCATGGCTGGAGCAGCGTGTTTGGAGCGAGTGTGAGGTAGTCGCTGCGGTCCGACCGACGATGGCGGCGGAGTTCCAGTGGTGTTGGCGTGCTCGCAGTGCAGCTGTATACGACAGCAGCACGGCACCGTTTCCGGCGGTGACTGCCGAGACTGCCCGCCGAGACCGCCCGCCGAAGGGGCAACTGTGATTCTAGGTTTCTACCAACGATTGAAAACAACACATCGATGAATCCAGCACCGAGCACTCCCTCTCTCCGGCTCCCACCTCCTCCGTCTTCTCCATCTCCCAGAACCTCTCCGCCTTCTACCACTTCACTCTCTCCTCTCCCTATCCACCTCCCTCAACGTCCCGTCTTCCCGTGCAACAATGCTCCCTACCGTTGCATTCCCGTACGGCAGCCCGACTATAGAACAGAACTGCTCTCTGCCGAGGAACGCAGCATTCCCAATGCCTCAACTCTCGACCATCGACTATCCGCTCGACATCACGACAGCATCGTAATGGAAGACATAGTGCGCTCGCGCATAGCTATCCCACATCCCAGATCCCGCATCCAATATCCTCATCGTCACACCCTCCCCTCCTCCCCTCGGTCCGACACCGGATCGATGCAGATGCTTCCGCATTTTTGCGGACAAGATACAACCACCATGGCGTGAACCGACCGCCAGAAATCTTCCGGCCTCCCACATGTGGAGTGCTGGGGGGGCATCGAGCCCCCCTACTCCCGCGGTGAGTGTTATCGACCGCAGATGGCCTCCACTCCTCCACGAGCCAGCAAGCTGACATGTATGTAGTTGGGCGCGGGATCCACTGAGGGGCAACGACGTTTGCCCACACCCGGCCGCGGACCCCAGCGGCCTCACCTATTTAATACGGACTGATGGTACCCGCCCCCCAACTCCGGCCTTGTCTCCCACTGACATGACTGCGGCAGATCCCTCTAACTCCCATGGGCCATGCCAATCAAGTAGCTTCCCGCCCTCACCCCCGGCGAACGAGCCTCAAATTCGTCACTGCCGCCGAAGGTTGCGGCCGCTTTACTCTCCCATTTTCTTTCCCCACCGACTAGCCTGCCCCCTCCCCCCTCCCCCCTCCCCCCCCCCGCGGCGCACGGGCGAGCGGCTCTAC